>MAAC01000856.1_pt1 | contig 12059 bp, 15 predicted proteins | sample 1115981 | NCBI WGS metagenome assembly MAAC01 (sample SAMN04961126, study PRJNA320927) | seawater metagenome | isolation source: sample BD02T64 sea water enriched with oil for 64 days | place: USA:Gulf of Mexico | collected 2013-07-27 | reverse complement strand
ATTTTTTTATCATTAATTTCTTTTTCAAGAAAAGCAGATGTCAAGTCAACAGTATCTGTTCCATGAATAATAATAATATTTTCACTGTCACTATCTTTGATAGTTGCAGTAATTAATTTTCTATCTAAATCTGTCATGTCTAAACTATCTTTTGAAACGATATTTTTCACTTCAATTTCAAGATTATGACAAGATTTTAAAATTTTATCCAAGGCAACATTGTCATCAGGAACTAGAAGTTGTCCCTTGATTGGATTATATCTTTTATTAAAAGTACCACCTGTATTTATTACTGTAATTTTCATCTATATCCTTTATTCACTTCTTGAGAGTATATATCCCTCTTGAGCTATATTTTTTATTATATTCATTGGCATTTTAACTCTTAATTCTTTAATAAATGATTTTAGAGCATATGTAGTCATATCTTTTCCTTGCCAAAGTTCAGTTTCCATTTGTTCGTACGTTGTTATGGTATTTTTATTTTCATACAATAATTGGAGAAAGTCTTTTTCTCTTTTGCGTAATGATATCTTTTCTTTATTTAAATATAGAAGTTCTCTTCTTTGTAAATTCAGAACCAAGTCTTCAGTTAATAACAACTGCTTAGATAAATTAATATCCAGATATTTTAACAAAGCATTTTCAAGTTTTACAAGGTTAAGAGGTTTTAATATATACTGATTTACATTCAAATTGATCAAATCCATCAAATACTCTTTATTCGAATACGCCGTTAACATAATTATCATTGTATGGGCATCATCATTTCTAATTTTTTTAACCAGTTCAATTCCATCCATATTTTTCATTTGAATATCAGACAAAATAATCTTTGGTTTAACTTCTTGATATATTTCATATGCTTCTTCACCATCACTTGCTTCATATACATCATTTGAATAATACTCTAAAGCTTTAACAATTAAATCTCTTATGGATTTATCATCTTCAACACATAAGATAGAAACATCTTTTAATTCTTCCATTAGTACTTCATTCATAATTCACCCCACTACAACTATCTTAAAGACAGCTCCTTCGTCATCATTTTCAACACTTAATTCTCCAGTCATGTTTTTTTCAATAATTAGTTTTGAAATATATAATCCTAACCCTGTACCTTTAGCACTGTCCTTTGTACTATAATAAGGGTCAAAAATAAGATCCAAACTTTTTTCATCAATACCTTTTGCATTGTCACGAATAATTACTATACTTGAATACTCGTTTTTATCAATGCTAACATAAATCTTAGGCTCATCAATCTTTCGTTCAATTAAAATATCTTTAGCATTACTAATTATGTTTAATATTACTTGAGCATATTCAGTAGGATAACCTTTTATTTTTTTATCCTCTTGTATATCCAATATCAAATCAATGCCTAAGTTATTTAGAGTTGCATTAATAATATTAAAGGCATTTTGACAAGCGTCACTTATATTAAAATACTCTTTCTTTTTATCTGGTCGATAAAAGTTTCTAAAATCATCTATGGTATTTGACATAAAATTAATTGTATGGTTACTTCTACTAATAGAGTCAAGAATTTGTTTATTATTCACTTTTTTTGATATTGTTGACATTTCAAGTTCCATTAGTACACCAGACAATTCACTTAAGGGTTGTCTCCATTGATGTGCAATCATACTAATCATTGAACCCATTCTGGCCAATTTTGATTGCTGTAACATCGCTCTGTCTTTTTTCTTCCCCTCTTCTATTCCAACTGCCACTTTTGAGGAAAGCGTTTCATTAAGATTTTGAAGTTTTTTTTCTTTGTTTTGAACTTTACTCATATACTTTTTAACAATATCATTAATAATATTAACCATTAAGAGTGTAAAGAAAAACATAAATACCAAAATACATGAAGTCAAAATTATTATAAAGTACTGGTATTTTTTTTCTCTTTCTTCATGAATAATAATTTTATTTTTGATAATTTCATCTAGTTTTTTTATATCGTATGTTTTTTGTAAGGTATAAACTTCTTTGTATTCTTTGAGATCTACTTGGAAGTTTTCATTTGAGAGTTTTAAATAATAAGACATGGTAAAAAGAGCACCTAAAATAATGCTCAAAAAGGGGATCATAATAATAAAAAAAGGAATTCCCTCTTTATTAAACATCTTAGTCCTTAACACTTTACTAAAACCTAGGGGTTTTCAGTTTTTCAAATAAAAAGTTTAATGTATGGGCTATCGCCCACACATTATCTTTTAACTTTTGTTTGATTAATATTATCAACAATTTCTTTCCAAACATCTTTATCGAAATTAAATTCTGTATAATCATTGTATCTTAAAACAGGTGTAATTCCCTCTTTTAATTGTCTGTCATAACCTTTAATTAACTGCAATACTGGTTTGTATAAAAGAGCAATCACAATCAAGTTAATCACGGCTAATAATCCCATACTTAAATCTGCAAAAGCAAAAATAGAACCAAGATTTTGAAATGCTCCCCATAAAACTAAGGATATACATAAAATTTTAAATGCTGTGAACAATGAAGTATTTCCTCTGCTGAAAAAGTTTAGACTGTTTTCTGCTAAATAATAGTTATATAACATAGATGAAAATCCAAATAAAAACAATGCAACAGTTACAAAATATCCACCAAATGGTCCTAAGTGTTCAACCAATGCGTTTTGTGTCAATAAAATCCCTTGTGGTCCTTCAGCTCCTGGAGTATAAACTCCAGACAATAAAATGATAAAGGCAGTACAAGAACATAATATTATAGTATCAATAAATACTGAAAATGATTGAACAATACCTTGTTGTACTGGATGTCCAACATAAGCAACCGCTGCCACATTAGGTGCAGATCCTAAACCTGCTTCATTTGAAAACATTCCTCTTTTAGCTCCTTGTAAAATAACCGCACCTATTCCACCACCAATTGCTGAACTTGGATTAAATGCTTCATTAACAATCATACTTACAAGAGCAGGAATTGCTTCATAATTTAACGCAATCACAACAACCGCAATTAAAAGATAACTCACAGCCATAATAGGAACAATCACTTCTGAAACTCTAGCAATTCTTTTAACTCCACCAAATATTGACAAAGCAAAAACAATTGTAATTGCCACACCCGTCATCCAAGTAGGAATATCAAAAGATGCCTCAAAAGAAGTAGAGATAATAAACGATTGGGTAGCATTAAAGGCAAATCCAAAGGTAATCATTAATAATATAGAAATAACAATTCCCAACCATCGTTGACCTAAAGCTTTAGAAACATAATATGCTGGACCTCCTCTATATACTCCTTCATCTTTCCCATCTTTTTCTTTGTATAATTGTGCCAAAGAACACTCAAAGAAGCTGGTTGACATACCAATAAGTCCAATAATCCACATCCAGAAAACTGCCCCTGGACCTCCTAAAGTAATAGCCACAGCAACACCTGCAATATTACCACCACCAACACGTCCAGCAACACTTAACATCAAGGCTTGAAAAGAACTGATATGCCCTTCTTTATCATGTACTGTCTCTTTTAAGATATGAAACATTTTAAAGAAATATCTAAACTGTACAAATCGTGAGCTAACCGTGAAGAAAATTCCAAGAAGTGGAAGTAAATAGATTAATATGGAACCCCATATAAGATCATTTAAAAATGAATTTATTTCTGCGAACATTATTTCTCCTTTATTTGAAGAATTCTAACATGTCAAAGAGGGTATAAAGAGGGTAATACTAAACGAATTTCAGAAGACAATTAACAGAAAAATTATGAACTCAATTCACTTGCTCTATCATTCTTTTGATTTTAATTGCTTTTTCAAAATGATCAAGTTTATGAGTTTGGATCCACCAAGTTGCTACTTCCATTAATAGTTCAGGTTGGTCATTTTTATTGGCAAAAAAAGCATAAAAAGAAAGACCAACCTCAGCACCTTTTTGTTCAATCTTTTTATTACATATATTTACTATTCTTTCTTGCATATCTTGATTCATATTATTTATATATCCTTTTAATTTATATTTTTATTATAGTTAAAAAAGAAAATTGAAGTAAATTTTATTACGTATTGTCATTTGATTTGGCAGTTATTGTAATTAAACTATCTTATCTGTCCATACGGCATACTCATTTCCACTGGGATCGCTAAAATGAAATCTACTTCCACCAGGAAAAGAATATATACCTTTAATAATTGTACCTTTAGCATTTTGTATTTTTTCTTTTGTACTTTCTAAATCATTACTATAAAATACAATCAAAGCACTTCCCTTCTTAGTTGAGCAAACTTGTTCAGACTTAAAAAAACCACCATCTAATCCCTCATCACTAAAAGCAATATATTCAGGTCCATACTCCCTAAACTTCCATGAGAATACTTTTTCAAAAAAAGTTTTTGTTTCCTTAATATTTGTACAAGGAAACTCTACATAATTTATCTTTTCATGGTTATTCATTTTTAATTCCTTTATTTGTTCTTTTACTTACTGGCACTAGCTAAACCAATTCCAAAAAATACAAAAGTACCTCCACCAAATCTATTTACAGCTTTACCACCTTTTTGAGAACTTAACCATTTTCGTGATGACTTTGCCAAATAAGCATAGATAAAATGAATAAGAACAACCAAACTACTATAGGTGATGACAAAAATAACAAACTGATTATTATAATCTTTCGTAAAATCAACAAACTGTGGAAATATAGACATAAAAAAGAATACTGCTTTTGGATTGGTTAATTGCATAGTAAGACCTTCTAAAAATAGTAGTCTTTTTGCTTTTTTACTATTCTCACTTTCCTCTATTGTTTTAACAGGTGAGTTCCATAACTTGATACCCAGATAAATTAAATATGCAGCACCTATATATTTCATCACTGTAAAAGCTACACTTGAAGTTGCTAAAATCACACCAAGACTAGTAGCTGATATTCCTGCAACGATAAAAGTTCCAAATGCAATTCCTAAAATTCCTCCAATAGCACCTCTTACTCCATAACTAATAGCATTGGTCAGAGTTAATATTACTCCTGGACCTGGGCTTAATATTGTAATGCTAGCAATAAGTACAAATACTAAATAGTTCTCCATATAAAACCTTTTTAACAATTTATTTACTATAACGAATATTTAAGATTTAAAAGTGACGTATGATTTATACCATAACATAAAGTGTTTAAAAGATATGATTTTTAATATGTATTACTTACTCTACAACACTTCTAAATGTTAAACTGATTCTGGGTTTATGGATTTTCTTTGAAGGGGGAAGTCGATGTAACCAGTGACTTTGTGTTTCATCTTTCATAAGTAAGATACTGCCATCTTCTAAAAGTAAAGAAATACTTTCTTTACTTTTCCGATGTTTAAAAGAAAATTGACGTTGCGCCCCTAAACTTAAAGATGCGATTGCGCCATTGAGTTTCAAATCTTTCTCCGCATCACAATGCCATGCCATAGCCTCTTCACCATTATGATAGAGGTTTAACAAACAGGCATTATAAGTTTCTCCTGTTTTTTTTTCTACTAGTTCTTTTAACTCTAATAATTCAGAAATCCAAGGCAGTGCAATTTTTGTTGTGTTTGAGTAAGTATATAAATAAGGTTCATTTCCGTACCAAGCAACTTTTCGTTTGGTTAATATACGTTTTCCCATAACAAAAGCTTCATCGTTTTTCCATTGGATTTTTTCAAATAAAACTTCGTAGTAATGTTTGGCTTCTTTAAGACTGAGTTGTTTTCCGTAATAATAAACCGTACCATCTTGTGGTAAAAGGTTTACTGTCATATCTTCATCTTCATCAAATAAATTCATTTTGCACCTATAACTTCTTTCTCAATAGTATTATCTTATAGCAACTATCCTTTTAGTGATATAAAGATTTTACTTTATAAATTCTCACCACTATTATGTCTTTCAACTCTTAAACCATAACATCCATAAGCTGTAAATCTCGCTATTACAAAATCTGTTTCTTCATTTTTTAAAAACTGTAATAATATATCTTGGGATTCATCTTCACTAACTACTTTGGCATCAATGATTTCTTCTTTTTGATTATAAGCTCTGAGTACAAAACTCTTTTGTAAATAATCATGCTTTTCGTTTGTGTGGAGATGAGTACTTATAGGTAATTGAAAATAATTAACATTTTCAGTAGATTCATTTGCAAGGACAAAAATAGGCCCATACTCTTTATAGGGACCATTTTGTTTAAAAGGGCAATAAGAGGCCAGGATTAATTCTTCCCCTACTCTAGCACGTCTTAAAACATCTCTACAGGGTTCTCCTCCTCTAGCAGTAAGGTAAGTTACTTTTTGCTTTAAGTCATCAATACCAGAAACTCTTACTTTTTGTAAGAAATCTTCTCGTATTGGTTTTATTTTATATGTCATTTTATTCCTTGCTAGTATTCTTGGTATATAGAACTTTAACAATTACTTAGGAATAGCACAATCCGAATCTTGCTTTGTTGTCTTTTACAGTACTTCTTAAAACTGAAGTTCTAATCCAACACCCACTTCATTGACATTTGTTAATTTTGATAATTCAATTTTATATTTCAAACTGGTACAGTGACAAGGATGAATACTCTTAATATCACAGTTTTCAAAATACTTCATGGTTCCAGAAGCTTGAATGTCACTTGGATTCATTAAATGAAATCCACCCAAAATATCAACAATACGATTATCTCCACATACTTTTTTAGCATATTCAATAATATTACAAATACCAGCATGGGAGCAACCTGTGATGATAATTAAACCTTCATCTGTCTTATACACCATAGCCGAGTCATCATTCACATAATCATCAACCATAACACCATTTTGCTCACAACAACCAACGGGATCTAAGTTTTCAAAATCATTGCCTCTTTCAATCTCTCCTAAAAAAACAATATTATCAGCAATCCATAAAGGCTCACGGCTTAACTTCACGTCAAAATATTTATTTATTTTTTCACGTCCAATGAGTGAGCCTATTTCATCCCCTTCATATTCTTTATAGGTAAATGCTTCTGGGTGAGCTACTAAACTTGGATTTTTATAAGATATTTTTTCTGTTTTGGCTTCACTGTATAATTTAATTAAAGGGGATAATCCACCCGTATGATCATTATGTCCGTGAGAGACTACAATAAAATCTAGATCTAAAAGACTTTCATCCATTTGTCTTGCATTTTTAATAAAAATATCTGAATACCCCAAATCAAATAAAATTTTTGTTTTTTCATCACTTATTAAATACGATATGGCAGGTTCCCCCACATAATAACGATCGATTATAGTATTATTGTCTACTAGAACTTTTATTTGCATTGTTTGCCTTTTGTGATTCATATTATTTAGATAATTTTCTGCATTTTATAGCAATCAAGCTTGAAGACCTATAAATTTTTTATTCACTTAAATGTGATATGATTACAAAAACTATTCAAGAAAAATAATACTAAAGGAACGTCAAGATGAATGATTCAATCGAATTTAATACAAACTATATACATTATAAAAATGGGTTAACTTATATTCCCATTGATAATTGTAAAATTCAAGAAAATGATATCTGGGTAGAGGCTATTTTATATAAAACACAAAGCCAAGAGTTATTTGTAAGAAGTAAAAAAGAGTTTATTGAAAAGTTTGCAAAAGAGTAAATACTATTTTGCTCTTCAATTCATGGAAACTTGAAAAAGAGTATCTCTCTTTTACATTTTAATTTAATTTATTTTGCAAACTTATGTTTTGTAGGTTGTTTGTTAAAGTCTAATGCAACAATAATGATTTCATCCACTTGTACCAAAACTTTATCGGTCGTTTTATTTCTCAGCTCACATTTAACAGTAATAGAGGTGGTTCCAGTTCGTACCAGTTCAACTCCTGAGAGTAAGATATCTCCTATGTTCGCCGCACTCTGAAAGGAAACTTCTGACATTTTAACTGCTGCAATTTTATTGGTTTCTAACATATTGGTTGCAAATATAATTGCATCTTCAACTATCCATGAAAGTGTGACACCACCAAATAAAATACCTGCTGCATTTAGATGAGGATACATGACCATTCTTTGAGTACCATATTCCACTTTGTTACCTTTGTTTTAATCTTATTTAATATATACCTATAATATATTAAATATTCAATAAAACAAGATAAAATAATGTACAAAAAAACTAAAAAGGACACTTATGAAATATAATGTATATCTATCAGGTGAAATTCATACGTCATGGAGAGATGAAATCATTCAAGGCTGTAAAGAGTTAAACTTAGATATTGAATTTGGCTCACCAGTAACTGTGCATAGAGACAGTGACGCAGCAGGTGATTGTTTAAGAGCACAAGAAGTCAACTACAATAGAGATCATCAAAGTGCAAAAATAAATGCCATTCGTACAAAAACACTTATCAACAATGCACATATCGTTATTGTTCGTTTTGGTGATAAATATAAACAATGGAATGCCGCATTTGATGCTGGATACTGTGCTGCTATTAACAAACCATATATCACCCTACATGATGAGGCAATTACACATGCACTCAAAGAAGTTGATTCAAGCGCACAAGCTTGGGCAACTACACCACAACAGGTCGTGGAACTACTTCGTTATACGCTTACAGCCTAACAAGTCATAAATTTATCATACCCAATAGCTATACTTTAGTATAGCTATTTATTTAAGAAGGAAATCCTTGAAACTTTATATTCTACTTATGTCTTGTGTATTATTCTGGTCAGGAAATTTTGTTATTGCAAGATTTATACATGACGATATTTCACCTATTGAATTGGTCTTTTTCAGATGGTTTGGTACACTTGTCGCCCTATCTCCACTTTTGTTTATTCATAGAAAGAAAATATTTACAAGCATTAAAAATCATTTTTTAATTATGATGACATTTTCACTTTTGGGAATTAGTGGATATAACAGTTTTGTCTATTTAGGTCTTCAAACAACCACTGCAACCAATGCTTTATTGATTAATTCTAGTACACCTATTATGATTATTTTACTGGCTGCTGGAATTCTAAAACAAAAGATGTCTCTTTTTCAAATCATTGGAATTGGATTGTCCACTTTAGGGGTAATCTTTTTAGTTCTACAAGGAGACTTCACAAAAATAAGTTCCCTTGGTTTTAACCCAGGAGATATTTGGATAGTTATTGCAGGACTTTCATGGGCATTGTATTCAGTCCTTATGAAATACAAACCAAAAGATTTACGTGCATTGGAATTTTTAAGTGCAATAGTCTTTTTAGGAAGTATTGTTTTACTGGGAATTTATCTATTTTCTGGATATGGATTTAGTTCTGGAGTCGCAGTTGTAAGTAATAATTATTGGGTAATAATATATATGGTCATTTTTCCATCCATCTTGTCTTACATCTTTTGGCATAAAGGCATTCATGAAATAGGTGCAGATAAAACAGGACAATTCACTCACTTGATGCCGATTTTTGGGAGTATTTTGGCTTTTGTATTTTTAAATGAAACTTTAGAATTATTTCACTTTATGGGAATGGCTCTAATAGGTTTTGGAATTTATTTATCTCTATTTTTAAAAAAGAAAACCATTAAGAAGATACAGTAAAACTAGAAAATATTTCTAGTTTTACAATCTAGCATTAATTTGGAAAAAATAATTCACATTCTATATCTAGGTTTTTAAAAAATTCTAATTCTTTGTGTTTCAATCCGTGAGTTGAGAAAGAACTTTGTATTATCTCTTTTACATATTCAAAAGTATTAACATCTGCTAAAAACTCATCCACATTCATCCATTTCGCTTCTAGAATTTCATCTGTATCTTGAATATTGATTGTGTCACTTAAAGGATTTGCTTTACATAAGATATAAATATTACCTTTGCCAAATTGGTGGGGATGAAAAGAAGAAAGGGTAATGACAGACTCAAACTCAACAATGATGCCTGTTTCTTCTAATACTTCCCTGCAAACTGCCGTTTCTATTTTCTCTCCCAAATCTATATGACCACCAGGTAATTTATAACCTATGTTTGAAAAACGCTCTTTGATTAACAGTATTTCTTTGTTCTCATTGATGACCACTACTCCAACACCTAAGGTATGAGTGGGTGCAGTTGGAATAATAGGATTGGGAGTGAGTTTTTTAACCATCATCACATAATTATCACCACAGTTGTGAAAGGTGAATTGTTGTTTTGATGCTATTTCAATAAGATGTGCATTTTCCAGCGAAAAAGTTATCCAAAGAAGTTTTCTCTTGTCATTTTGTAAGTGTTGTATTAAAAACAGTAAATTATTTTCAAAAGATGTTTTATCTTCTACCAAAGGAAGAGAGTTAATCGTAACACCATTGTATCTGTCTAGTATAAGTTTAAAGCCCGAAACTTCATCTATAAAATCATTCAAATATATTCCTAATTTTCAATCAAAGTTTCAAAGTCAAAATCAGCCATTCTCTTTTCAAAAACTTTTCCATCTTTTTTTTCTATTAAATAAATAGATTTTTTAATGGGTATTACCATTTTACCATTCTCTTCTAATTGTTCTAGTAAATCCATTGGTAGTTTTGAGGCTCTTGCAGAGACTAAAATTCTATCAAACTTTTTTCTTTTAACGCCCAAATCATAACTAGATTTGGAAATAAAAGCATTGTATATTTCATATTTTTTTAAATTTTCTTTTCCAAAATTCACAAGAGAAGGGATTACTTCTAGCCCAAATACATATCCAATTTTTCCTACGGCTTGAGAAATAAGTGCTGTTGTATAGCCTGATCCAGAACCAATATCTAAAACCTTATTGGTTTCTTGTAAGTCAAGAAGCTCAAGCATAAAAGCAATCACCAAAGCTTCTGATAGAGTCTGGCCATAACCTATTTTTAGATTTTTATCTATAGCATAGGCATCATCTTCAACTAATAAAACAAAGTCTTTTCTATCAATTTTACGAAAAGCATTGATTAAGTTTTCACTTTTTAAAATATCTTCTGAAATAAGATTATTAACCAATAGATCATTATTCATTTCTTCTGTCATTACAGTCCATTTAAGTTTTGTATTTCATTACTTTAATACATAATACTATCTAAATTGTTTTGAACTTTAGTCTTAATGAATTTAATACAACCGTCACAGAAGAGAAACTCATGGCAATACCCGCATAAACAGGAGTCAACATCACGCCCATAATAGGATATAAAATACCTGCAGCTATTGGAATACCCACGGCATTGTAAATAAAGGCCCAAAATAAATTTTGTTTAATTATCTTCATTGACTCATGGGATAAGTTAATACTTTTTAATACAGATTTTAAATCATTGTTTACTAATATAATATCCCCTGCATCTTTGGTAATATCAGAACCTGAATTTAAAGTAATACCAATATCCGCTTGTTTAATAGAAGGTGAGTCATTAACTCCATCACCAACAAACATAACTTTTGCTTCTTTTTGAAGATCTTTGATCACTTTGTATTTTTCATCTGGTAATACTTGTGCATATACTTTTTCTATCTTTAATTGTTTGGCGACAAAATTGGCCGTTGTAATATTATCTCCTGTTAAAAGTATAGGTGTAATTCCTTTTTCTTTTAAACTTTCTATTAATTCTTGCGCGCCTTCTTTTAAAGAATCATCTAAAGAAAAAGTTGCAGTACATATTCCATCAACGGCAGCAAAAATGACACCTTTACCTTCATCTAAATACCTTTTATTAAAATCAAGATATTTTTCATCTATGCTAATCTTATTTTCATCAAGTAATAGTTTTGTACCAATAACTACTTCTTTATTATCGCAAATTGCAGTAATACCTTTTCCTGCAATTATTTTCACATCTTCAACTTCTAAATCAACGGAGAGTTCTTTATCTTGAACATAAGAAACTATGGCTTTTGAAATGGGATGTTCACTTTGACGCTCAACACTTCCAAGAATATCAAGATACTCTCCTTGGTGTAAAACTTGTGCAACAGAAATCTCACCTTTAGTTAAAGTTCCTGTTTTATCAAATACAGCATATTTAATATCTTTTATGATTTCCAAAATTTCAGGGTTTTTAACTAAAATTCCTTC
>MAAC01000855.1_pt1 | contig 12060 bp, 15 predicted proteins | sample 1115981 | NCBI WGS metagenome assembly MAAC01 (sample SAMN04961126, study PRJNA320927) | seawater metagenome | isolation source: sample BD02T64 sea water enriched with oil for 64 days | place: USA:Gulf of Mexico | collected 2013-07-27 | reverse complement strand
AAATAGGAATATCAACGCTAATAGTGATTGTTCTTTCCGTTGGGTCATGAAGGTTCCCAAATCCGTGTTGAGGGGCTGCATCTTTAAATTCCTGAAGCTCTTTTTGTTCCTGCTCGTAGCTTTGTTTTAGGAAATAATTAATGTCTTTATTAAACTCTTCAGACATTGCAATAATATCAGGTGTAGAAAAAGCAGTGTGCCCTGTCATTCTTTTATTGAAAGCCGATTTTGAACCACACTCAATAACATGAGCCATGTCTAATTGAGTATAACCATTTTTAGACATTAGCCTTTCCACTTGTTGAATAACGAATCTTTTTAACTCCATATTTCAAAAAAATATTTGCGACAAAATTGAATATAACTCATTGATTTATAGGTTCCGAAAAGTTGACTATGGTAGACTAAATGTTGATTTTGTCAACTTTTTATTAATTAATATTTGCTTTATAGTTTACTTTTACGCTACATTTGTAGAGAATTAGTTGATAAAACATAAAAAACATTTACTTATGGAAACAAAAAGTATACCACAAAGCAACTTTAACGATACTATCAAACACCATTTAAAATCTGGTGATATGACAGCAATCGCAAAACAGCATAACGTCTCTAGAAGTTATGTGAGTAGCATATTGAGTCCTAACAAAAAAGCATTCAATCAACAGATTATGGAGTCATTGATCGAGTTGGCTGAGAAGCGTAAGAAAGAGGCCCAAAAATTTGCTGACAGAATTAAAGCTCTAGCCTCATGAAAAAGCTTCTGATTAACATTTTGAGTATCCGGAAACACTTACTTAAAAGTGGTAAAGGTTTTAAAAACAAAATGAAGTGCTATTCTCTCATTGGGAAATTTGAGAACCATTTAGAAAATTACCCCAACATTTCTGAAAAGGCCATCCGTGCTTATATGACAAAGCACAAGGATGACATACTATTCTTACTCCCAAAAAATTCAACCGGTGATTCTATAAAAGAAAAACTATCAATCCTTTAGCTATGTGTTATTACGTGAATTTACGAAGTCATCCTGAGATTGTTGCCCAAAAGCAAATAGCCAATGATCATGAAAAAATGCTGAAAGAGGCCAGTATGAACATGCTTATTACTGACCAGGTTAGGACCTTGGTAACAGGTTACCACCGGAGCCAAAAACAAATTGCAGAAAAGAAGATTCAAAAATTGGGCGGCATTCCTACGGATGTAGCCACCTTGATTCATTCGGATTCTTTAAGAACGGAAGAAGCTCCACATGCACATTAGACAAATATGGAAGGCGTGGTTAAAATTATTCCAATACATCAAAAGAAAAACTTCCCGAAAGAAGTTTGTAAAGGAGCTTTCCTGCTACAAGAAGAACATGTGGGTTTAGTTCATTTTGATAAAAACGACCAATACAAACTAGAAGGACTATCCATCATGAGGCAGGCTTTGAGAAATGGATGCATTGAAGAAGCCAATGCCATACAAAGTAAGCTATTACGGCTTATTGTTTCCTTTAAATAATTACGATATGAAAAAGCATTTACCTGCACTATTACTAGTGCTTATTGGGTTTGTTTTCTATCAAATATTCATCGCATGGCACCAGTGCAAGCAACTGGAACGACTGCAAAAAGTGATGAAAAAAGAACAGGAAATCACCACCATTTTATTACACCAAATTGATTCATTAAAAACTGTAGAATTATGCAAAAAGTACAATTAGTGGTAAGCACAAAAAGAGCTGAAGCAATACAAGAAATTTTTAGAAATGGTCATTTTTTAAGCATCCAACTGGGGAAGGTTAAATACTCAAAAGAGTTTGCAATTGTTAACCTAGTAACGGATGAAGCCTATATGCGTATTTGCCCTGATCATTTATTTCAACTAGGTGCAGCCGCGTTAAAATTTGAAAATGAAATCAACCAACTAGAAGCAGCTTAGCCTTATGACATTAGCATTTAGCCAACAAATTGGAGGGAAGCCCACCAATTTTGTAGAAAAAATATGGTTCGGATTAATTCAATTCAACCAAATTCTAGATAGAAAAGACATGGAGTTCCACCTCAAAAAATGCGGTGAAAAGGAATTGTTATGGAGTGAAATTGATAAGATTACCCCAAAGCTACATACCATACGAGAGGATAAGGGAAACAGATGGAAAGAAGGCATGTTAATGCATATGGTGATTGGAAATAGAACTCCAAACCGTTTTCAGTTCGCTCCCTTGGTAGAGGTTACTAGGATCCAAGTAATAGATATTGACAACTTGTTTCTGGAAAAGAAGCTTGTATCCATTGATGGAAGGGCTTTGGAAGAAGATGAAATACGGATTTTGGCCTTAAATGATGGCTTTGATCATTTAGATGATTTCTGGGACTTCTTTAAAGGCAGCCTATTCAGTGGCAAATTGATCCACTGGACGAAACTCAAGTATTAATCATTATAAACCCCATTGTTATGCTGACATTATTAGAAAAAAAATCACTGAGTAAGAAGTGCAAGTTCAATGAGTTGAAGCTCCCCACTCAAAAGAAAATGTTTTTGGTCTACCTCCAAGATCCTGATAAAGCCATAAATACTTTGGCTAAAGAACAGGAGATATCGCCCTGGACATTGCATCAAATAATTGCAAAAGGGTTAGCAGAGAATTGGGCTGGACATAAAAATTTCTTGAAAAGATGATTACAGACAATACGATAGAAAACGTACTGAACCAAGCGGACATTGTAGAGGTTATTGGCAAGGTGGTTAAACTGAAAAAAGCAGGGAGTTCATGGAAGGGAATGAGTCCGTTTTCGGAAGAAAGAACTCCCAGTTTCATGGTTAGTCCTAGCAAAAGGATCTTCAAGGATTTTAGTTCTGGAAAGGGAGGTAATGTGGTGAGTTTTGTAATGGAACATCATAAAGTGAATTTTCCCGAGGCTATTGAAATGCTAGCAAAAGATTACAATATTCCGCTGGAATTGGATGGGGATTATAATAAGGAGGAATATCAAAAACAACAAACTGAAAAAATCAGTAACACAAAACTCATGCAGTTCGCAGCAGAGTTTTACCAAAAAACCTTGGGAAGTGACACTAACAACCCCGCCCACGAGGAGGTTTACAACAACAGGTTATTAAGCAAAGAAGAGGTTATTCAATGGCAAATTGGATATTGCCCCAATGGAGCTTTACTGAGAAGTGTTCTTGTTGAAAAAGCAAAGACAGAGCAGGGTAAAGATCTTTTTTTGATTGGAGATAAATGGGATATTTTCCAAAACAGAGTTATTTACCCCCTTCATGATGCCAACGGCCTTGTGGTGGGTTTGGCTGGCAGAAGTTTAAATACTGATCACAAAAAATATGCTAAATGGATTAACCCAGCCAATGGACCATTATACAACAAAGACCGGGTTTTGTATGGTCTTCATTATGCCAAAAACAAGATTCAAAAAACTGGAAAAGTATACTTGGTAGAGGGCTACAATGATGTAATAGCCATGCATAGGTTTGGTTTAGAAAATACCATAGCGCCTTGTGGCACCAATATCTCGGAAAATCAGATAAAAATAATAAAACGGTTTTGCCAACATGTGGTTTTGGTTTTTGATAATGATGAACCTCTGGAGTACTTGGCAGGTAAGGAATATAAAGTTGGGGATAAGGTTTTTGTACTTTCTGGAAGCTTAGTTTTCTACTACAAATTAGATGAAATCAGAAAAGAAACCCTTTCGCCTGACTCTAACGAAAGTGGATGGATTAAAACCAATTATTCAAACCCCGGGTTAAAAGGAGCCTTTAAAAGCATAGATATGTTTTTAAAAAATGGGTTTCAGGTGGAGTTAGCCAATTTACCAAACGGAGAAGACCCAGATAGTTTTACTAGAAGTGCTTTTATGATACAAGCTCTTGAAATTGGGTTTGACAACTTCATGGAGGATCTAGGTGTGGACGCTCTTTATTTTAAAGCTCAGCATTTAATGGAGCAAGCTGTGGGAGAGCATGAACTTTCAGCAGGTGTAAAATCCATTGCAAACAGTCTAGCCCATGTACAGGATGATTTTTTGAGAGACACGTATGTGAAAGGGATTTCTAAAGCTCACAAACCCATTACTGCTAGCATAATGGGCAGAATGGTAAAAGAAGCTAAAGAACAAATTAGCAAAGCTATAGACCGACATAGACCAGGAATAAGTAAGGAAGAGCAAAATGCTTGGAGCAAAATACCTAGAGATGTTGATCGAGAGGATGTTTTAAAACATGGGTTTTACCATATTAAGAAATTCAAAGACGAAAGAACTGGGTACTGGTTTAGAACCAGCGCATCTGGCGACTTTACCCAGGTAAGTAATTTTGTAATGACCCCTTTGTTCCATAAGTATGATCAAGATGATAACACCCGAATAATCAAAATTGAAAATGAATTCACCACCGAAATTGTGGAAATGCCATCCAAGGCTCTTATTAGTGTGGATCAGTTTCGAAATTTTTTATTTGAAAAAGGCCCATTCTTTTTTGAAGGAGAAAAGCATCATTTGAATAAATTGAATAAAAAATACCTGTATGAATTTCCTAAAGCATATGAATTAAAAACGCTAGGATTTCAAAGCGAAGGATTCTTTGCCTTTTACAACGCAGCATACAATGGCAAGCTCACGCCATACACCGATGACGGCCTATTTGAGCATAATGAAAAAAACTATTTCTCCCCTGCCAGTAGTGATATTTATAAAGATTATCGGAAAGATGATGACATGTATGAGAACGACCGGTATTTAGAATATACTCCGGAGATTATTTCATTTGGAAACTGGGGAAAGCTGATGGAAGAAGTATATGGCGATCACGCAAAAGCCTGCGTTCCTTTTGCCTTAGTGGCCTTGTTTAGAGATATAGTATTTAAAGTAGATAACAATTGCCCGCACTTATACTTTTATGGACAAGCGAAAAGCGGAAAGAGTAAAGCTGCCGAAAGCGTAGATGCTTTATTTTTTAAAGGGAAACCAGCATTTAACCTAAACTCAGGAACTGATTTTGCTTTTGCTGCTAGTTATAGTCGATTTAGAAATTGCCCTGCAGTTTTTAATGAGTTTGACGATTCTGATTTAAAACCCGAATGGTTCCAAGCCCTCAAAGGTGCCTATGATGGTGAAGGAAGAGAACGGGGAAAAGGAGGCAGCAAAAAAAAGACTGAAACCATGAAGGTGCATTCGGCCATTGTTCTTCTTGGTCAATACCTAAGTACCAAGGATGACAACTCCATACTAAGCAGATGTATTATGCGGGCATTTAGATTAGTACCTAACAGATCACAGTCACAAATTAATGCGTACAACAATCTTAAAGAGAAAGAAAAACAAGGCTTGAGCGGCACCTTGATTAAGTTATTGGAACAAAGAGAGTTTATTGAAAAAAACTACTACAATGCATTCAACCAAAAATTTAAACAACTGGGTTCTACTCTGAAAAAGCAAGGCAAGAAGACAGAAGAACGTGTTTTAAGAAATTACTCATCGATGTGCACCCTCTACTCTATGATTGAGGGAAGAGTCGCGAATTTACCATGGAAGAGTATTGATTATGATCAGTGGGCTATGAACGAAATTACCAATTTGAGCAGCTTGATAACGAGTAGCGACATTCTTATTACGTTTTGGAACATTGTGGAACTGTTGTTTGTTGAAGGCAAGGTTCAAAAGGGTATTCACTTTAAGGTAACTCACAATGTTAAAAGCATTAGACACACTGTAAATGGGAAAGATGTGTATCTAACTTTTGATAAACCTAAAAGCATTTTGCACATGAGGTTAAGACTAGTCCAATTACTATATGCGAAGGAATCAAAAGAGTCTACTTTAAATGAGCAAAGTTTAAAAACTTACCTAAAAAACAAAGATTATTACCTAGGGAGTATAAACTCGGAGAAGTTTGATTTAACCAGTAGCAGCGCATACATATTTGACTACAAAGGATTAGATATTAGCCTGGTGAATGACTTGCAAACAGCACAAGAAAAAGCGATTAATAACCAGGTGGAGGAATTGCCTTTACCAAAAAAATAGGGAGATGGAACAACTGATATTGAAATTCAAATTACCGTTGTTAATGAAATTAGAAATAATAGATTTTATCGTTATCAACGGGTACAAAAAAACAAACGAAAAGTGGTCTGTTGAATTTTCTGGTTCTGCAGGGTATTTAGATCATATTGAAATAGGTTGTTGTGGCATACAAAAGGAAAGAAACAATATTATTTGGGTTTCTAACCTCAGGAATAAGAATGGGACTTTAAAAAAGAAAATGTGTTCCATATATCACTCTGATGAAGCGGGGGTAAGAATCCTAATAGGTGGTAAATGATACCGCTACCCTACTCCAAATTACTACAATAAACGCCCCACAACCTCCTGAAACGATTTTCACACTCCAACCGTACCAACTCCCCCAACTTTGTAATTAAGAGACTGAATACTAATAATTTAAAATTCAATTTAATAATAGTAAAGGTTGGTACGGGTTGGGGTTGTGTATGTTTTGGTTGGGGTGAGTTCATTTTTGGTTGGGGTGGTTGGGGAGTTGGGGTTGACTTTTATTCCCTAGAAGTAGAGAATAGGTTTTTTTTAAATTAAAACATGAAATATGTCTGAATTGAAATCGGCTACGATTTATTTACAATTGGCCAATGTAAGCGACTTTATTTATTATGATAAGGATGGGGCGACTCGGTATCTTAAAAACGGGTTTCATTATTGGGAATTGAAACCGGATGGTTATTATTTTAGAACCACCCCTTGTTTTGGTGATCGAAAAGAAAAGATTAATTGGATCCGGTTAAACCTCACTGAAAAAATAAACACCCAGAAACTTTTTGTTTCCAGTGGGGCCTCAGGTACTAATCAGGCTTCCTCACATCATCTTACTTTGATAACTGATTTTTTGGATTTTGGAATTAAAAATCACTTCACGCCTATGAGTAAAGACCGAAAAAAGAGAATGATTGAGGAGTATTTGAAAATGGAGGGGTTAGTTATTTAACGTTACGCTATGTTTAGTGCGTTTTCGAAAAGATACTTTTCGTTTTAAGCACGCACGAGTTAATGCGTTTTATTCTTTTTTTCTTTTTCCGTTAAAAGCTAAAATACGCTTTACCGTTTAACGGAGTAAAATTATCAATTTCAAGATTCTCACTGCATTAAATATAGCGCGTGTTAGCAGGCGTTTTTTCTATACTCCATTTCTAAATTTAGAAAATTCATTATCAGTAATAGTTGTGTCAGGATAATCATAATTATCATCAATTTCGAGTGGCGACAAGTTTTTTATTTTGTGTTTGTGACCCACAAGAAGACTATTTGGGACATAAAATTTAGCTATAAAGGGGTGAGATTCCCATTCTCCTTTTAGATAGACTTCTCCAGGAATTGATGTTATAAACCAAGGCTGACTACCAAACCCACTGAATTGCTCGAACAATATCTTTTGAATGGTATTTACAGCTTCAAAAGCATTTTTCCTCAGGTCATTAGTGAGTTTTTGATTAAAGTGTAATGATTTATGCCTTATTGTCTTCAGTTTATTGAACTCTTTGAATGTATTTGGCAAGAGAATTCCCCAATTGTTCAACGCTTTAATCATAGTATTCCAATTAGAAAATGATTTTTGATCTTTGACAATTTCATAATCATCAGTTTCCATGTAGTATTCTCTTAAGTCTAAAACTAAATGATTCAGTATACGCTCTCCTAATGCGCAAGCACCAGTTAAAGCAGGATAGTAATTTTCATGAATAAAAGAATTCCTAGTCTGGTCTAATAAAATATTGTGATATGCTACAATCGAAAATTGTTTTGGTCCAATATCCTTTAAGTTTTGGAGTTTGTACTCAAACCTTCTTGGTCCATAATAAATAGCAAATCCATTTTTAATTTGGTCAATTTTGATTTGACGTTCTTGTGAAGGATTTTTTTTATTGAAATCTTCTAATTGTGTTAAATTGGTAATTCTTGTGTCAAAGTCCCAACCTAGGATTCTATATCTTTTCATGTTTAATGACTGCTAACGTTTGGCTAAACTGCGTTTTAATGCAGTTTAGGTTTTGTTATGTGTTTTTACTATGTTTTACTAATGCTACCTGTAGAGGATGAGATGTGTCTAATTGAAACTGTGAAAGTTGCATAGAATTAGCTGAGCCTGTAAACGGCAATTTAATAGACATAGATCTTATACCATTGTTAAAATTAAATTCTAATACCCATGCTAAAGTACCATCTTCAATTTGATCATATGTCATAATCGAAGGCGCTACTTTGTGGAAACGATGACTCCATTTTATTTTATACCTTAATTCTTTAATTTTTAAGAAAACACCTTTTATATAAACATAGATTTCTTGCGGATCCTTTATTACTATTTCCTGAATCTCAGAGGCATCGAAATTCTGTTTTTCTAAATTATCTCGACTAATTCTAAAGATTGATGTTAAGTTTTTTCCATCTAAGCTAAAAATCTCATCATTTGTTTTGAAAGGTGTGATTTGAAGATCTTCAGTTGTCAGGTCTGTAGAATCAAGATGCGCTTTCGAATAAGTTACGTTGAGATCTAATAAATTCTGTATGTCAAAATCGGACAAAGTGGTACTTGAATTAATTAGTTGTAAAGGAATAGAATCAGGCTCTAGTGATTGTTGAAGATTTACAAGAATTACTGATGATCCGATTTGGCTTGCTTTTTCTTTTATACTTGAAGGGAACTCTTGCGTAGATACGCAAACCAAATGTTGAGCTCCAACCTCTTTAAGCTTTTCTAACCACCCATTGAATGTGTTTATGTCTACCGAGGAGTTTCTGTTTTGGACTTCTACGATTGTTGTTGTTGTTCTCTTTTTAGTTCCTGAAACAATAACTACATCACATTGCCGAGTTCTTCCGCTTGGTGAGTTAATAACAGGTAAGTTTTGGTCATGAAGAACTGTCGAGCCAGGATTGATAGACTGCTCTATTAAACGCACTAGTTTTTCTATTTCTTTCCAATTATTGGGCATTTCTATATTTAATTATTCTGAGTAACGTTTAGTATATGAATCGGAGCTTCCCAAAGGGAGCTCCGATTCATATACATTGTTATCAGCTATTTTCTATTCAATAATTGTTTTTGCTTTATCAAATAGGTCTTTAATTGGTGCAATGCTTTCAATTTCTTGTTTCGACAATTCATTAGCTAGTTCTGTAGCGATTAGTGGTTTACCTATTGACCTTTTACATTCTTGACTAAGTTTAACTTTAAGCGCTTGTGAAAACTTTGGACTACTTCTTAATAAAGCTATCTCTGACTCGATCCATTCAGTAGTATTATGTTTGGTGAATTTTGAATTAAATGTTCTGACAAGCTGATCGTTTGAAAATACATCCTCAAATTCTTTTGAGCCAATAAAAAAGCAATTATTTGTTAGGAAAGAGGAGTCATATCCAATTTCGTTCAGTTTAAGTGTTGTAACTTGATTTAGGGAAGTTGGTTCTTGAGTATCATTGTCTAATAACATTACGGTACAATCACTTTTATTGGAGTTTAAGAATCGAAGTGCATTGTTCCATTGACCATTGGTTTGTAAATTTATGAGTACTATACCATCTTCAGATAAATATCTTCCATAGATTTTTTTATACATTATTGGTAATGCATTTTGTTCGCTTTCGCCTTCTACAATTAGAAAACATTTCTCGTAAAATAAGCTACTGTTTTTAAATCCACTTACTTCAGATACTTGATCTAAAAAATCCTTGATGTTTGAATCGTTTTCACTTTGAAGAAATTGAATCTTTGATAAATCTTCTGTTGGATTTCTTACTACGTGATTTATACATTTGGATGGAGCTCGATCAATCATTGTTAGTGAATGAGTACAAATCATCGATTGCACATTTGTTGATTGGTCTTCTGCTAAATCTCTAATGACATAGAACATTTTTCTTTGTGCTTCATAATGTAGATTAGAATCTGGTTCGTCATAACCACGAATAATAAGTTTGTTTGAGCTGTTTTGAGAGTTTATTTCAGCATCCCATTCAAGAATTGAAAGGAAAATTTTCTTTTTAGAACCCTCTCCAATTTGAGATAATGATTTTTCTCTTCCAGACTGATCAACGATATTTAACCCAGAAAATGACAAACCTCTTGCAAAATCAATATCATAACTTCCTTTTATAGAGTTTATTTCAGGTTTGTATTTTTGTAATTGTGATAATAATTGGTTTTCTAATTTATTGTTTAAATCTTCGGTAATGGATGATTTAAGATCTGAGAAATCAGATTTCAATGTTTCGTTTCCATCTTCATCGTTATCATAGAATGACGATCTATATACTAATTCAAGTGTTTTTCGAATTGAATTTTCTGGATTGCCATAGTCGTTTGATGAAAACCGTTGGAAAATTGGAAGAAAATTGGAAATTTCATTCTGTCTAATTGATTTCCAGGTTTCAATTTTTGGAATTGACTCAGTAGATTCAATGTAGTTTTTAATAGCATCTTTTCTTAATGCTTGATTTGATTCTTCGTTAAGACCATATTTTATTAATAATAATTTTAGGTCAACTGCACTCATTGAATCATAGGTATACAAATCTTTATCTTCAAAAACTTCCGCAAAATAATGAAAGGAGGATATTCTATTTGAATCAATAGTTTTCTTGATTGTTACAGCATTACCATGGACTAAGAACTTAAATTCCTCCTCAATGTCATCTCTATCAAACTTAACTTCTATTTCTATATTTTCCACTTCATGTCGAAAATCATCAACATCTGGAGATTTGTTGTTGAACATTATTTCTAATGCATCAAAAATTGTTGATTTACCAGCATCATTCTCACCTATAAATACGGTTAGGTCATGAATTGGAATAATACCTGAATTCAAATAACACTTTAGTCCTGAAATTTTTAGTTCTACTAATTTCATTTTTATGAGTTGGCTCCCCAGTCTCTTGATATAAACCAATTTGGGCTCCAAGTAACATAAGTGGCTGGATCAAAATCTAAATCAGTTTTTACGATACTTATAACTTGATTTTCTGTAATTCCTAACGTATGTTTCCCATCTGGACTGTCTAAATCATACATATGATATCTATCTGGATTTACTTCTAAATTTTTTCTACGAGAAGGTCCAAAGTCAAATGGAATACACTTTCTTGTTATAACTCCTTTTGACTTTGAATTAAACGTAACTGTGATTTGCTTTTTCTCTTGGATTGCTTCCAAAAATGTATTCTTCATAATTTTAATTTTGTAATTGTAGCTAACACAAGTATAAATCACACTAGTGTGATATACCTGCTATAGGTGTATTCTTATTTCTAACCGTTTATTAAACGTGTAATCCACGGTTTTTTTTGTTAATACTATTCGTTAATAAAAGCCTCCAAAACAAGGTTATTAAAGACCGGGACAATTTCTCTTGTAATTCCTCGGGAATATTTTTAAATGATTTTGGGAAAGGATCTCATAATTCGGTTATTGTAATTAATAGTAATCATTCGGTTATTTTTTGAGTGTCCCAAATATAAAATATCCCATACCCTTAAAAAATAAAAACCGCTAAATAAAAACATGATAATCAACAATATCAATGTATCTAATTAGTTTACTTTAGTGGAGTAAAAGTTGATTATTGGATGAAAACAGCAAGTGTACAGTTAACTCTTGAACCGTATTTGGCTAAGTTTGTCAAGTATTACATGTCAAAAAGTGATATGGTAATTTCTAATTCAGATTTTATTGGCCCATTGGTTCTGGCTGCTATTTCGAAAGCCCCTCCCTTCTACCAACACAAAAAGATATTGTCAGATAATGACCTGGTACTGAAAGTTCCATTTCAACCCAATTATGTACGCAAAAGATCAACTCTTTACATTTCTAAAACGAACATGATTCATATTAATGCTTTGATAAAGAAATATTACGAGCTCGCATTTTCTAGCCACGTAATGGTTGGGTTTGGAGCCGACAATGAGAAAATAATCTCTTTAATTAAAGAATTCAGGAATAAATATGACATCGATGACAGCGATTTAGATTTTGAAAATTCACTGAAAG
>MAAC01016144.1_pt1 | contig 12061 bp, 11 predicted proteins | sample 1115981 | NCBI WGS metagenome assembly MAAC01 (sample SAMN04961126, study PRJNA320927) | seawater metagenome | isolation source: sample BD02T64 sea water enriched with oil for 64 days | place: USA:Gulf of Mexico | collected 2013-07-27 | reverse complement strand
CAATGCAAAGTGGTGGTTGAGTATGTTCCGCAAAGTAAAGTCGAAGGGGAAATACAACAGGGCAACGAGTCGTTGATTCATGCTGAACTTTGGGAAGTTATCACGGGGAAAAAATCAGGCAGGTTAAACGATCACGAGATGACCTTTTTTGACGCGGTCGGGTTTGCGCTCGAAGATTTTTCTATCTTAAAGTTGGTTTACCAATTAGCCAGAGAGATGAACGTGGGCAAAGACATTGATTTGATTCCTCAATTGGATGACGCAAAAGATTTATTTAGTTTGTTGAAAACAGAGCGCTAAAGGCTAGTTATCAAACAGGGCCGTGATCAACCGAAGAATCAGTTTTTCGGTTTTCTGCTCGATATCATTGCTCGGATTAAACTCACTGATTTCAAGGCCAACTAATTTGTTTTTATAAGTAAAATTATTAAACATAGAAATAAGCATAGCTCCCGCAATTCCATCTTTCTCGGGTGTTTCAACAGCGGGTGCATCTTCAGGGGTAATAGCATCTAGGTCTAGGCTGATGCCAAGCACATCACATCGTGTTAACAAGTCTTCAGCAAGGTTGTTGAGTTGTTGGGATGGCGCTATGTTGTGCAACAGCTGTTGCATGCTATAGATGCTCGCATTTGCCTTGTTTAGTAATACGAGTTCCTCTGGTTCATAACTACGTGCGCCTAAAAGTGATAGGTTCTCACCCAGTAAATAAGGGTGTTCGGTGTGTTGATTTAGCGGTAGTTGCGGATACGTTGCCTGTAAGTTTTTATCAGCCTTGTTCAGCAGAACCGATAGCGGCATACCGTGCAAATTCCCCGATGGCGATGTATCCAGCGTATGCGAATCAAGATGCGCATCTATCCAGATAAGCCCCAGAGTTTTTGTTGGCATTGCCTGTATTACGCCAGACCACGTACCGATAGCACTTGAGTGATCACCAGCGACAACGAGGAATGGTCGATCTGCGGTGTTATTACTGACGTTTTGCAACGTATGCTGATACGTTAAAGAAGCCACTTGATGATTTATTTCATGAAGACAACTAAGCGAGTTTGCAGGGCAATCAACGGCGGTTATGATTTTTCTCCAGCATAACTCAAGGTTTTTATGGCTTAAATAATCTTGAAATGGTGAGCAGCGAATAACGTAAGGCGCGTTGTCGCAGGCTTCTTGCGACCCTCCAAAACAGGCAGCAACACCAATGGTATTAATGAGCGTAATGGCTTGATTTGAGTCCATGTCTCGGCCTTTTTCAAATCCTGTTTAAATGGTAACTTTCCTTCTCCATCTGCTACCAGTTTAGTTGGTCTATAGGTCAATTTACAATATATCTCGTCAATAAAAATTTAAGTACAGATGCAAAAATGAGCGTGTCTTATATAAAACGTTATACACTTAAGACTTGAGTTTTAGCCAACACAAAACACGAAGATAAATGGTGGTTTTATATGGCATTTAAATACTTTAGAAAGTTTCAGGATCAACCAACGCAGGCTGAGAGCCCAGCAAACTGGCATGCTGAAAGCATCGCACAGGTCGTAGAGTCACTCGACACGACAACAGAAGGTCTGTCTTTACAAGAAGTGAATGACAGGCTAGCTCGGTATGGCCAAAATCGCCTGCCTGAGGCTAAAACACGCGGTCCTGTATGGCGGTTTCTCTACCAATTTCATAATGTACTGATTTATGTATTGATTGTTGCAGGCATTGTTACGGCTATGCTGGGGCATTGGGTGGATGCCGGTGTCATCCTAGCGGTGGTTATTCTCAATGCGCTTATTGGCTTCGTACAGGAAGGGAAGGCCGAGGATGCTCTACGGGCGATAAAACAAATGCTTTCCCCAAATGCCATGGTGTTACGAGATGACCGGCAAAAGATGATTCGTGCTGAAGAGTTAGTGCCCGGTGATATCGTTTTGCTACAACCCGGTGATAAGGTGCCGGCAGATCTTCGGTTGCTGCATGTTAAGGGGCTGCAAATTCAAGAATCGGTGTTGACGGGTGAGTCGATGGCGGTAGAAAAGGTGACCGATCCGGTTGCGCATGGTGCGGTGATTGGCGACCGTCGTTGCATGGCTTTTTCTGGCACGCTAGTAACGCATGGCCAAGGCAGAGGGGTGGTGGTTGAGACGGGCGCACGCACTGAGATTGGCTTGATCAGCACGTTGGTGTCAGAAGTGGAGTCAGTGACAACGCCGCTGTTTCGTCAAATGGCACAGTTTAGTCGTTGGCTTACATTAGCCATTCTTGCTATTGCCATTGTTACTTTTGTTTTTGGCACGTTGGTGCGTGATTATGCGGTAGCAGAAATGTTTCTTGCTGCGGTCAGCTTGGCGGTGGCGGCAATTCCTGAGGGGTTACCGGCGATTATGACGATTACGTTGGCGATTGGTGTGCAGCGCATGGCACGGCGTAATGCCATTATTCGACGGCTTCCTGCGGTTGAGACATTGGGGGCAGTGACGGTTATTTGCTCAGATAAAACAGGCACGCTGACTAAGAATGAAATGACGGTTCGTGTGATAGCGACCACGAATAGCGTTTTTGAGCTGGCTGGCACTGGCTACGATCCCCATGGCGCAATTTCACTGTCGAATCGAGATGTACTACCAGAGGAAAGACCACTCCTGCGGGAAACGATTAGGGCTGCGGTGCTCTGCAATGAGACGTCTCTAGAACAAGGAAAGGATGAGTGGCTTGTCCACGGCGACCCGATGGAGGGGGCGTTACTCGTAGCGGGTTTGAAAGCGGGGTTGGATATTGAGGCGGAGGCTAAACAATATCCACGCACCGATCTGATTCCTTTTGAGTCAGAGCATCGTTTTATGGCGACGCTTAATCATAGTCACAGTGGTGAGGCATTTATATTTTTGAAAGGCGCGCCCGAACGCGTGCTGGAGATGTGTGTGCAACAAAGAACGCTTGTTGGGGAAGAACCAATAGATAGGGCGTACTGGCTAAACCGTATCGAAGAGATGGCGCAGCACGGTCAGCGCATTTTAGCGATAGCCTTTAAGCCAGTAGACAACGAACAAATGACGTTAACGTTTAGCGATGTAGATGACGGGTTGATCATGCTGGGCATGTTTGGCTTGATAGATCCGCCTCGCGATGGCGTTGTTGAGGCAGTAAAAGCCTGTGATAGAGCCGGTATTCGAGTGAAAATGATCACAGGTGACCACGGTGCTACCGCCCTTGCTATCGCTCGCAAACTCAATCTCGTTAATACGGCTGAGGCGCTGACGGGGCAGGCGCTTGAATCAATGAATGAAGGTGAACTGCGGCAGCAGGTGCAAAATATCGATGTGTATGCGCGTGTTAATCCGGAGCATAAGTTGCGCTTAGTCAAACTGATGCAGGAGCAAGGCTCAATCGTTGCGATGACGGGCGACGGGGTTAACGATGCGCCTGCTTTGAAACGTGCTGACGTAGGCACTGCGATGGGCCATAACGGCACTGAGGCGGCCAAGGAAGCCGCAGAAATGGTGCTGGCTGATGATGACTTTACATCCATCATGCATGCAGTAGAGGAAGGCCGTACTGTCTACGATAACTTGAAGAAGGCTATTTTGTTTATTTTGCCGACCAACGGGGGTGAGGCACTGATTATTTTAGCTGCTATCTTATTTGGCTTTCATCAACTGCCGTTAACGCCGGTGCAGATACTTTGGGTGAACATGGCGACCGCTGTTACGTTGGCGTTGTCGCTGGCATTTGAACCGCCCGAAGACAATGTTATGCGGCGTCCACCACGCAATGCTCACGAGCCGATGCTGACATCGCACTTAATTTGGCGTGTTGCGTTTGTCTCGATTATTTTAATGTTAGGAACTTTCGGACTTTTTATTTGGGAGATGGAAAGGGGCGTTAGTATTGAATATGCGCGCACAGTCGCCGTTAACACCTTGGTTATGTTCGAGATTTTTTACCTGTTTAATTCTCGTTATATCACAGCACCTGTACTTAGTTGGGCAGGGTTTACCGGTAACCGTTATGTGTTGATAGCGATAGTTATTCTGGTTATTTTTCAACTGGGCTTCACCTACCTTTCGCCGATGCAATCATTGTTTGGCACGGCGGCAATTGACCTCAACACCTGGTTGCGGATCGTCATTGTTGCCTCCTCCGTCTTATTTCTCGTTGAATTTGAAAAGTATGTTGTGCGGCATAGGGCTCAACATAGCTAAGATTGGCTGTTCGCAATGGCGTGGGCGAATGGCAGAAAACCGCTCGTTGAGTTGTCAGTTTCAGCAAATTTTGGTATAGCCGAAAGGGAGGTGCGGGTGTTTTATTCATGTCACCCTGATATGAACAACAAGGCGAATGCTGATATTATTGATAAGTATCGGTTCTTTTGGGCAGTAGCGTATTGCTAGAGTTTATGTGCTGCATTGTTTCTTTTAACCAGAATGAATCGCTAGGTTAACTAAAAAGCAAATAGAGATGCATTTACATACGTTAGAAAATTTACAGCACAATCACGATTTTTCTATTAAAAATAGTCAGGGTGAACGGCGTACACAATACGTTTTAATCCTTACAGCCATTACGATGGTGGTAGAGATAATAGCGGGCAGTGTTTTTGGCTCAATGGCATTGCTAGCAGATGGTTGGCATATGGGGACGCACGTCGCTGCATTTTTAATCACCATATACGCTTATCGTTATGCGCGTAAGCACAAGCATAGTAGGGCGTATTCTTTTGGCACGGGCAAGGTAGGTGTTTTAGGTGGCTTTGCCAGTGCTGTCGCTTTGGCGGTTGTAGCCTTACTGATGCTAGTTGAATCTTTGCACCGACTTATTGAGCCACAAATGATTCAGTTTGATGCGGCCATTGGCGTGGCGGTTCTTGGTTTGCTCATCAATGTTATCAGTGCGCTTCTATTGAAGGACGAACATACACACGAACACGATCACGGCCATGATCACAATTTAAAAGCAGCCTATATGCACGTATTAGCGGATGCATTAACGTCGTTGCTGGCTATTGTGGCGCTGCTGTCAGGAAAGTATTTTGGTTGGTCTTGGCTTGACCCTGTGATGGGCGTCGTCGGCGCGATCATTATCACGCGTTGGTCTTATGGCTTGGTAAAACAAACAAGTCCAATTTTGCTAGATGGTAGTATTGACGAGCAATACAAATTAGCGATTAAAGAAAGTATTGAGCGAGACTCGGATAATCGCATTGCCGATATTCACATCTGGAGAATTAGCGCGAGCCATTATGCCGCAATCATTTCATTGGTGACGGACAGTCCGAAACCAACGGAATATTACAAGGCACTATTGGCGGACTTTGATCGACTATCTCACGTCACTATTGAGGTTCATGAGTGCAAAGATGACCCTTGTGAAGTACACGATTGACAATCCCCATCATGAACGTGTGACGAGTAAAATATAGAGAATTTTGAATTTTAGTGTCGACCTTGGAAAACTTGCTTCTCGTGGGTGGACGAATATGTCGGTATTAAGGGTTTTAGGAGCGATAAGCTAATCTCTAATCTTGTTTGTAGTACCCCCCCCCCGTTTTTTAATTTTGGAGATAACGATTAACGCTTTTTTATCTATTCCTGTGGGTATTCGCTATATGATTTTGAGTGCCTTGGCATTCAGCATTATGGCGTTATTCGTAAAGCTGGCGGGGGATCGCGGAATACCCGTTTTAGAAATTGTAGCGGCGCGCTCGGTGGTTTCTCTGTTTATCAGCTATGTAGGCCTTAGAAGCGCTGGTGTTGATCTGCTAGGTAAGCGTAAAGGCTTGTTAATAGCGCGCGGGTTATTTGGCTTTGCCGCTTTAATTTGTGTGTTCTATGCGATTACCCACATGCCGTTGGCAGAAGCGATGGTTTTGCAATATTTACACCCTATGTTCACCGCTGTGCTGGCCTTTTTCTTCTTAAAAGAACGGCTAAGCCTAGGCACGCTGATTTGTATTTTATTAAGTTTCGTTGGTGTGCTGATAATTGTACAGCCAAGTTTTTTGTTTGCCTCGCCGGTGGTCAGTTTTAGTGGCTTCACTGTTATGGTTGCTATTGCTGGTGCGTTGGGTAGCGCGGTGGCCTATACAATAGTGCGTGCGCTGAGTAAAACAGAACACCCCTTGGTCATCATTTTATATTTTCCACTTTTGTCTTTGCCTGCGAGCATAGTTTTATTGTGGGGAAATTTTGTGATGCCGGAGGGGATTACGTGGTTCTATTTATTAGCGATAGGCGTTGCAACGCAAATAGGTCAAGTTGGGCTGACTAAAAGCATGCAAACTGAAGCCGCCGCTCGGGCAACCAGTTTTGGTTATTTACAGGTTGTTTTTGCCATAATGCTAGGTATTATTTTCTATCAAGAATACCCGAGTGTTGAGACCTTAGTGGGTGCGGGCTTGATTATTGTCGGTGTGTCGCTCAATGTAATGTGGAAGAAAAAAATAAAGGAGAGATAAATGGCAAAAGCCTGTGCGCGGCATATTTTGGTTAAAACCAAAGAAGAGGCCGAAAAACTTAAAAAACAATTATTGAATGGTGCGGACTTTGCGAGTTTGGCGAAAAAACATTCTCAATGCAATTCGGCAAAAAAAGGTGGAGACCTTGGTGAGTTTGGTCCTGGAAAAATGCTAAAAGCATTTGATAACGTGGTGTTTAAAAAGGCATTATTAACGGTGCATGGCCCGGTTAAAACTAAGTTTGGATACCATTTAATTGAAACGATTTATCGAAGCTAATGAAAATATTATTTACAAAACCGTCGTCTTTGTCTGAAGAAAAAAACAACGCCTTCATGGCTCAATTGAGTGATGTGCTGGCATACAAAGGCGTTGAGGATATGGGAACGCACTTATTGTTAGAGTTAGATAACGAGAGCATTGAATTTAATTCTATTAAGCAACTGTTTGCCCTGTTTGAGCAATGGGGTATTGATCAAAGCCCTCTTGAGTCTTTGCTTCAGCTTGTTGATATGAAATAAACTTAAATTTTGCGGAGCTTATTGTTACGGTACATCCATTGAAATGCTTTTATGGCATGCTAATAGTATGTGTAAAAGGCTACCGGAACATAAGAGATGTTTTTTATGTCACCTGAAAAATTTAAGTTAAATTATTTACACCCTAAATATTGGTTAACTTGGCTAGCTGTTGGTGTTACCTGGCTGTTAGCAATGATGCCTCGTTCGTGGCAACGCGGCGTAGCACACTGGGTTGCGAATAAGCTTGGCAGTACAGATAACCGACGCATCAGCACTATTCGACGCAATATTGATTTGTGTTTTGCTGAGGAATCAGGCGAGTATCGACAGCGGCTAGTTCAAGATAACCTAAGGTCATCGGGGCTTATGTTGTTTGATTTGTTGAATATGGTTTGGCGGCAGTCGGATGATATGACCTCAACGGCAAGAGTGATAGGCGCAGAACATCTTGAACGTGCTGTGGCAGCGGACAAGCCCCTTCTATTGGTGACCGGGCACTTTACGCCGCTTTTTCAAGTCAGCAGTAAACTGGCATCGATAATACCTTATAGTGCGGTTTACCGGCGTTTGAATAACCCCGTTATGGAAGCAAACTTGTATCAAAGAGGAGTGGAGAAATACCCCATCAGCCTTTTTCATCGTAAGGATATTCGCCGTATGTTGGAAAAACTGGCTGATAACGGGACGGTTTTTATTTCACCGGACCAAGATTTTGGTGTTAGCAGAGGTGCCTTCGTTTCTTTTTTTGGTATTCCTACGGCGACGATTACGAGTATTCCGCAATATGCGCGGCAAACCAATGCTCAAGTGATGCTGTTTAGTGCTTACCGTGAAGGAAATAACGGTTCAGTGATTGAATTTGAGCCAGTACTTGAGAACTACCCTACGGAAGATGATGTGGCCGATACGCAACGTTGGAGCGATTGGCTAGAAGAAAAAATACGCTTATGCATCCAGCAGATTACTTCTGGATGCATAAGCGCTTTAAAACACGCCCTGAAGGAAAGCCTGATTTTTATAAAAAACATTAGGCTGAACTTGAGGAGCACTGAGGATTCAATATGGAACAATCTAAACGCCCGTTGACACAACGCTGCTTACTGAGAATTGAGGCATGGGGTAATGCTTTGCCGCACCCTACGATGCTCTTCATTTACTTATGCGTGCTGGTTATGGCCTTATCGTGGTTAGGCCACAGTTTGGGGCTATCTGCGCTACACCCAGTGAATGGCGAACGGATTCAGGTAGTGAGTCTTTTGAATATTGCAGGGCTACATCTAATACTCGGCAAAATGGTTTCAAATTTCATGAGCTTTGCACCTGTAGGGCCGGTTCTGGTGGCCATGCTTGGGCTAGGTATTGCGGAGCGATCTGGGTTAATTCAGACGGCGTTACGCTTGTTGGTGATGCGCGCACCGGCTAAATTTTTAACGTTTATTGTTGTACTGGCGGGGGTCTTGTCCAGCATAGCTGTTGATTCAGGCTATGTGGTGATGATACCGATGGCGGGGTTGATTTTTCTTGCGGCGGGTCGACACCCCTTGGCAGGAATAGCCGCTTGTTTTGCCGGTGTGTCAGGTGGCTTTAGTGCGAATTTGTTAGTCGGCCCATTCGACGCGATTCTTGGAGGAATTAGCACCGAGGCCGCGCATTTAATTGACCCGAATTATGATGTGTCGGCGACAGCCAACTATTATTTTATTGCCGTATCAACCTTGCTGATTGCCAGCTTAGGCACTTGGGTTACTGAGCGTTATATTGGCCCGATGTTGGGTGAGTATCGCGGGGAAGCAAAGAGTGAACTAAGTGACACGCTGTCCGATGAGGAACGACAAGGGCTACGCGCAGCATCCGCTGCAGGGTTGCTAATTGTGGCGTTTGTTTTATGGGGATTAATACCCGAGCAGGGTTTTTTAAGACATCCCGAAACGGGCGGCATTATTAAGTCACCCTTTATGTCGGGTTTGATTGCGCTAATTGCGATAAGTGCAGCCGTGATGGGTACCATTTATGGCAGAGTGTCGGGCAGTTTTAAAGGCCACGTCGATGTGGTTAATAGTATGGAAAAAACGATGGCGGTGATGGCGACCTATATCGTGCTGATGTTTTTCGCCGCTCAGTTTGTTAATTATTTTAGCTGGACAAACTTGGGGCTAATTCTTGCCATCAGCGGTGCTGATGTATTGAAAAGTAGCGGCTTAGGAACGGTTCCCTTGATGCTAGGCTTTATTTTCTTTTGTACGTTTGCAAATTTGTTTATTGGTAGTGCTTCGGCTAAATGGGCCATTATGGCGCCGATCTTTATACCGATGTTTATGTTGCTGGGATTGGCACCAGAAGTTGTGCAGGCTGCCTACCGAGTGGGTGATAGTTCTACCAACATTATCACGCCCTTAATGCCGTATTTTGCGTTGGTTTTCGCTTTTATGAAACGTTATGACAACAGCGTAGGGGTTGGTACAATCATGACTTTAATGCTGCCATACTCAATCGCTTTTTTATTCGGTTGGGGCTTGTTGTTGAGCGCGTGGTTAATGCTGGGTGTTCCGTTGGGGCCAGATGGCTCCTTATTTATAACGCTGCCATAAGCAACACTTTTCGGAGACATACCTTATCGGGTGTTAAGGTAAACTTGTCCAGCAGAAACTAAACGACTTTAAAAATTAAAGGGAAATATGAATATCTTAGGTCAAAATTTTATGTATGGGTCTGTCATGCTTATTGCGGGTGTCGGCATTCCAATTATGGGGGCATTAAGTGGTGGCTTAGGAGCACGCATGCAAAGCCCTGCATTAGCAGCGGTCGTGTTATTTGTGGTTGGGTTTGTCCTTGCCATTATATATTTGTCTGTTGTTGAAGGGCTGCCAGACTCTCTGCCTCAAGCGTCGATACCCTTTCAGTATTATTTGGGTGGTGTTTTTATTATTTTTTACACACTGAGTATTACCTATATTGGACCGAAGTTTGGCATTGGTAATGCGGTTTGCTTTGTTTTACTCGGTCAGCTTATTTCAATGTCGGTTATCGACCACTTTGGCTTGTTAGGTTCTCTTCAATACTCTATTACGCTGCAACGACTCGCTGGATTATTGCTTATGGCTGCTGGGGTGTTTTTAGTCGTCAAGCGATTTTAATTAAGCGGGATTGCCTTGTTAAAAAGGTTTGAAAACAGGAACGCTTAACAATGTGTTCAGTTATATGGCAGCGTGGTCACCGGCTTAGGAAAGACTGAGGAGAGATGACTTTCTCAAGGCTCTGTGCCGGTGTTAGTTCGTTGTGTTTTTAGTGAAGCGACAGGCTGCGTTAGATCGCTGTTACTGTTTGAATTTTATTAAATATAGGGAAGAGGGTGCATTATGGCTGAGGGTTTAGAGTTTAACGATGAGGTTAACCATGCATTAAAGATGGCGTATCAAACGCCGGATATTATTGCAGCTAGAGCGCACGTTGTTAACGCGCTTAAATTAGAAAAAGGTCAGCAGGTGTTGGATATTGGTTCTGGCCCAGGTTTGTTAGTACGAGATATAGCGCAAACGGTTGATCAATCTGGCGGCGTGGTCGGTGTTGATATGGCCGACAATATGATTGAGTCCGCAACAATTCTTTGTGCGGATTTCCCAGTAGTATCGTTTAAGCAAGGCGATGCGATGTCCCTACCTTTTGCCGATAACAGTTTTGATGCGGTGGTATCAACACAGGTGTATGAATATGTGCCGAATTTAGATGCGGCGTTAGCAGAATTTCACCGAGTGTTACGCCCAGGTGGCCGTGGCGTTATTGTCGATACAGATTGGGCTTTTCCGTATTGGAATGCAGTAGACACGGCTCAGCGTGACGTAATGATTGATGCATGGAAAAGCCATTGCGCGCAAGAGTCCGTCCCCATGCGCTTATCGGCCGCAATTAAGTCAGCCGGTCTTCAGTTGCAAGGTGTGCAAGCGCTTCCTATTATGAATACGGCGTATGACGAAAATAATTTCAGCTATTGGTTATCTAAAATTATTGGCTCGTTTGCAGTGGGCAATAATGGGGTGGAGCAACAGCTAGCCGATAACTGGTTGGCAGGGCTTCAAGCACTTGAAGATAAAGCTGAGTACTTCTTTTGTATAAATAGGTACTTATTTGAAATAACGAAATAATGATGTTGGGGGCTCTCCCTAATTGTTTGAATAATGTTTAAAGAGGTTGTTTATGAGCAAACAAGATTTTACCCACGTTTTTCCACTATCGGTTCGCTGGGGCGATGCCGACGTATACGGGCATATTAACAACGTCGAATTTATGCGATACGTTGAATCAGGCCGCGTTGCCTACTGCGTAGATGTTATGGACTTGCATTTGAAAGCAGGAATGGAATCAGGCTGGGTGTTGGCGGATATGCATTGTGCTTATCTACAGCAAGTTCATTACCCAGCGTTACTCGAAATCCGGACACGTATTAGCAAGGTAGGGAATAAAAGTGCAACTATCGTGGCGGATATTTACGCTGAAGGTGAGCGCGAGCCTGTGTTAACCAGCAAAGGCGTGATGGTTTGGTTTGATATGTTGCAACAACAAAGTGCACCAATCCCAGAGCAAATAAAAGCGCAGATCGCGGCTTTTGAAACGTCAGTAGAAGGTTTAACGGCATAGTGGTTAAGAAAAAAACATTACTCTCGTGGAGTAGCGGTAAAGACAGTGCGTGGACCTTGTATCAACTGCAGCAAGACGATGACATTGAACTGGTCGGTCTAGTAACCACGGTTAACGAAACGCACCAACGCGTGGCCATGCATGCGGTGCGTGTGGCGCTATTAAAACAGCAGGCGCAAGCGGCCAATTTACCCTTGTATATCATCGACATTCCGCACCCTTGCAGTAATGAGTTATACAACCAAGCGATGAATGCTTTTTTCAAATCCATCGAAGGCAAAGGCATTACGCATATGGCGTTCGGTGATTTGTATTTGGAAGATATTCGCCAGTATCGGGTGGACAACCTTAAGCCCACCGGCTTAGAACCATTGTTTCCGTTATGGTTAAAACCAACCAAGCAACTGGCGCACGATATGTTGGCAGGCGGATTAAGAACACGAATCACCTGCGTTGACCCAAAACAATT
>MAAC01019256.1_pt1 | contig 12072 bp, 13 predicted proteins | sample 1115981 | NCBI WGS metagenome assembly MAAC01 (sample SAMN04961126, study PRJNA320927) | seawater metagenome | isolation source: sample BD02T64 sea water enriched with oil for 64 days | place: USA:Gulf of Mexico | collected 2013-07-27 | reverse complement strand
TGCAATACGCGACGCTGCATCTGCCGTCCTCAAAGGTTATGGCCTATACTTGGTTGACCCCGAGTTGGGTGATCTTGTGGGAGATTGGCTTTGGCAACGGCACGCCGTCGGTTCTGATCCTTGCTGGCGTCGCGTTGACGATCATCGCATTGCTGGGCTTGTTGAAAGAGGCGTGATTTGTATTACAGCGTGACAGTTAATACTAACGCATGATGATGCACGATAAGCTGCGATGGATTTGAATTGAGTTGCTTTTAGGGGGGGCGCGCGGGTCAGGCCACAGGCGCCTGAAAAACGGCTAGTCGCCAAGTTCGTTTTCTAGGAAGCGCTCAAAGTCATCGAGGTTCACGGCCTCGAAATGGCCAAAGCCCTGCATCCAGACAGAGGCACCGCGCAGAGCGGTTTCCTCTATCCGGCACCACTTCACGCGGCCACGTTTTTCTTGGCTGATGAGGCCCGCATTGGATAACACGCCGAGGTGTTTGGAAATCGCAGCCAGAGACATGTCAAAAGGTTCAGCGACATCCGTGACGGCCATATCGTCTTCCAGCAACATCGTCAGGATCTGACGGCGCGTGGCGTCTGAGAGGGCTGAGAAGACGGTATCAAGTGATGTGGACATGTGTTTTTGGCTAATGAATGTGCGCTGAAAGGTCAACCATCGGGTTCACCGTATTTAGGCGGAGTCTGCCCTGTCATGGAGCTGCGTAACGGTTTGTGTGGCATTGGTGATCTCACGTGCCAGGGCCTGGATCGGTGCAGGTTGGGCTTTGCCGCCAGTGCGCAAGACGTAGGCAAGATCTGGGGGTGTCGGGAGGGGGTTGCCGATGACCTCCATTTCGGGACTGAGATATGTCGCAGGTAATAGCGCGATGCCTAGCCCCGCTTGAACAGCGGATGCGATGCCGGCGGAGCTTGCGCATTCCAGTACAATTTCGAGGCCCGGAGCGGGGTTTGTGTCCATCGCCCAGTTCTTATAAAAACAGGCATCATCATAAGATAAAAACGGCAAGGGACGCGTAAAATCTAGGGGCAGTTCACGCGATTTCACCCAATGCAGACGGTCTTCATATAGCAGTTGGTCATTGGGGCGCATATCATCGCGAAAGACCTGCATGAGGCCAAGGTCAATTTCGCCGCGCTCAAGTTCAGTGGCAAGGATCAGGCTTTGGCGAACATGGGTGCGTACGGTGACATCCGGGTAGAGGCGCGTGAAGCGGCCAAGGATGCGGGATAGATCGCTGCTGGTGACATCTTCGGTCATGCCTAGTCGGATTTTGCCGGATAGGCTATGTTTGCTGAGGCTGAGAAGGGCCTCGTCGTGCAGGGAAAGAATGCGTTTGGCGTAGGCCAGCAAACGGGTGCCGTCTTCTGTCAATAAGGGGGCGCCGGGGCGTCGCGACAGCAGGGTGCAATCAATGCTGGTTTCCAAGCGTTTGATTTTATGACTGACGGCGGATTGCGACAATGACAGGTGACTCGATGCCCGTGTGACGCCACCATATTGGTCAATCGCACAGAACGTGCGCAGCGCATCTATATCGAGCCGTTGCATCTGAAATCCTCTCACATATGACAAAATCAGATTGAAATATGATAATGTCCCATTTGATTCATGCATTAACACATGTCATGACGGCGAAAAAGAGGAAGCTGACATGACTAAATCCCGCCTTATTACTTTTTTCGAGGTCACAGGATCCGCACTTGCGATGATCTATGCTTTGCTGATTGCATCCAATACCGGCAATGAGGTGCTGGGGTTTTCGCTGTTGCTGGCTTCGGCCCTGCTGTTCGCGGGTTGGGGGCTTATCGACAAGCGCTGGGCGTTTCTTGCGTTGCAGTTCTTCTACGCGCTCTCGGCGGTGATTGGGTTGGTTCGCTGGGGGTAGTTTCGTGTAACGTTGCAAAGTCCATCAATGCTCACAATGAGGATGCAAAGGTAACAAAATCCAGAGGCTTCGCCAAAGGTTATGTGTCTATCTGTTCTTGACTGAATTCAAAGACGTTCTTCAAGCGGACGAAAGCAGGGATATAGGCGATACGGCTACAATCTTTGGATTCAAAGAAAAAGGGGCGCAGCCTTGGCCGCGCCCCTTATCAACATTTATCGTAGAGGGGTATCAACCCTCCGATAAGTCGGATCATTCCAGCCCTAGGAGCTCGTCCAGTTCGGCTTTTGCTTCGGGTGACAGATCAGATGCACCGGGCAGCGTGTCATAGCTTTCTTCCGCTACAGCTTCTGCCGCAGCTGCTTCTGCCGCTGCGGTTTCCGCGGCAGAGCTGGCTGCTTCCGCTGCTGTAGATGTAGTTTCGGCATTAGTTGTTGCAGTCTCCACGGCTGCAGTTGCGCTGGTGACTTCCTGCGTCGCAGTGGAAATCTCTTCCTCTGTTACACCTGTGGTTACTTCAACAGCTGCCAATGCAGCTTCGGCTTCGCTCAGTGCGGTTTCGGCATTTGTGAGATCAATGGCCGCTTGTTCTGCCGCAGCCTTCGCCTCTTCGGCAGCAGTCGTCGCTTCTGCCGCAGCCTCTTGGGCTGTTATGGCTGCGATCGATGCATCTCGGTAAGTGTTGAGCATTCCCGGCATGCTTTTGGGGGAGGCGTTTTGCAGCCCGTTTAGGCTTGCGTGAGCTGCGTTTAGCCCTTTGAGCTCGGACGCAAGTGATCCTTGGCCTGAATTCGAGTTATTGGACCGTGCGGTGTCATTGTTGCCATTGCCGCCACCATTGCCGCCGCCGTTGCCGCCACCATTGCCGCCGCCGGCAATTGCAGGCTCCACAATAACAGTATTCAATCCAATGCCCAACGCACCAGACAACATTAGAGTCACGCCAACAGCGCGCAAAATTTCTACTCGTTTCATATGAATTATCCCTGTTTCCTGTTAGACGGTTGGCGCAAGCGACACGTGCAGATTGCAGCCAGTACTCGAGAAACTAAGGAATAGCATGACGTTAAGCGGGTGGCATAATGAAAATTCAACAATTCTCTATAAAACTTGTGATTGTTTCCTTCGTGCAACCAAATATGTAATGATCAACACCAGTTTTCGCGACAAGGGCGTGATATACAGTTTGAGCAACCGCAAGCTTAAGTGGGTGATCTTATTCTGACATGCGCGCAGCTGTTGCGAAAGCTTAATTCGCCCACCTCTCGTCTGAGAGTGTCATATATGTAGGACGTGAAGCCATATGGCTGGGTCGGGGCAGTGTTTTGAGCCAAAGCGATGCTTCCGGATTGACAATTTTTAGTGCGCGACGTTCTCTGCGCAAAACGGGAGGCGCGACATGACGTTCAAAGAATGGCTGGTAATTATCACCCTTGGCATCGGCTGGGGCATGTCATTTGTGTTCAACGCGATCCTGTTGCGCGAACTTGGGCCGGTGACGGTGTCGCTTGGGCGGGTCACGCTGGGGGCGATTGGGTGTTGGGTCTATGTGGTCTTGGCGCGTAAAGCCGTTCCCCTTACACCACGTTTGGCGCTTGAGATGCTGGGCTTTGGCGCGATCAGTTTTGCATTGCCCTTTGCGATTTATGCACTGGGTCAGCAAAGTATTGCGGCGGGTGTTGCCGGGATCATTAACGCGATGACGCCAGTGATGGTGGTTCTGATCTCTCACGTCTGGCGTGGCGGTGAACGTGCCACCAAAGCCAAGAGCCTTGGGGTCGCCTTTGGGTTTTTCGGGATCGTGATTTTGGCATTGCCAGTATTGCAACGTGGCGAGAGTTCAGCGTTTTTGGCGATCTTGATCACCATCGGGGCACCGATTTGTTATGGTATCTCAAGCAATTGGGCACGCCGTTACAAGGGTATCAATCCGGCTGTTTTGGCTGCAATGGGTTTGACAGGGGCCAGTATCTTAATCGCCCCATTGGCAATCTGGCATGACGGCTGGCCTGTGATCACACGGGCGGAAACTTGGGGTGCGCTTGCCATGATCGGCTTTGTGTTGACCTCAGCATCCTTCATCGCATTCTACTGGGTGCTGCCCCGTGTTGGCGCAACGAACACCTCTACCGTGACTTTCATTGCGCCAGTATCGGCGGTGTTGATGGGGGTCTATCTGTTGGGTGAACAATTTCGCTTGGAACACGCGCTGGGCATGGGGGCGATTTTCTGCGGTTTGCTGATGATTGACGGGCGGATAATGCGCCTGCTTCGGCGCGATAAAGGCCAGCAAAAGCAGGGCGCATAGCAGAGTTGCTGTTGACATCCCGGCCCACCTGATAAAAGGAGGCGCTCATGTTTGTTACCTTTCTTCATGTGGCGCTTGGCGGCGCAATCGGCGCGTCTCTACGGTATGGCCTGATCCTATCGGCAATGCGGTTTTCCGCATTGGGCTTTCCGATTGGTGTGCTTAGTGCGAATATCATCGGGTCCTTCCTGATGGGGGTATTCTTGATTTTGGCTGAGGCCCGCGGGCTTGTCGCATTCTCGCCCTTCATGATGACCGGGATTCTGGGTGGTTTCACAACCTTCTCAGCCTTTTCCTTGGAAACATTCAACTTAGTAGAGCGCGGCCAGTTTGGCTCAGCGGCGCTTTATGTGACATTGTCCGTTGTGGCATCAATTCTGGCCCTATTTTTGGGCGTGGCCATAGCACGGGGAATATTCGCATGAGTGGCGTACAGAAAATCGAAATCACTGAATCCGAGTCTGATCAACGTCTTGATCGTTGGTTCCGCCGGGTTTTCCCGCATATCCCGCAGGGGCGCATCGAAAAGCTGTGCCGCAAGGGTGATATCCGCGTTGATGGTGGTCGGGTGAAAACCTCGACTCGTTTGGAAGAGGGCCAAGTCGTGCGTATTCCGCCGCTGCCTGATGCAGATGAGATGGGGGAACGTCCGGTAACGCCGACCATGTCGAATGCCGATGAAAAATTGATGAAGTCTATCGTGTTGTACCGCGATGACCACATTATCGCGCTGAACAAACCACCCGGTCTGCCAACCCAAGGCGGCAGCAAGCAGAAACGTCATATTGATGGTCTGTCTGAAGCGCTGAAGTTCGGATTTGACGAAAAACCACGCTTGGTGCATCGGCTTGATAAAGACACATCTGGTGTTTTGATCATGGCACGCACCCGCAAGGTTGCCTCCGCACTGACCGAAGCGTTTCGGTCGCGTGAGACCCGTAAAATCTATTGGGCAGCAGTCGCTGGTGTGCCGTTTCCACGTCATGGGACCATTCGATATGGCCTCGTGAAAGCACCTGGGCATGGCAAAAGCGGTGAAGGTGAAAAGATGCACTGTGTTCACCCGCGTGATGTGGATTCTACCGAGGGTGCGAAACGTGCGACCACCGATTTCACCGTGATTTCTGGCCTTGGTGGCCGTGTCAGTTGGGCGGCTCTTGTGCCGGTCACTGGACGTACCCACCAGTTGCGCGCGCATATGGCGGAACTTGGTCACCCGATCATTGGCGATGGCAAATACGGTGGTTCTGGCCAAGAAAACCTTGGCGATGGCTGGGGATCTCAGCTTGGTGGCGAGATGAGCAAAAAGCTGCACCTCCATGCCCGCAGTCTGACGTTTAAGCATCCTATAACCGGTAAGGAGCTGATGATCACGGCGCCTTTGCCTGACCATATTCAGCGTACTTGGGACACTGTTGGTTGGGATATTCGTGATGCGGCTGACGATCCGTTTGAGGAACTAACATGAGCGACTGGCAGGCAAAACGTTTCTGGAAGGACACCTCGGTTGAGGTGTCTGACGCAGGTTTTCGCGTGCTGCTTGATGGCCGTCCTGTAAAGACGCCCGCGAAATCGGCATTTGCAGTGCCATCGCGCGCGCTTGCTGATCTGATTGCCACCGAATGGCAGGCGCAGGAAGATAAGATCGACCCGGAAACCATGCCCTTCACGCGCATGGCAAATTCAGCGATTGATAAGGTGACGCCGCAGCATCAGGCGGTTGCTGAAATGCTGGCGGAATATGGTGGCAGCGATCTGATCTGCTATCGCGCTGATGGCCCGGTGGAATTGATCGAGCGCCAAGCCGTGGCTTGGGATCCGTTGATCGCCTGGGCGAAAAATGAACTGAACGCGCCGCTTGAAGCGACCACAGGTGTGATCTTTCATGTACAACCTGAAGACAGCCTAATTGCCTTGCGTAGGCAGGTGTTGGCGATGGACCCATTTGTTCTGACGAGCTTCCACGATCTTGTGGCTTTGTCTGGATCATTGGTGATTGGGTTTGCGGCACTGCGCGGATATGACACCCCTGAAAACCTTTGGGAGGTCTCGCGAATCGACGAATCTTGGCAGGTGCATCTTTGGGGTAAGGATGAAGAAAGCGAACAAATGTCTGCCGTAAAGCGACAATCGTTTCTAGACGCTTGGAAATTTCAATCCGTACTTTGATACCGTGATGTGAAATGCTGCCCGTTCGCGGCATTGTTTTTATGACTAAAACAGCGTGTTTTTCGTGCAGTACATAAAGTTTTGTGACCTATCCCATCACAATGCGCGACATTTCCTTGACCTTGTGGTCGTTTTTTGACCAAACTCTTTGCACCCAAGGGGAAACCCCGAAGTATCACCCCGGCCATAAGGTCGGAATAACCACCCGCAAAAGGGTGGACTATCAGGAAGAGGTAAAAATGAAAAAATCTGTATTTCTTGGCGCGCTGACCGTTGCTAGCATCGTTGCTGGCGGCGCTTTCGCCGGCACGCTTGACGACGTACAAGCTCGCGGCAAACTGAACTGTGGTGTGACCACTGGTCTTGTTGGCTTCGCGGCACCAGACGCAAATGGCGAATGGGGAGGCTTTGACGTTAGCGTATGTCGCGCTGTTGCAGCTGCCGTTCTCGGCGACGCAACTGCTGTTGAATTTGTTCCAACCACCGGTAAAACACGCTTCACCGCGCTGGCTTCCGGCGAGATCGACATGCTGGCACGTAACACCACATGGACATTCTCCCGTGATGTTGACCTGAAGTTTGAATTCGTAGGTATCAACTACTACGATGGTCAAGGCTTCATGGTTCCAACAAACCTTGGCGTGACTTCTGCTAAAGACTTGGACGGCGCGACTGTTTGTATCCAAACTGGTACAACAACCGAGCTGAACCTTGCTGACTTCTTCCGCGCAAACAACATCTCATATGAGCCGGTGCCAATCGAAACCAATGCTGAAGGTCAGCAACAGTATCTTGCTGGCGCATGTGACGTTTACACAACTGATGCATCCGGTCTTGCGGCTACTCGTGCGACTTTCGAAGCACCAAATGACCATGTTGTGTTGCCAGAAATCATCTCCAAAGAGCCACTCGGTCCACTTGTTCGCCACGGCGACAACGAATGGGGCGATGTTGTTCGTTGGACATTGAACGCATTGATTTCAGCTGAAGAGCTGGGTGTAACTTCCGCAAACATCGCTGAGATGTCTGCTGGTACTAACAACCCAGAAATCAACCGTCTGTTGGGTACCGAAGGTTCCCTCGGCGAAATGCTGGGTCTTGACGCTACATGGGCAAAACAAGCTCTTGAAGCTGGCGGCAACTATGCTGAGATCTTCGAGAAGAACATTGGTGAAAACACACCAATCGCTCTGTCACGCGGTCTGAACGCACAATGGACAGACGGCGGCCTGCTGTACTCTCCTCCTTTCCGCTAAATTCTAAGAAAAGGGCGCGGTCTTCCGCGCCCTTTTTTATTCAGACGACTTAATAACAACCCTGGGCTGAATGAGCGCCAAAAGGCGCCGTCACTAAAAGACCCGGGACAACAGGGAAATTGTCTTCATGACGGTAATGACCGACCCCCCAAAGGAGTCGTTCCGACTGTCCATGCTGATTTACGATACGCGCTACAGATCAATCACCATTCAGGTTGTTGCTTTGTTAGGGTTCGCGGCGTTCTTCGGCTGGCTGATCTGGAACACAAACAACAACTTGGCCGCGCTGGGCAAAGAAATCAGCTTTAGGTTCCTTTGGGAACGAGCTGGCTATGATATCAACCAGCGCCTTCTCGATTATAGTTCGCAAAGCAGCCATCTCCGGGCCGCGGTAATCGGCGTTTTGAACACGCTTGTGATCGCCGTTTTGGGCTGTATCACGGCGACTGTTATCGGTGTGCTGGTCGGCGTTCTACGCCTGTCGAACAACTGGGTTATTTCGCGCCTGATGGCGGTCTACGTCGAAACTTTCCGCAACGTACCGGTCCTGCTTTGGATCATACTTGCGATGGCGATTTTGATTGAGATCCCTCCCCAGCCAAGAGACTTCCGCGGGGAAAATGCGACGGCAAGCATGAAGCTGAACGATACCGTTGCTATCACCAACCGTGGTGTTTATATACCGGACGTTAGATTCTCAACTGGACTTGGCGATCTACCAATATTGGCAGCATCTGATGATGCAGCGTGTAGCGCGTACCGCGATGGCGCTGAAGGTCTGCCTGATCTTAACCCTGGCTGTGGTGTATTTCAGATTAGTCTTGATCTGATGGCGATTATCGCAGTGCTGATGATCTCGCTCTATATCTCGCGTGGGATCAGAAACAAAGCGAATGCAACACAAGAAGCAACTGGTATACGCCCGAGGGTTTGGCATATTCGCCTAGCCGTCGTCGCGATTCCAATGGTGGCGCTTCTATGGCTGCTTGGTTTGTATTTTTCATACCCAGAACTCAAGGGCTTTAACTTCAAAAATGGCCTGCATTTGCGCAACTCTCTGATTGCTCTGTGGCTGGCTTTGTCGCTGTACACCGCAGCCTTTATCGCCGAGATCGTGCGTGCGGGTATTCTTGCGGTTTCCAAAGGTCAATCTGAAGCGGCATCTGCGCTGGGTCTTAGTTCTCGCCGCACCATGAGCCTTGTTATCTTGCCACAGGCGTTGCGTGTGATCATCCCACCGATGATTTCCAATTACCTAAACCTGACGAAAAACTCCTCCCTTGCAATTGCTGTGGGATATTTCGACATCACGGGTACCTTGATGGGCGTTACGCTTAATCAGACGGGTCGTGAACTTGAAACAGTTCTTCTTGGGATGCTCATTTACCTAGCGATCTCTCTATCGATCTCGATGGTGATGAACTGGTACAATGAATCTGTTAAGATAAAGGAGCGTTGAGATGACTGATCTATCTTTCGTTCGCACGGACATGCTGCCCGAACAAGAACCACCGTCAACAACCGTTGGTGTCATAGGCTGGGCACGCGCAAATCTGTTTAGTTCTCCGCTGAATGGGATTCTTTCAGTCTTGGCCGTGGCAGGGGTGCTGTTCGTTCTATCGATCGTACTTCCTTGGATGTTCATGTCGTCATGGAACGCAACTTCATTGACAGACTGCCGTGAGCAGATTGCCGCTGCATATGGTGAAGATCATCATGGGGCCTGTTGGGCAGTGATCAAAGATCGCTGGGTTCAGCTGATTTTCGGCTTCTACCCACCATACCCAATTGATGGTACAGCGCACCTTGGGGCCGCACCTGAAGGCGCATGGCCAGCATACTTCCGCCCGATCTTTACATTCGTGTTGATCCTGGCAGCGGTTGCGCCTGTGTTGTTTAGCAACCTGCCACGTACAATGCTGATTATCACTGCGATCTTCCCCTTCGCCATGCCATGGCTGATGTGGGGCGGTACGGCGTGGTATCCAATCGGGGCCGCGCTTGGCATTGGGATCGGGTATTTGGCATTCCGTCTAATCGCGCCAATTGCGGGCAGCCTCGCTGGGGTTATTGCTGCGGCTTTGCTGCCTGTCCTTTGGTGGTTGTTCGCCATGGGCGGGTTCGCATCTCTGATGCAGGGCATCATCGCATTGGATATCCCAGTGGTTGGTAGTCGGAGATTTGGTGGATTTTCGGTTTCTATCTTCATTGGTGTGGTGGCAATTGTCGGTTCACTGCCAATTGGGATCGTATTGGCGCTTGGACGTCAGTCAGATCTACTGATCGTCAAAACGCTGTGCGTGGGCTTCATTGAGTTCATTCGTGGTGTGCCCTTGATCACCTTGCTGTTTGTGGCTTCAACGCTTTTGAATATCTTCCTGCCCCCGGGTACGGATTTTGACATCATCTTGCGGGTGTTGATCATGGTGACCCTGTTCGCGTCAGCCTATATGGCTGAGGTGGTTCGCGGTGGCTTGGCAGCTTTGCCTCGTGGTCAATATGAAGCAGCGGACGCATTGGGTTTGGATTATTGGAAAGCGCAACGGCTGATCATCATGCCACAAGCGTTGAAAATCTCCATCCCTGGCATCGTGTCGACCTTCATTGGTGTCTTCAAAGATACCGTGCTTGTCTCGATCATTGGCATCCTTGACCCACTTGGGTTGAGCAGCGCGATCCGAGCAACCACAGAATGGAATGGCATCTATTGGGAACTCTTTGCGTTCATCGCATTTGTGTTCTTCATCTTCTGCTTCTCCATGTCCCGTTACTCCATGTATCTCGAGCGCAAGCTCAAGACATCCCATTAAGAAGGAGTTCAAATAATGTCTGAACTTGCAACTGAACGCCAAATTGATCGCTCGAAAATGCATGTCGGCAGCGACATCGCGATCCAGATCAATAATATGAACAAATGGTATGGTGCTTTTCACGTGCTGCGTGACATCAACCTGACTGTGAATGAGGGTGAACGTATCGTTGTCGCCGGGCCATCTGGTTCGGGGAAATCGACGCTGATCCGTTGTATCAACCGTCTGGAAGAGCACCAACAGGGCGATATCATTGTTGACGGAACTGAACTAACCTCAGATCTGAAAAACATCGATAAAGTCCGTCGCGAAGTTGGTATGTGCTTCCAGCACTTCAACCTCTTCCCGCATCTGACCATTCTGGAAAACTGCACTTTGGCGCCGATCTGGGTTCGTAAAACACCCCGCAAAGAAGCCGAAGAAATCGCTATGCATTTCCTTGAGAAGGTGAAGATCCCAGAGCAGGCCGACAAATATCCTGGTCAACTTTCCGGTGGTCAGCAACAGCGTGTGGCAATCGCCCGCTCGCTTTGCATGAAGCCACGGATCATGCTGTTTGATGAACCGACATCAGCGCTTGACCCTGAGATGATCAAAGAGGTGCTGGACACCATGATCGAGCTCGCGGAAGAAGGCATGACCATGATCTGTGTGACCCATGAGATGGGTTTTGCCCGTCAGGTTGCGAACCGCGTGATCTTTATGGACCAAGGCCAGATTGTTGAACAAAACGAGCCGGAAGAGTTCTTTAACAATCCAAAATCTGAGCGGACAAAACTGTTCCTCAGCCAGATCTTGGGTCACTAAACTCGGTTCCATACTAAAAGCCCCCGACCATCGTGTCGGGGGTATAGAGATATCCACCAAGAAATAAATTGGTTGGAATGACAAGGCCCGCATTTCACCCGTGCGGGCCTTTCTTGTTTCCAGTCGAACGGGAGTTTTGCGTAATTGGGTCAAAGCGGCCTTTGCAAGCCTTTGTTCCTATGGCACGTTCCCAGCACTAAGCAGAAATGTTATTTTGACATCAAGGGCGGGAAGTGTGAATTCGCTGTGCCTGCAAGGATGCTACTTCAGAATGATGAAAGCAGCCATTCAAAGATGCAGCGGCGGCTCATATCATGCTGTACCGGACACTTCGGTCCGGAATGCGCAGGTTGCGGGCTTTACAAAGTTAGAGTTACCGAGGCTACCGATAGGGCGCGTCCGGACAAGCAAGCACAGTGCATCAGATGACGGAATAAGGCCTTTCGCTGACCTCTTCACTACGGGTGGTAGCGAGTAGCGGCCCAGAGTCTAGCAAGAAGACGGTGGTTTACCGTAGGTGCGAAATAACGCTTACTAGATTCGGTGATACACCCGACTTGTGATCGTACTGGGAGAAAGCTGAGGCCTTGAATAGTGGCAATATCGTTGCCGCCTGATTGTGGCATCTTTTTCTGTCCCATAGTCTTACAAAAACTTTAGGCAGGGCGGTAATCCCCCCTAAAGCCAGTGGTATTCACGGGCCGAATTTTTTCGGCATTATATCTGAGGAGATCATTCGTGAAGACTAGCACGATATTGCGATGCACAGATTATGCGCTGCCCTGCAGCACATGCTTGCATATGTGAGAGGGGGTTATTTGAAGCAAGCG
>MAAC01017961.1_pt1 | contig 12074 bp, 12 predicted proteins | sample 1115981 | NCBI WGS metagenome assembly MAAC01 (sample SAMN04961126, study PRJNA320927) | seawater metagenome | isolation source: sample BD02T64 sea water enriched with oil for 64 days | place: USA:Gulf of Mexico | collected 2013-07-27 | reverse complement strand
TAAAAACCAATATCATTAACGGACCCGACAGCGATGGCCTTCGTGGTATCCGGTAAGGCAGTGATAAGTGAGAAGATCGATGTTGCTGCTGCTAATTCATCGCTACCAATATCGATTATCAAGTACTGAGGGGAAGGGTTTTCGCTGAGATAAGGCATTACATCCTGGCAATGTCCGTCTCGTACTTCTGCGGGTAGTCCAAGTTGTTTGGCAACTGATAATGTCACGTCATGAGTCTGTCCGTCACCTACAAAACCGACCAACTCAGGGACAGTATCGAGATCATTATCTAAGTCGCCAAAAATATCATCAATATTGTTCGTCGGCATGGTACTTATCTGTCCTTACTCACTACTTGATGTCACGCCAGTCGTCGTTAATGGGGTTATTTCACCTATTCGGTATCGATTAATACCAAGGGTTACAAAAGTAGAATCTGCAGATGATATGGGTCTGGATCCATCAAGTGCTTCTGGGGATACCACCATATTTGCAAGATTTATTTCCTGTACGCAGCCAAAGGTTCGCCGGATTGGCCGGGTTCCAACAGGATGTGGTGCTATGGTGCAATCCGGGGCGACAATAATTTTACGACGAATCAAAATCGCGGCATTGTGTTGATCAGGATTTAGGATCGCAATCGGCTCTCCGACTTCTTCAGTTTTAAAGCCGATTTCCTGCAAAGCAGTCCGCAGGCGGCTCATTGCATTTTTTGATTCTACTGTTGTATCACCAGAGTGATTTCGTAACCCGTCAAGCAGAATAATATCAGAAGAATTAACATTATAAGCCTTGATAAACTCTTGCAGTTCTTGTGATAACTGAGGGCTTTCTACATATCCGGATGGTATCAAGAAACCCTCTGAGGCAATATAGCTGAAGGTTCTTACTTTGGGTGTCGTCGGAAGAGGGCGCCAACTACCTGTGTTTAACAGATTTCGACCGGCTTGAACCGTCTGATCTACAGGGTTTGTCACCCTGAAATCTTGCTGTTCGGTGCAGGCAGTAAGCAGAGATATAACTGCCAATGTGATCCAAATTTTTTTTGATGAGGTTGGGTCAAGGCTGCGCATTGCTTACTCCACAATGAAGGTAGGTTCTGATGTTGCAGAATATTCTGTACTATAATCTTTGGTAGTCGCTTGGTTTGCGCCCGTTTTTCCTAACTGAGAGGATGCAGTCGTTGTACCTATTTTTGATACGTAAGGATCAGTTGGCAGCGGAACGGGGGCATTTGAAGGTTTTACAATGTAAGGCGTCACAACAATGACAAGTTCGCTTTCACTGTTTTGAAAGCGTTCACTTTTAAAGAGACGGCCAAGTATCGGAAGATCGCCAAGTCCTGGAACTTTGTTATTAACCTGAGTTTGGTTGTTAAGAATTAGGCCTGCAATTGCAAAGCTCTGGCCTGATCCAAGGTCAACGGTTGTTTCAACTCTTCTTGTTGATAGAGCTGGAATTTCAACTCCCCCCAAGGTAACGGCACCATCTGATGACAACTGGCTAACTTCCGGTTTTACTCTCAGGGATATTCTGTTGTTTCCAACGATCGTCGGCGTAAAAGCCAAGCTTACACCAAATTCTTTAAACTCAATGGTTATGCTTCGTACGCCATCTTCAATTTGTGATCCAACAGGAACTGGGAATTCGCCACCTGCCAAAAAGGTAGCCGTTTCTCCGGAAACAGCTGTAAGATTTGGTTCGGCAAGGATTGTAACAAGCTCATCCTGGGCGAGGGCATCGATTAATACATTCAGGTTAAAGTATTTCCCAATGGTTGATGATATGCCTAGCAAGTTGGGTGGACTGGTCGCAAGTATCGTGGAGGTGGTTGTGCCAAGTCCAATGTTTGTCAGTCCGTCGTTAAAGGTGGTTCCTGACCAGTCAAAGCCAAACTGTTCTAAAACATCATTTCGAACCTCTGCTATTCTTACGCGAAGGTGTATTTGATCTGATGCCTTGATGGTCATCTGGGAAATTATCTGCTCAACTGTGGGATCGATGAACCGTAGCGCCAACCTTCGGGCGCTATCAACGTCAGTCGGTGTATTAACTTCTCCAGTTAGGAGGATGCCATTATTTATAGAGTGAAGGATAATTTTATGATCAGGAATAGCAGTGTTGAGGGCTTCTTTTAGAGATTCAATGTTGTGCAGTACTTTTATTGGAATGCTCGCAAGTACTTTATCATTATTATCTATAGCGTATAAACTCGTTGTTCCTGCTTTGCGACCGAATACATAAAACAACTTGGTCGATTTTACATTTACATCTGCAATTTCAGGATTGGCTATGAATATATTAGAGGCTGCCTTGGGGAGTTTTATTAATTTACCTTCTCCCATTTCGATTTCCATTACGTCTGAATCCGCTTCTATAGTTTGAAAGGATTGAGAGTAAATTGATGTAAAGGAAGGTAGGGTAAAGACCAGGGCCAATATGAGAACAAGTTTAAAGTTAAATTTCATTAGTCTCCCCCGATTATTACAGAAGAGTTACCTCTGGAGATTACTAATGAGCTACCGGTTGGACTAGTATTCTTAACCAACGCTTCTGCTGCTTCATAGTCCCAAGTGTAACTATCCCCTTTAGAGGGGCTTCCATCTTCTGAAATATCGCCTGTTTCAATAAGTATTTGTAATTCTTCTTCGTCTTTTGCGAGCGGCCTGAGGGCTAATGATATCTTTCCCAAAAGCGTAGATACTGAAACTATTTCAACCTGAGGTGGGGTAAGTTCCACGGTTACAGTTTTTGCGCCCGCATTGGTTTTTCCTGCTTCCGTTTTTAAGGCGGTTCCCAAGGCAAGAACGCGTACATTTGTAAGAATTGTCTCGCTTGCTTGGCGCTTTTTCTTGCTATCTTCATCACCCTTGATTGTCATGGAAACAATCATATCGACACGATCACCGGGAAAAACCAGCCCACTGACACTTGTTTCACTTGATATGTTTACGGAAAGTGCTCTGTGTCCCGGTTTTAATACTGCAGCAAGAAAACCTCTTTCACCAGGTTTCACTAGTTTTTTAATATTTATTGGCTCACCAATTGAAATACTGGTTCTAGAAACCCGTCCTGTTAAATCTTCAATTTTGAATTTTTCTTTTGTCAGGTGATAGTCAGAAACGAAATTTTCAGGCCAGGATTGCCAAAGAAAGTCATTTTCATTTACGAACTTACCTATCGGAATATCTATTTTTGCCGTTAATATTTTAATCTCATCCTGAGGTTCAACTGCAATTGATTGCGCAGTCCGAATTGGACGCTTGTTCGCTTTTAGCCAGTTATTGGCTACAAAGGCTGTGCCTCCGCTTAACGCTAAGGCAATAAGGATAAGTATTATTCTACGAGCTATCATGTGAGCTATATTAGGGGGATATGGTAAACGTTTTGTAAAAAATTAAAAAATAAACCTTATGTTCTTATTGATTAAAAGTACTTAAAATATTGAACTTGCCTTTACGCTAAAAACGAAACAAACCCAGCTAATAAAATAGCTGGGTTTGTTTCGTTTTAATTATCTCTTAAGCGAGGTAATTTTTAATATACCAAATATTATGGAGTTGCTTTAGCGGCAGTTGCAGCAGCATCGAGTTCATCTCTGGCTACACCAAATATTCCGTCAAGAGAAGTACCTAAGCTACCTAGCGTACCGATGGCAGCAACAGATACTAGAGCAGCAATTAGGCCGTACTCAATAGCTGTTGCACCTGAATCGTCAGTCAGAAAAGATTTAATAAACTTACTCATTGTGGGCTCCTATTCCTCTTTTGAACTTGAGATGATAATGGCATTGATCTATTAACAAAAAGTAAATAAGAAAATTATTTCTTTATAAATATAGAATAGATAATTGTATTAGTATAAATAGGTATTAATATTAAAGTAATAAAAAATTGAATACATATTTATACTTAATGTGTATAAAATTTTAGATAATTTTTAGATCATATTCAAAACCTTGTTTTCGCCGGATATTGAGGTGACATTTCACAACTTGGATATTGATGTGATTCGATGTAATAAAGCAGGAACAATGTATGCCACGGTATACGCTTGTTTTACTTCTCTAGTGGTGAGGGCGAATTGACTATAGCAATCATGTTTCAGGGGACTGGATCAGACGTCGGCAAATCCCTATTGGTGGCTGGGTTGGCAAGGGCTTTGAGTAATCGGGGCTTAATCGTGCGTCCTTTTAAGCCTCAGAACATGTCTAATAATGCAGCGGTGACTTCTGATGGCGGAGAGATTGGCCGGGCTCAGGCCTTACAAGCACGAGCTTGTCGTGTTGAAGCGAATACAGACATGAACCCGATACTTTTAAAGCCGCAAACTGATTTGGGATCACAGGTAATTGTTCAAGGGAAGATCTGGGGAAACACCAATACAGGTAATTACTGGCAAAGGCGTCATGAACTGATGCCCGTCGTGCTCAAGAGTTTTGAGCGTCTGGATAAAGAGGCCGATATTATTCTGGTCGAAGGGGCGGGGAGCCCCGCAGAAGTAAATCTTCGAAACGGTGATATTGCCAATATGGGCTTTGCGGAAGCTGCTGATATACCTGTAATCCTTATTGGGGATATTGATCGGGGTGGCGTGATTGCTTCTATTGTCGGGACGGGGGTTCTTATCCAGCCAGGGGAAAAAGAACGCATAAAAGGTGTTTTGATAAATAAGTTCCGGGGAGATCTTAAGCTATTTGAATCAGGGGTGAAGGTTATTGAAGAAAAAAGTGGCTTTCCATCCCTTGGAGTGATCCCATTCTTTAAGCAAGCGCGAAAACTTCCTGATGAAGATGCTGTCAGTGTTCAATCCTCTCGCCATCAAGTAAAAGAAGGTGCCGGTTTAATCCGTATATCCGTCTTGTTAATCTCTCGAATTTCAAATTTTGATGACTTTGACCCGTTAATTGCGGAACCCGATGTGGATCTCGCTTTTATTCATCCGGGAGAAGTAATCCCCTCAGATACAGATTTGATTATTTTGCCTGGGTCAAAAGCAACAATCAGCGATCTCGCTTTTCTTAAGGAGCAGGGGTGGGATATTGATATCGCCGCTCATGTTCGAAGAGGTGGGCAAGTATTGGGCATATGCGGGGGGTATCAGATGATGGGGCTAACCGTTTCTGATCCCGATGGTATCGAGGGTGATATCAAATCAATTAAGGGCTTGGGGCTATTGCCGGTTGATACTGTTTTAACCGGGGACAAAACGCTAACCAAAGTGTCTGGCTTTGATCTTCTGAGTGACGAAAAGGTATCAGGATATGAAATGCATGTCGGGGTAACATCAATTCAAAATAATACTGATGGCCATGCTCAAGCGTTAAACTTGACACCAATGCTTAATCTGAAGGGCCTTGAAGAAGGGGTAAGTTATGATGCCGGTCGGATCTCGGGGTGTTATTTACACGGCCTGTTTTCGTCTGATCGCTATAGGGCAGCATTTCTATCGCGAATAAAACATAGAGAAGCGAGCACTGTATCGTTTGAAAATGAGATCGACACAACACTGGATGATCTTGCACAACACTTGGAAGGTTGTGTCGATATCGATCGAATTCTGGAAATCGCGGGTTATCAGTGATCTTTTAAAAGGCAGGATCACTTTACTCTGAATTCGAGATCGACAAGCTCACCAATCTTGGCCTTGCCCCGTTTACTGCAGTAAAGGAAATCTAAGTGATGAGTTCAGCTTTGTTGCTCTCAGGGGCAACGTGAAAGCTTTCGCCGCAACCACAACGACCAGCTTCGTTTGGATTGTTAAAAACGAAAGAACTCTGGAATTTATCGGTTACAAAATCCATTTCGCAGCCAATAAGGTACATTACCGCGGTCGGTTCAATAAAGATCTTCACACCTTTATCTTCTACGATATCTTCGAACTTTTTTTGTTCTTTTGCATATTCGACGACATAACTAAGTCCAGAGCAGCCTTTGGTGCTGATACCAACGCGCAGGCCAAGAACAGCATCGTCGCTGCTTTGATCCATAAGACTTTTCACGCGCTCTGCAGCTGCATCGGTAAGGGTGATGAGTTTGGGCATCATCGGCTTAATTTCTCTTCGTCAAAACGTTTATGGGCATACTATATAACAAATAGGGTGTGGTCCCTAGATATTAAAGCCTCTACATGAATAATCCTAGTGCAAGTTGAGCATCGTCACTCATCATGTTTTTGTTCCAGGGTGGTGACCATGTGAGAGTTACAGTGACTTCTCCAACGCCTTCGACTGAGGCTACCGCTTCTGCGACTTGAATTGGAAGTTCTCCGGCTACAGGACAGTTCGGGGCTGTAAGTGTCATGTCGACTGTGACAGTTCCCTTCGCATCTATTTTATGGCCATAGATCAGGCCAAGATCATAAATATTTACAGGAATTTCAGGATCATGAACTGATTGAAAAGCATCTATAATAGCATCTTTGGTTGCCAGTGTAGTGCCTTCAGTCAATGAAGAACCTGCGTGAGCTTTAAATCCTTCTTCTGCACTTGGCAGAAAGTCGGTAAAGCTTTTACCATCATCAAACATCAGCTGAATAGCTCCCGTACTTTGTCCAGAGCATCAGCTAAAGCATCGACTTCTGCTCGAGTGTTATAAATTCCGAATGATGCGCGTGCCGTAGCGGGTAGATCAAAGCGTTGCATAAGTGGTTGTGCACAATGGTGACCTGCCCGAACTGCGACGCCGCGGCGATCGAGAATTGTTCCGATGTCGTGTGCGTGGGCTTCTTCCATTGTAAAAGAAAGGATACTGGCCTTTTCTTTGGCTCTGCCAATGATATTTAGGCCTGGAATACGGCTTAAACGCTCTGTGGCATAAGCGAGAATACCATTCTCGTGGGCAGCAATGTTTTCCTTGCCAAGGGCTTCTATGTACTCAATGGCTGCCCCAAGCCCGATTGCTTCGACAATTGCAGGCGTACCCGCTTCGAAACGATGGGGAATTTCTTTGTAAGTGGTTTTTTCAAAAGTAACGAGATCAATCATTTCACCGCCACCCTGATAAGGAGGCATTGAGTTGAGAAGATCTGCTTTACCATAAAGAACACCAATACCACTTGGTCCATATACTTTGTGGCCAGAGAAGCAATAGAAGTCAGGATTGAGATCCTGGACATCAATATGGGCATGCGGGGCTGCTTGACAGCCATCTACAAGCACTTTGGCCCCGTGTTCGTGTGCTACCCGGATGATATCTTTGATCGGCGTAATGGTTCCAACAGCGTTAGAGATGTGAGTTATAGCCACGAGTTTGGTTTTCGGGGTGAAAAGTTGCTCGTATTGATCAAACAGGAAATTAGCATCGCCATCGACTGGAACAATTTTGATCTCGATACCAATTTGGTCGCGCAGGATTTGCCACGGAACAATATTGGAGTGATGTTCCATGTGCGAGATGATGATCTCGTCACCCGCTTTAAGGAAATTGCGGCCATAACTCTGTGCAACCAAATTAATCGCTTCAGTCGCGCCTTTGGTCAAAATGCATTGGTCTGGTGTTTCTGCATTAATAAAGCGAGCGGCAGCTGTTCGACCTGCTTCAAAAGCTTCAGTACAGGATTGGCTTAGGCTGTGGACACCACGATGAACGTTGGAATAATAAGTTTCATAGGCCTCGTTCATCCGGTCCAAAACCTGACGAGGTTTTTGGGCGGATGCAGCGCTGTCGAGATAGACGAGGGGGCGGCCATAGATTTCACGCTGAAGAATAGGAAAGTCCTCGCGAATGCGGTCGACATCAAAGGCCTGCAATGAATTATCACCTGCTTTGATATTTCCTATGTCTTCTTTTCTTGCGTTTCCTATGCTCATTATAATGTCCTTATACCAGAGCCTTTGATCGGATCTTTTTACCGGTTTTTGCCCAGCCTTTAATTCGGGTTCTGTTCGAGCCAGTTTACTATCTTCGTGAGAAGCAAATCTTTCAGGTCTTCATTCTGAACGGCTTCAACGGCATCAGCCAGAAAAGCATTTACGAGAAGAGCTTGCGCCTGTTCTGATGTAAGACCGCGAGAGCGAAGATAAAACAACTGTTCTTTGTCAATTTGACCTGAAGTACAGCCGTGACTACAGATAACATCATCAGCAAAAATCTCCAGCTCTGGCTTGGCATCAACTTCTGCCCGGTCCGAAAGCAACATGGCGCGGTGTGACTGATTGCCGACAGTTTTTTGAGCCTGCTCGTGAACGATGATTTTTCCCTGGAACACACCGCGAGCCTTACCGCCCAATACGCCTTTGATTACTTCATCACATGTTGTATGCGGTGTTTTGTGATCGACGCGTGTCGTGATGTCACAATGTTGATCGTCTGTTCCCATGTAAGACGCATTAAGATGGCAGGAAGAATTCTCCCCATTGAGACTTACATTGGTTTCTGTGCGAGAGAGTCTCGCACCAGTGTTCAACAGGAAGTTGTCGTAAGTTGCCCCTTTGTCCGCCACGACCTCTGTTGAGGAATAAAGGAAAGCCGCTCTATTACTGGCTTGAACTCTATAATGGTGGAGTGTCGCGTTTTCACTTACAGAAATTTCTGTCGCAGAATTGGAAAAGTAAACATGATCGCTTCTATCTGTGACATGTTCGATAATGGTGGCTTTACTACCAAAACCTACAGAAATAACATTGCGATTGTGGTAAGATATCTCGGCTTTACCACCACCTAGGTGGAGTATTTCAATAGGACAGTCTACAGACGTATTCTTAGCAATTTCCAAGACATACCCATCACTCATCAACGCCGTATTGAGCGCAACAAGAGGTTGCTCTTCTTCGCGAGCTCGTGAGCTAAGTGCGACCTTTAGGTCGGCTGCTCCAGCTTTTATTGCTGAGGATAGGTTGTGTAAGGTTACGCCTGCAGGGAGGTTTTTGTCAGACAAATCCTCAGAATAATGACCGTCAATAAATACAAGACGATGAGAGGCATTGATCTCAAGAAGTCTTGGTAGTTGTCTGGGCAGTTCATTGCTGTTTGCAAAAATCTGTTCTTGCGCCGATGGAGCAGAGAAAGATTGCTTCTTTAGAGGGTTGAGGTTTGTGAACTTCCAGAGCTCTGTTTTTGCCGTAGGAAGACCGACTTCCTCAAAGAGGGCGATGTTTTTGGCCCTTAGCTCTGAAAGCCAAGCAATATCTGAACCAGGCAAATTACCTTTACTCTGGTCATATTGGGCAATGAATGCCTCTTTATCAGATGCAAGCGTTACCATTAGGCTGCCTCATCGTCTGAATATTCGGCATACCCTTTTTCTTCGAGCTCAAGAGCAAGCTCTTTCCCTCCAGAACGCTGGATTTTACCGTGTGCGAGAACATGGACCTGGTCAGGAACAATGTAGTTCAAGAGGCGTTGATAGTGAGTAATAACCAGGATGGCATTGTTTTCTGCACGAAGTTTGTTAACGCCTTCTGCAACGATTTTCAGCGCATCGATATCCAGACCTGAATCCGTTTCATCCAAGACAGCAAGTTTGGGATTGAGAACAGCCATCTGCAAAATATCGTTACGTTTTTTTTCACCACCAGAGAAGCCAACGTTCACGGCCCGTTTGAGCATATCATCCTTGATGCCGAGCTCTTTGGTTTTGCGGCGGATCAACTTAACGAATTCCATGCCATCCAGTTCATCTTCGCCACGATACTTGCGTTGCGCATTCAGGGCTTCTTTGAGGAATGTCGTGTTTGTAACCCCTGGAATTTCCACAGGATACTGAAATGCTAGAAAGATACCTTCGCCAGCCCGCTCTTCAGGCTCTAGTTCTGAAATATCTTTGCCGTCAAAAAGAATACCTCCGTCGGTAACATCATAATCATCCCGCCCAGCGAGAACGTTGGCGAGGGTTGACTTCCCTGAGCCGTTTGGCCCCATGATGGCATGTACTTCGCCCTTGTTGATGTTGAGGTCAATGCCCTTAAGAATGGCTTTTCCGTCGACTTCAGCGTGAAGGTTTTTAATTTCTAGCATCTTTTTACTCTACTCTTTAAATTCTCATGATTTCAGTTTGTGCAACCCGTGAGGGGTTTGTCGGTTGATCGTTATCCGACGCTGCCTTCCAAACTGATTTTCACGAGCTGTTGTGCTTCAACAGCAAATTCCATTGGAAGTTCCTGAAGTACTTCGCGACAGAAACCATTGACGACAAGACCAACAGCGTCTTCTTCCGAGATACCACGCTGGCGGCAATAGAAGAGTTGATCTTCGCTGATCTTGGATGTTGTCGCCTCGTGTTCCAGGCGAGCTGAGCGGTTCTTGCTCTCAATATAGGGTACGGTATGGGCGCCACAGGTTTCGCCAACAAGAAGAGAGTCACATTGAGTGAAGTTTCTCGCACCTTCTGCCTTTGCCGCAACTCTGACCAGTCCGCGATAAGTGTTTTGCGATTTTCCTGCCGAAATCCCTTTCGAGATAATACGAGAGGTTGTGTTCTTACCAAGATGGATCATCTTGGTACCCGTATCCGCTTGTTGACGACCATTGGTAATGGCAACGGAATAAAATTCACCAACAGAGTTATCGCCCTGTAAGATACAACTTGGATACTTCCAGGTAATGGCAGATCCAGTTTCAACCTGTGTCCAGCTGATTTTGGAATTCTTACCCTTACAGATACCACGCTTGGTCACGAAATTGAATATACCACCTTTGCCATTTTCATCGCCGGGATACCAGTTTTGTACCGTGGAATACTTGATCTCGGCATCATCCATGGTGATAAGCTCAACAACGGCTGCATGCAGTTGGTTCTCATCCCGTTGCGGTGCGGTACATCCTTCAAGATAGCTAACGTATGATCCTTCATCCGCAACAATCAAAGTCCGTTCAAACTGCCCAGTGTTAAGCTCGTTGATACGGAAATAGGTGGAAAGTTCCATCGGGCAGCGAACGCCTTTTGGGATGTATACAAAAGACCCGTCAGTGAAGACTGCGGAATTCAAACAGGCGTGTTTGTTGTCACCCTGAGGAACGACAGAACCCATGTATTTTTTGACGAGTTCAGGATAGTCTTGAATCGCTTCTGAAATTGGACAAAAAATAACACCAACGTCCAATAGCTGTTTTCTAAAGGTTGTCGCAACCGATACGGAATCGAATACGTAATCAACAGCAACGCCAGCGAGTACTTCCTGTTCTTTTATCGGAATACCAAGCTTCTCGTAAGTACGCAGAAGTTCAGGATCGACTTCATCAAGGCTTTGTGGTCGATCTTCCATACTTTTGGGAGAGGAGTAATAGTATGAATCCTGATAATCGATCTCGGGAAGATCCAGTTTACCCCATTTGGGTTCAGGCATTGTCAGCCAAAGACGATAAGCCTTAAGGCGCCATTCCAGCATCCATTCTGGCTCGTTCTTTTTGGCTGAGATAAAGCGGACTGTATCTTCGCTTAATCCCTTGGGAGCTTTTTCGGTTTCGATATCTGTAACAAAACCATATTTGTATTTGTCCAATTCAAGATTTTGGACTTGTTCAACAGTTTCTTGGGTTGCAGCCATTTGTTTACTCTCCTACCGGACTTGTTCTTAATCTTAAACGTCAGTTGAGCTTGGCTGAGCTCACGTCCGATTTTTGTTTTTCTATAATAAAACTATTTTCGAAGTCAATCATATCGGCGAGGGTTACCGTTTTTAAGGCGTCAGCCACGACTTGGTTTACCCTGTTCCAGTTGCCGCGCATTGGGCACATAGTTTCTACAGAGCAATTATCTACTGCTCCTTCGACGCACGCGGTTAAGGCAATAGGCCCTTCGATTGACTGGATGATATCTGCGACAGTAATCTTCTTTGCGTCTTGATGGCTGAGATAGCCGCCTCCAGCACCGCGCAATGAAGTAATCAATCCTTGTCTGGAGAGCAGGCCTAAAATTTTAGCAACAGTTGGTAACGGCAGCCCGGTTTCTTCTGCTAATTGGGGAGCTGTTACAATACGTTCGTTTTTCATGGACATTTGTCCAAGCACGACAACGGCATAATCTGTTAAACGCGTAAGGCGGAACATCACTTCTCTCCATACCGGACCATTTTAGTCTGATTTTTTAAATAGCTCAAATAAACTAAATTGCAACCTATTTTTAATGGTTTATTT
>MAAC01011290.1_pt1 | contig 12077 bp, 3 predicted proteins | sample 1115981 | NCBI WGS metagenome assembly MAAC01 (sample SAMN04961126, study PRJNA320927) | seawater metagenome | isolation source: sample BD02T64 sea water enriched with oil for 64 days | place: USA:Gulf of Mexico | collected 2013-07-27 | reverse complement strand
ATATCACCTAATTCACCTTGAGCAAAATCTGTGATCCCTATAACTACTGTATCACCCTCTATACGAATCCATTCGTGATCTTTGGTGTACTTAAGATTTTCTGGTATGTTCATCTAAATTGAATTTTTGTCAAATTTACGGTTTCAAATGGATTTATCTCAAAAATACTTCAAAATTATTGCGTTAATGAGTAGCGCAATTTAAATCCAAAATTAGTGTCTGTCAATGGATAACTTGTAGAAACGAAACTTTCCGAAGCATTTCTATTGAAATAAACATTGGCACTTATCTTTTCATTGATAATATAATTTACCGACGCATTTATTCCCATTTGCTCTTTCCCACTATTTACTTGCTGTGTCTCATCAAATATATTTCGGATCATAGACTTTGAATAAGTGAAATCCAAATCGACGTTGAAGTCTAAAGTTCTAGGTACCGTACTTCTCCCCTTCGACTTTTTGAAGATTTTTATATCATTTATCTTATATCCAAAACCAACAACAAACGAGCGTGCTTTTTCTTCCAACAACTGACTGCTATTTATATTCAAAGTCATTGTTTTACTCGTTTTATATTCCATTCTTGAGGTGAAATTATTCTTAAGCGTTATATCTACCTTAATCAATGGGTTGAATTGCTCTTGAATAGATACTTGAGCAATTTGATAGCGACTTACAAAATTCCCACTCGCATCAAAACTAGCCCCTGTAACATCAGTTTCTACCTCATTATAAGTATACTCCTGATTTAATTCCTTCAATGGATCAAATAATAAATTCCTTGAGAAAGATCCTACCGTATAATTTGAACTATAACCAGAGGTCAAACTAATACTTCGCACCTTCTTTTTCCATATTTTCAAATCCTTTAAACCATCGTAGCGAACCGTCCAATTTGGCATTGGGATCATATCCCTTAGGTCACTAACACTCCTGAGAGATTCGGTGGTAGATTTCCCTCCATAGGTATTTAAAAACGCTGGTATAAGCACCTCTTGTGAAGTTCCATTAAATCCAATTGGGAATCCATTTTCATCTTTTGGAAGATCAACCAGAGGTTTCCCGGTCTGCTTTGCTGCCACCTGCAATGCAATCTCCTTACGTATTGACAAGAAATCACTATACAATACGTCCATATCCTCAAACGAGGTACTTATTGAATTTATAGAAATTTTAAAGTTCCCTGTCTCATTGACGTTCTGAACAACATATTCAGTAGTATCTATACCATCTATACCTTTTCTGAAAAATTCGGACCTATTTAAACTGTATGACCTATCAGCAGTAAGATTTATTTTAAATCGTTTTATTGGTTCAACCGTACTTTTCAAACTCAAAGTAGTCCCATATAATCTGGAATACTGACTATTCAATGAGGAATCTGATATCAACCAACCCTTGTCACCTGCAATATTTTTTATACCGGCTTGATCCCCCAAAGCAAACTTCCAACCAGGTGCAACTCCTGAAATTGCAGCACCATTTTGTCCCATAAAAGTAGGATTCTCTTTAAAGCCTGGTAGCGTGATCCCTTCTGTTTGTTTATAGGAAATATTTAATTTTTTAACAGAGGTCAATAACCTTGCAATAAAATCCAGGGTACTATTTGGCTTTGACTTCTTGTCTTTTTTAGACTTCTTATCCTTTTCCTCTTTATCCCCCTCTTCCTTAGCATCCGGTTTCTTCACTTTACTTCTACGAGACCGTGAACTTTTGCGATAAGGCCTTTTCAGAAATGGAATCTTTTTATACAATTTATCAAAGGTAAATACTGTCCTTATTTCTTTTTCTGCCGTATTCTGAATAGTATTTCCATAGGTTGGAAACAACGGATCATCATCAGCAAACAAAGAACCTTTGATCCAGTCATAGGAGGAATTGTATTTTAAATTAACCTTCATCCAATCTGTCCATGGGAAAAACTTTAAGGGCAATTCATAGGTACCATTAAAAGAGTGATGATAGGTTCTTGTATTCCCCTGACGTAAGTTCCATATTTCTTTCCAAACATCGCTATTAGCGGTTCTTCCAGAGTCAGACTCATTATCGAATCGAGACTTTGAATTTGAACTAAAAGTAAATTTCAAAGACCTTGAAAAATCGTATTTAAGATTAAAATTTCTACTGAAATTCAGATTTTGAGTATAAATAGGATCAAATTCAAATCCATCTCCTTCATCTTTAGTCTGTCCCAAATAGCTTATTGGTCGTATTCTTTTAACCTTAAAATCTCTAACTACTGTATTCGCAAAAGAGATACTCTTTGGCATTAGATAGAAATTGAATTCTTTAATAGGTCGTAAAAATTTCGACCTAAATAATTTCATTTTCTTGAAGGGCTGTATCTTTTTAGCTCCAAAACTGTAACCATACCCCAGCGTACCTTGATAATTTTGCTCCAGATTTTGCTCCATATCCTGATTACTGGCATCCATTTCGGTAAAAGAATAAGACGCACTTAGATTTTTCAAATCATAGAAGTGTTGCTTTTTTCCCTTTTTCTTCGGGGCGATCTTTATATTGGAAATATTAAAACTTTTATGCGTCACTCTATCTTCTACCTTTTCTTCAAGGTCGCTTCGCTCCTCTCCAGTTACAGCATCTATGGCATCTTCATATTTCACATCTGGATCAAAAGGATTGTATTTTGGCCTTTTCAACACATCATTTACTCCGTAATAAATTGGGAGTTGTATCCCAAATGATTCAGGAAAGAAATCACCCGCCTGTATGGTTGTATTGAATCCAAAATCACGTACATTTTCAAAACTTCTTTCACTCATGCTTTGCTCTAAAGAACCAAAGCCATCCGTTCTATATCCACCATTGACATTTACATCTGCAAAGCCTGCAAGTTTTGCTTTCATCTCGGCCTTCATCGCCCATCCTGACTCTTGTTCAAACTCAGTAAGCCTTAATTCATTTACCCATACTTCAGCGCATTTATCCCCTGTAGAACTCGTATTTCGAACACCGATCATTATAGACCTAACATCCCCTAAATTTGGATTCCCTTTTACAAAAATCTTTTTTCCATTAGCTAAATTCTGAGGATACTTAGTTGTATAATCGACAGGGTCCAGATCATCTATAGTTGAACGAATAGCATTATTTCTATTCAATTTCAACTTCACCAATTCATCAAAAGAAATATCTACAATATTACCATCTGGCCAAACCCTATTTGGATTATTATCACCCCAGTCTGTCATTTCTAAGGGAAGCTCATACTCGTAATAATTTTGTTTATAATCTGTACCTAATCGAACAAACAAGCTGAGGTCTCCAGATTGTGTTGCCATCTCATCCTCTACAGATTCTGCATGCACATACATCTTCATGCGCTTGTAATTCCTTAGATCAACTCCAATGTTCTTAAAGATGGCCTTTGAAGCATCTTCTTCCAAATCACAAATCTTAAGTGATAAGGATTGTTCATTTTGAGCAGAAGAATAAGATGCTCCCTGTAGGATTTCTCTTTTGATTCCCGGAGGCAAAACATAATTTATCGGCTCTCGCTTTCCGTTTTCTTCAATATTCACCGCAGAAACTACCAAAGTTGCAGTAGAATCAATAATTTCTCCTTCTTCAAATGCTTCTGTATACCTTCTCCAATTACCACGCACCATGTCTAATGTTCCAAAACGTAGGGTAACCTTCTCCTTGAAGTCGTGCATGAAAAGGCGGATGAATCGAATAGACTTAAAATTGCTTATTGACCCAAACTTCTCTTGATACTCTGAAATTGGTACGCGGAACAAATACCAATTTGTCTCTCCTTTTGGACCAACATTATTAATCTCCTGAACGATATACGGATTGTCTTCAGCATTCATCATATCAGCATGTAGATCTATCTGATATTGATAATAAGTCTGATTACCATTTAAAGTATTATCATCATTTATATCTTCCGTATCTGGAACTCTAGATCCATTCCCGCTAAACGAATTGAAAGTATTATTCTCAGAACCATTATACCTGGCATACCTGGCAGTAATGTCCGCATCTTCAGCATTTAATTCATCCGATAGGTAAAAGCCATAATTATCTCCAGCCGGATCATCCTTTGCATTCAAATAAGCAGCTGAAGTTCCCGTATGGATATCTAACAATCTTTGCAAATAACTTTTATTTACTTCTCCGTCTTCCGCAGGTGGAATAAAATCTGCTTCATCTTCATCACTCAATCCATCATAACCAACATCCTGACTTGCTCCATTGGCATTATCAAAACTTCTTATAATAGATTGTGAATTAGAAACAATACCCCAAGCGGTAGTATCCAGGGAAGTTAAATTATCCGCAGTAGGTAATCCATTTTCAAATGACTTTCTTGAATCCTGTAAAACATCTTCAGAGATGCTACCAATATTAATATATAAATTACCCCCTTCGTGATCTGGATTTGTTAAATAAGGATCCATCATCCAGAATTCGAGAAATTCTATATTAGCTTCTTCCCAATCAGTAGTACGTACTTTTTGCATTATACCACCCCATCTGGACTCCGGATCAATCAATTTCCCTTCGGCAGAAATCCCAGAGGATATCTCAGTTTCTTCAACATCAAAATTATATTCCCCTCTTAATTCCGGGTCAAATGTAAGATTCAATGGTCTTAGCCTGTTTAACTCGAAACTTGCTAAATCTCTATTAGTAAATATCTCTGTAATACTAACATCTCGCTGATAAGGATCTTCCATTATTGCATCATTACCCTCGATGTTGCTTGGCGCAGTACGTCCGTAAAATACATCGTCAATTTGGTACCACTTCAAACTGGCACGATTAAATCCAGATCGAATATTATTTGTTAAATCAGATTCAACAAATTTTCCTTCAGCATTATCTACACCAATCGGCACACTCGACAATTTCCATGACCGTGGAAACATTAGAGAAATCTCCGTTAGACCATTTTCAAAGTCGTCTATATAGGCCGTACCCCCCTTATCGATATCAATAATACTAGGGTGTCCAGGTATAAACTGAGCAAATTCAGCATTCACAAAAAAGTCTGATTTCTCTTTTGTATCTATTAAAGGAATTTTATTAACTAATTTGGTTAGGAAGTTAGATTCACTCTGATAAGAGGCATTTAAGCCCCAGATAGTATTATTTATCGGTTCTTCACCATAATTAATTTTATTGGTCAATGGTGACTCTCTAAGATTCAAAACAGTACCTCCAAATACTACATCATCTGAAATTCTGTGGTCCACATGGAGTCCCATATACCTTTTCGTCTGAAAACTAAAAAGAGACCTACTTTCTACAGATACATTAATAGGGGTTCCTGCATTCAATTTACTCTCATTGGTAATAGTCACTCTACCCAAAGAATAGTCTACTATATAATCAGCACCTTCGGCAAGGGTCTCACTTCCCTGGGTAACTTTAACAGAACCTTTAGGTAAATTGAAAGCATTTAAATAAATATCCGACCCAGACTCCGACTTATAGGATCCTTTTAAAATGAATCTATTCTTTCCTTGCTTCTGCTGAAGATCAGACTTCGTCGATGTATATAATTCCTGATACAAATATTTTTCTATTGTATCCTCGGACAAACTGGAATGTTCTTGCATCCAGCGCTTCAATCCTTTAACCCCAAAGGGCTCTACAGATGGCAAATACACCTTTCCTTTTGCAGGGTCGATAGTTAATACCGGATTGGAGATGAAATCAAAAAAACCATCCTTCCCATGGTCTCCATTTTCATTCAAATTATCCAGATTCATCACTTCGATTAACTGCTTATTTCTTAATCCGGCTTCAGGAATAAATCGAATTGGGCTACCTGTCTCCGGTTGTTTATACATGATGTTCAGATCAAAATCTTCCCTATTGACCTGAAATGCATTTAACGAATAAACATTTTTCATCATCAAGTTCCATGTAGGATGTTCAACATCTATAGTCGACCCTTTCAATAGTTTTAATATCAATACCCCAGGAGCATTTACATCATTGGAGAATTCCCCTACTTGAGACACCTTACCCTGAGCAGTATATTGATAAGCTACAGCCAGAATTTCTCCATCCCGAAGCCTTTGATTTAAGGATATAAAACCTAGTTTTGAATTGAACGTATATTCATTGGACTTTAACATTCTTGCTTGATCAACCCTTTCAAAATCGGTGATAGCCTTAATACCTTTATCTACCGCTGCTTTATCAATCGTAGTAAAATTTCTAAAATCGGGAAAATCTGAAATCAACTGAGCAGGATTCAAATCATTGGCCCCATTGTCCGGCAAACCACCTGACTCACCAATGTTGGTAAGTGCTAGAATATTTCTTGCGTTATTATAATCGGCCCGGGTATTTGTAACCCAAACTTGAATCTTTGTGATATCTACCTGTGAAGTAATGTAAGGCATGTTAATTAATGCATCATCATATTCATCATAGAAGTAAGTACCAATGAAAAAGTGACGATCCTCATCGTATTGATCAGCCCTAACTTCAAATAGACTTTTCTGACCTCCACCTTCTAATCTCACATTATTTGTTTCTGATTTTTGTTCAGAAAATACAGCAGTAACAGTTGTTCTACCGAATTGCAATTGAGTCTTTGCTCCAAATAAACTTTGTGTACCCGTAATTAGTGTACCCGTAAGTGGTAGGCTTACATTACCTAATTCTAATGTTTTAAGAATTTCATCTTCCTCACCGGTATACCCCAGTTTCATCTCATTATCAAAAGAAAATAAGGCGTCCGTATCATACTTCATGGTCAATTGGAGTTTATCTCCAATTTTCCCTACCACATTCACCTGAATATCCTGATCTAACCGAAAGGAAGTATTGCCACGCAAAGCTTCCGGAATAGACCTATCATCTCTAAAGAGATGATTAATTTTGAAATCTACCTCAGCAGAACCTTGCGCTTTAATATCGACTTGATCAGACCCGAATATTTTTCCAAGCAAAGGTTTGTTCAACTTTACACTTGGTATCAAGCTATCCTCTTCATCTACGGATGTAGTCTTATTTTGGTTTCGCCAATATTGCTCCAAGAATAACTTTAACCGATATTCTTGAAACTCTTCAAAATCATAAACAGTTCCTGTACCAACCTCTACATCATCACCTACAGTGGTTCGAACCTCGTAGGTCCCTTCCTCATCATCATAAATAATCTCCTCAGAAAAATTATCCGGATTATCTATGCTTGATTTACTTAAGGTTGAATCCTGACCATAACTGGTAGAAACAAAACCGATACAAACCAGAAAAAATATATAAAATACACTATTCTTCATTGAACTGATAAAATAGAATGATTCAAATAAGCTAAAATTGAATCCTTACAATCGTTTAAGGGCCTCTTTAATTAGTATCTCTACAGACAATTCTGGATCTTTCTTAAGAATAGTATCCAAAGCCTTTCCGGCTACTTTCGAGGTGAAACCTAACACCTCCAAGGCTGATAACGCCTCGATTTTATTTCTATTGTTTATACCTGATGAATTAGTTGAATCCAAATCAAGTTTAAGTACTTTATCTCTTAAATCTACAATAATTCGCTGAGCTGTTTTTGCACCAATACCTTTCACCTTACTAAAAACGGTAACTGCATCACTTAAAACAGCTGCCTTTACATCCGAAGGAGTCAAAGTGGACAATATCATTCTTGCAGTACTCACCCCTACCCCAGACACTGAGGTTAATAAGTGAAAACAAGTTCGTTCGTCCGAATTATGAAATCCAAACAACAAGTGTGCATCATCACGGATGATCTGACTTGTTAATAACTTCACATCCTTTTTCCCCTTCAACATTTCAGAGGTATGCACTGATATATTAACAAAATAACCTACTCCAGCACATTCTACAATCGCTGAAGTAGGTGTTAATTCTGTTATTGCTCCGTTCAAATAATGAATCATGTATCTATTATTTATCTCTCTTTGAGTGAGCGTCTGCCACTGAAAGAGCAACCATATTTACAATTTCTTTAACTTCACTAGCCATTTGGAGAACGTGTACAGATTTCTTCAAACCAAGAACAACTGGCCCTATAGCTTCAACTTCTCCAAGGCTTTGCAATAATTTATAGGCTATATTCCCTGCTTCAAGATTGGGAAATATAAGTACGTTTACCTTTTTGTCTACCAAATTTGAGAATGGGAAATTTGCCTTTAGACTCTCTCTATCCAACGCAAAATTGGCTTGAATCTCCCCATCAACTGTTAAATCAGGTCGTTCCCTATGAAGTATCTCAACTGCATTTTTCACTTTTTGGGTATTTGGATCTTTTGTAGATCCAAAGTTGGAATAAGACAACATGGCCAACCTTGGCTCGATACCCAAACGCTTCACTGATTCCGCTACTAAAGTTGCAATTCCAGCCAATTCCTCGGCACTTGGATTTACATTTATAGTTGTATCTGCAAAAAACATTGGCCCCCTTTTAGTAATCATCACGTACAATCCAGCCAGTCTTTTTACATCCTCTTCAAGACCAATGATTTCAATAGCCGGACGAATAGTTTCAGGATAACTTCTTGTTATTCCAGATATCATAGCGTCTGCTTCACCGATATTCACCATCATGGCTCCGAAATAATTTCGCTCCCTCATTTTACGGTTAGCCTCATATTTGGTATACCCCTTTCTTCGGCGATTCTCCCATAAAATATTTCCAAATCGCTCCCTTCTTGTATCTTCTTCCTCACTCTTTGGATCGATTATCGTTGGCTGATCAAAATCGAATCCATTTTCCTCAATCATAGATAGAATCACATCTTTTCTACCTAATAGTATAGGCTCAGCTATTCCTTCCTCTTTAGAAATTAATGCCGCCTTCAATACATTATAATTGTCTGCTTCTGCAAACACTACTCTCTTTGGATGTCTTTGAGCAATAGACATCACATTTCGCATAAGCTTATTGTCACGTCCCATTCGCTTATTAAGCGTATGTTTATACTTCTCCCAATCTTCAATTTCTAAGGTTGCAACACCCGAGTCAATAGCTGCCTTAGCAACTGCCGGAGCAACTTCTGAAATCAACCTAGGATCATTCGGTTTAGGAATGATATAATCTTTTCCAAAAACTAAACTTCGTTCTCCATATGTAATTAGCACTTCCTCGGGCACCAACTCCTTGGTCATTCTTGCTATTGCCCTTACAGCAGCAAGCTTCATCTCCTCATTTATTTTAGTAGCTCTAACATCCAGTGCTCCTCTAAAAATGAAAGGAAATCCAAGTACATTGTTAACCTGATTAGGATGATCTGAACGGCCTGTTGCCATGATTACATCTTCACGTGTTTTTATAGCAAGATTATAATCTATTTCAGGAATAGGGTTCGCCATGGCAAAAACTATTGGGTCTATCCCCATACTTTTTAACATGTCTACAGAAAGAACATTCCCTTTGGAAAGACCAATAAATACGTCTGCTCCCACCATGGCCTCTCCTAAGGTTCTTAGAGAAGTCTCATTCGCAAATTCTTCCTTATATATTGTTAAATCATCTCTATCTGAATGAATAACACCTTTACTGTCACACATCAAAATATTCTTTTTTGATGCACCTAATGAAACATATAATTTGGTACATGAAATGGCCGCAGCACCTGCTCCATTCACAACTATTTTCACTTCCCCTATTTTTTTATCAACACATTCCAATGCATTCAATAGAGCAGCAGCAGAAATAATCGCAGTCCCATGCTGATCATCATGCATTACTGGAATATCCAGCTCTTCTTTTAACCTTCTTTCAATCTCAAAACACTCTGGTGCCTTTATATCTTCAAGGTTTATTCCTCCAAAAGTTGGAGAAATAGCTTTTACTGTTTCAACAAAACTATCGATATCTTTTTGATTTACCTCTATATCAAAAACATCGATATCTGCATATATCTTAAACAAAAGGCCTTTACCTTCCATTACAGGTTTAGATGCCAGAGGACCAATATCTCCCAAACCTAAAACTGCTGTTCCATTTGTAATTACTGCAACTAAATTACTTTTGGCTGTATATTTATACGCATCATTTGGATTCTTTTCTATTTCCAAACAAGGTTCCGCCACTCCAGGAGAATAGGCTAATGCCAAATCTCTTTGGGTACTGTGACTTTTTGTAGGAACAACTTCTATTTTTCCTGGACGTCCTTTAGCGTGAAATTCTAATGCTTCTTTCTTTTTGAACTTATCCATACGATCGATTTATATTAACTAACAAAGGTAAGGAAATTGTATTCCTATAAAAGCACTAACCCTCATAATTAGCAACCAACATATAAAGGATTATAAATCAATTCATTTCGGAATTATTTAACTATTCATCCTGTATAAATTATACGTCCATTATAGTTTTTTAACATTACAAAAAGCAAAACACCTCTAAATTAAACATGAGCTACCCACCTTTAAAATTTTATTATTACCTTTAGACCCTCATTTAAAATGAACTCATTGAAGTTCAATAAATTACCCTTTAATTCACGATAAGATGAAAAAAATTTTATTATCTGTCTTCGGACTTAGCTTAATGTCGAGCACAGCCTTTGCACAAGTATTTTCAGAAGACTTCTTTTCTGGTATCCCATCTACCTGGACAGTAATTGACAATGACGGTTTCACTCCTGACACTAACCAAGTTGATTTTACAGCAGGTTGGCACGGTGTCGAAACACAAGAAGGTGAGTATGCTCAAAATACATCATGGTACGACACTACAGTTACTACAGGTCCTGCAGATGATTGGTTAATCACTCCTGCAATCATTATTCCTACAAGTACTTCAAATGGTTATGCACTTAGGTTCCTGGCAAGATCTTTGGATCCTAATTTCCTTACTACTCTTGCAGTAAAAGTATCTACTACTGGAGCTGCTATCACTAACTTTACTGCTACTTTGGCATCTCCTGTAATCTCTGCAGGTTGGAATACGTACCAGTTAAATCTAGACGCGTACCAAGGTGAAACAATCTACATTGCATTGCAGGATATTTCTGACGATAAATACATTGTTCGTTTAGACGATGTAGAAGTTGTTACAATTGAAGAAAATGATGCTCAATTAATTGGTGTTGGTGTAGATAAAACGATGGTTGGTAACAGAACTTTAAGTTTTACTGTTGGTAATCAAGGCTCAAACAACATTACATCTTTCGATATCAACTGGAGCTTTGATGGTGACAACTTTACTGAAGCTGTAACTGGTGTTGACATTGCCCCAGGAACTACTAATGTAACTCAAGTTTCTCTTTCTGTTCCTTCTCCAGTAGACGCTGGTGCTTTCTCTGCTGAGATTGTAAACGTAAACGGAGCAGTTGACCCAGATAGCACTAACAACTCTATTGCTGGTACAATTACTTTCCTGGCACCAGTTCCTAACTTTTCTTTAACTGATTCTCAAGGTAACGATTGGGATCTTCATGAACAATTAGCTGCTGGTAAAACTGTTGTTTTAGATTTCATGGCTTCCTGGTGTGGTCCTTGTGCAGTTTCTACACCTGCATTGAATCAATTCTATGTTGATAATGGCGCTGGAGAAAATGATGTAGATGTATTTGCTTTGACTATTTTTGAAGGTGATAATACAAATAGTATTATGAACAACCTTGGATGGGGTGGTACTTATCCTAAGTTTAAGTATGATCCTATCAGTGATGTTATATATAACCACTATAGCCGTAATCATGAATTGAACTTTGCAAATAATTCATCATCTATTCCTTTCTTCGTTATGCTTTGCCCTAACGAATCTAATCCAGGCTATTCTACCATTATCCAATGGAATGTTGGATTTGGGGAAGGTATTTTTGTTGACAACTTCCAACCTTCTGTTGCTGCTTGTGCTCTTGATGTTGAAGAAACTGTTGTAGCAAATGAAGTTTCTGCATTCCCTAACCCTGCAGCTGACCTTACTAACATCCGCTTTGCGCTTAACGCTAACGCTGATGTTGCTTTGACTATGGTTGATATGCTAGGAAAAGTAGTTTACGCTACTGAAAGCAATTCTTACGATGCTGGAAACCATACTATCAGTGTAGATGTATCTAACCTTGAAAAAGGTATGTACTTATCAACACTTACTATTGATGGTGA
>MAAC01010259.1_pt1 | contig 12078 bp, 11 predicted proteins | sample 1115981 | NCBI WGS metagenome assembly MAAC01 (sample SAMN04961126, study PRJNA320927) | seawater metagenome | isolation source: sample BD02T64 sea water enriched with oil for 64 days | place: USA:Gulf of Mexico | collected 2013-07-27 | reverse complement strand
ATCGATGCGGATCAATACGAACAGGCCTGGGGAGTGATCTATTCGCAGTGGCTACCTAACAGTGGCTACCAGCCAGATCAACGCTGCTGTTATGAAAAGTATTTAAATGACTTCAGAACTCATCCGCAACAAAAGCATATAATAGAGATTTATATTCCAATTAAGCCGCTATAGCTTCAAGTACTGTGTCGAAAATACAGCTTTGCGCTCTGCTTGGAATCGCCCTTATTGAGTATGTGACTGATCCATCTTTATAACATTGCTTCGTACTGTTCTAATTTAGCTGCTCTGAATCAGCTACAGGCAGAGTTTGAGGCTCTGAGCTACAATGTTATGGGTGATCGCTATGACGGGTAGGGGGTTTATACTGAAGGTAGAGTTATCGCTCTCATCATCTGCACAGTTTTGTCAACGGTGATGAACAGCTGTTTCACCACCGAGCCTTTAGATAGTATCTACAGGCGCACCCAGTGATAATCAGAAGACCATAGCAAGCGCTAGCTTGTAAACACGATAGTGATGTATACCAGCAGGGAAATAAGAGCTTTATCCAATGCATGAGGTCAAGGCGCTGCTCTGAGCTCTTACCAACGAGTAGATTAAAAGGAATCCATGAAAATACGCACAGCCAGATATGCAGATGTGGAGGCAATCAGTCAGTTGATAGCGCCTCTGGTTATTAAACACATATTACCTGGCTGCTCTGAGCAAGGCGCTGAGATTTTATTAAAATCTATGAACAGCGAAAGTATTGAAAACTATTTTAGTTTCGGTTACCAGTATTGGCTCGGTGAGGTTGATAATCAGTTGATGGCGGTGATCGGCATTAAAGAGAATAGCCACCTCTATCACTTATTTGTCGCCGACCCCTTTCAGGGGAGAGGTCATGCACAGCAGTTATGGCAGCATGTTAAAGCAGAATGTTTGGCCAGTGGAAATCCCGGAGTATTTACCGTCAACTCAGCGCTAAATGCAGCCCCTGTCTATCGTAAATGGGGCTTTGAGCCCCTGTGCGAAGTACGTGAGAGGTCCGGGATCAAAGATATTCCGATGCGTTTGTTGCTAGATCTTTAGCTACTGGATTTAACTTCGCTACTTTTTCGATCTGGCAATAATAAACAGCCCGGCACAGAGTACCGCGATTGCAATTAGCATCTGTGCAGTGATTTGCTCGCCTAATAACAGCGCCGAGAGGCTGATGGTGACTATAGGTACCAGTAAGCTATAAGGTACTACTTGCGCTACAGGATGACGGCGACAGAGCCAAGCCCAGCAGCCATGGCTGATAATACTGGAGACGATAGTTGAATAGAGTACCGCCAGATAACCTTGTGAAGATACATTGGCGAGGGTAACAAAAGGGGACCCCTCAAGATAATAAGCGATAGAGGCGACCATCGGAGTACCAAAAATTGCAGTCCAGCCAATGATGTCTATCGGGCGTATCTGGCCTGGCATGGAGCGTAGTAATACCGAGTAAAGACCCATAAACATAGCCGACAGAGTCGCCACTATTAAGGCCAAGCTAGCCCCGAGTAGATTGGGCTCATAAAACAAGATTATCATGGCGCCGAATGCCATTAGCAAGCCGATTATGCGCCGCCTTCCCGGCCTCTCCTTCAATATCATCCAGGCGAACAGTAAGGCGAAAGCCGGATTTAACTGAATAAACAGGGAGATCGCTGAGACGTTAGTGGTCAATTCTGAGGCTAAAAACAATAAACCGAAATGGCCGGGTATCAGTGCCAGAGAGATAAGCAAATAATATTTGAGTTGTGGAATTGGGTTGCGTAAAAAAAACGCTAATAGAGCGCCGACCAACAATAACCTCATGCTTAATGCGGTCCAGCTGGGGATTTCTAACACGGCGTATCTTATGGCTAAAAAGTTACCACCCCAGCCCAGCAAAGCAACTGCCAGGGCTAATATATCTAAGGCTTTCCAGGGTTGGTTATTAATTTCGGACACTGACGATTGAACCTCAAACTATAGCTAAAGAGTAGATCAGTACTGAAATAATGATCACCCTAGACTGTCGGTGAAAATACTTCAGGGTCCGCCAGATCGTTCGCGAGCCCGGTGACTGAGAAATGCGCGGATATTATCACAGTAGGGCAAGGTTGTGCGGTTATCGAGATTAAACTAAGAATAATTATATGCACCGCCAGCATTACGAAGTATTGCTGAATCTGCGTATGACCGCCTGCATTTTATCACGGCAAAATACAGGCAGTGAACCCTTTATAGCACTTTACTGAGGAACTGCTGGGTGCGCTGACGCTGAGGGTTATTGACTAACTCTTTGGCAGGGGCCAGTTCCTCGATCACTCCCTGATGAAAAAAAGCAATTCGGTCGGAGACATCTCGGGCGAAGTTAATCTCATGAGTAACGACTATCATGGTCATGCCATCCTCACGCAGTAGCCTTAAAGTGTCTAAAACCTCCCCGACAAGCTCTGGATCTAACGCGGATGTGACTTCATCAAACAACATATAGCCGGGCTCCATCGCCAGAGCTCTGGCGATTGCCAAGCGCTGTTGTTGTCCTCCGGACATGCGGGTTGGATAAGTATCTAACTTGTCACCCAGACCCACGTGCTGCAGCTGTTTTTCTGCGATGCTGCGGGCTTCGTCCGCGGATTTTTTGAGCACAATTTTCGGCGCCAAAGCAACATTGTCCAGTACAGTTAAGTGCGGGAAGGAATTCCACTGCTGAAACACCATGCCGATATTTTGTCGCAATTTGTTAATATCAGTGCTTTTAGCATGCACATCGAGCCCGTCGACACTGATGCTACCGCCCTGAATCTGTTCCAGCGCATTAATGCAGTAGAGCATGGTAGATTTACCAGAGCCACTGGCGCCTATAACGCTGAGAACCTCGCCTTTGGCTACACTTAAATCGATACCTTTAAGGACCTGCAGATCACCAAAAGATTTATTAACACTGTTTAATTCAATCATACTGCCACCTTTGTTCTAGTCTCGCCGACAACTTGCCAATGGGGTAGGACAAGGCAAAATAGAAAGCCCCGACTATCGCCAAAATAATGAACGGCTCTTGAGTTCTTGTAATAAGTATTTGTGAAGCACGCAGTAATTCTAAGTAGCCTAAGACCGACACGAGTGCTGAATCTTTTAGTACCCCCAGTGCGACTCCGGTCCAGGCTGGCAACATTGCCCTGGCACCAATTGGCCAGACTACATAACGCATATCTTGTAGATAGCTCATACCCAGTGAACGCGAGGCTCTGCGCATTGAATCAGGCACTGCTTCTATGCCGCCGCGGGCGACCTGAGCGACCAGTGCACTGGTATAAAAAATTAACACGATGCAACCGGCGGCAAATGGCTCTAACGGCAACCCCAAAATAGGGAAGAAGTTAAAAAAGAGTAGTAACTGGATGATTAAAGGCACACTGCGGAAAATATCCAGCACTGAGCCCAATAGATAGCGGGCTAATACAGAGACATGCAGTGCCCAGCCAAACAGGCAGCCGAGTACTGAGCCGATGGAAATCGAGATAACGGAAATTAATAAGGTATTACCCGCCGCCTCAGCGAGAAACCCTAAGTCGCTAAATCTAAAGCCAGTGAAAAATTGGATCGCATTTGCAGATTCAGACATAACATCCTCCTTAGTAAGTAAATAATCGACGGCTGAGTATATGGGCGGCGAATAAAATCAATTTTACAAGCAGGTAATAAAAAACAGCGGCAACGAGGAAAAACTCAAATAACCTGAAGGTATTAGAGGCTAAAAACTGTGTCTCACCGGAGAGCTCGCGAAATCCGACCAACATGCCCAGCGAACTCATTAATACCGCCCAGACCATCTGGTTGGTCATAGGGTAGTAAACCAGGCGAAACACCTGCGGAATAATGATGCGTATATAGGTTTGTGTGGCGCTCATTCCCAGACAGCGGGCTGCCTTATACTGTGGGGCAGGTATCGCCTGAAAGCCGCCGCGAAAATTTTCTGCCAGGTAGCCGGCGTTATTAAATGCCAGGCCACAGAGCACAATCGTAAAGGGGGTCAAATGCCAGCCAAAAGCGCCCAGACCAAAACCGAAGAAAAATAATTGCAGTAGCGCCGGAGTATTGCGCGCCAGTTCTATCCACACAGTGGCAAATAGAGACAGCGGGCGGTTGCCGTAGAGGCGCATCATGGCCAGTGCCAAGCCAAAAATAATGCCTAGTAGCATAGACAAAACCGCCGCCTCAAGTGTCACTAAGGCAGCGCTAAATAAATCTGGCAGAGCCTTGATGACCGGACGCCAGTGAAAGGTATAATCCATATAAGTGCCTGATGACTATAGTGTAACTAGCAAAATAAACTGCTTTAGTTGTATGTCGCTATAAATTTATGCGTCAAAAATAGATCGGGCCCAAGTGAGCTATATACTCGGGCCCGATACAGCGTAGTGTTTAATACATGACGTTGGGAATACGCAATGGGGGTGCTTCACCGCCGACATATTTACCCCATAATTCTTGATAGCGACCAGAGCGCACTTGATGGGTGACAAACAAGTTGAGGTAGTTCAGCCAAGCGATATCTTTACGCGGTCCCGCTACCGAAGTGTAATCTGTGGTCCAGGGCATGCGTGGCCCCGCAGCTAGGTTAGTAAATTGTCCGACCACTGGCTTAATTGTAGTGTTAGTGGTTAAACCGGCATCGGCCTTACCTTGGGCGACAGCCAGAAATACTTCGTTTTCGCTTTGGTAACCTTGATATAAGCTCTCAGTGCCCCATTTCTTGGCGTAATTCAGAAACTCTTTTTCTGGGACTGTACCTACCGCCCCGGCGATGCGCTTACCCTTCATGTCTGCAAAGGTCTTAATACCGCTGTCTTTACCGACAATCGCCTGTGCGTAATAAATGGCATAGGGAATTGAGAAACCGACAGTTTTAGCGCGTTGCAAACTGTCAGAAGTACCGCCAAATATCACATCAGTACGATTGTTGACGATAGCAGGCAGACGCTCGGCCCAGGTCAGTGGAACGATTTTGGCGTCGACATCTAAGGCTGTTGCCAGATCTTTACAGTAATCCACGTCAAAACCAGCAGGATTATTATCGGCATCGCGATAACCTATTGGTGGGAAGTCCAGCACTACTCCGCAGCGTAACTCTCCCTCTGAAATTACATCATCTAGTTTGTCTGCCAGGGTATTAGTTGAGAGGGAAACGGTAATCACCGCAGTGGCGGCTAACGCCGATAGCTTGTTGCTTAATAGTTTCATACAAACTCACCTTTTAAATTTATTATTGTGTTTAGGGCTCTGCAAGCAAGACCAGTGCGCCTGTTTGCAGATTCCTTTAGAGCCTAAAGACCAATTTACTCTAGCATTGAATACAGAGTGTCGACAAGAGTTATTTTTATAGCATACAATATTAGAAAGTTTATAATTTTAATTATTGACGACACTTTGTATGCAAGATAATGTCTGTCAATAAATTGCTAATGGAGATTGCTGCTATGCGCTGGAAAAAAACTTTGAATATGGTCGAAGCCCACGCCGAGGGAGAAATAGGCAGGGTGGTAACCGGTGGCGTACTGGATATTCCCGGCAGTACCATGTTGCAAAAAATGACTTACATTAACGAAGTTGATGACAGTCTTCGGCGTTTTTGTGTCTTTGAGCCCCGCGGCTATGCACAGATGAGTACCAACATATTGTTGCCACCAACACGGCCAGACGCCGATGCCGGTTTTATTATTTTGCAGGGCGATCAGGCGCATGCGATGTCCGGTTCCAACTGTATTTGCGTCACTACTGTATTGCTGGAAACCGGTATTCTGGAGATGTGTGAACCGCAGAGCGTGGTTCGCTTTGATATGCCTGCCGGTTTGATCACCGCTACCGCGCAGTGCAAGGATGGCAAGTGTGAGCGGGTCGAGCTGGATATGAACCCCAGCTTTGTGCACAGTTTAGACTTAGTGGTAGAGACTGAATTATTCGGCAGTATCACTGTAGATATTGCCTTTGGTGGGATATTTTATGCGCTGATCGACTGTGCGCAATTGGGCATAAGCATCGAGCGAAAAGACGCCAAAAAGATTGTTGAAATCGGCTGTGAAGTACAGCGGCAGTTGAATAAGCAGTATGATATTGTGCACCCGGAAAATGATCAGCTAAAGGGTATTGCCTACACCATGCTGATAGATAAAGGGCCTGATAATGAGTTGCGCGGCGCGACAGTGATGCCGCCGGGGCGTATCGATCGCTCCCCCTGCGGTACCGGCAACAGCGCGCGCATGGCAGTAATGCATGCCCGCGGTGAGATTTCAGTCGGTGATCAATACAGTGCCTACTCGATTATCGGCAGCCGCTTTGATATGACATTCGCAGGTCTAACAAGCATCGCCGGGAAACCGGCGGTGCTACCTAAGGTCTCGGGGCGCGGCTGGATTTATGGCATGCACCAGATCGGAGTCGACCCGAGTGACCCCTACCAGCAAGGTTACACTGTGTCCGATTGCTGGGGCGATGCTGACGATTTAGTGAGATAAATTAATGATAATTAATAACAAACCCTTACAAGGACGCAAGATAGCCGTGGTTGGCGCCGGGATTGTTGGCGCCTGCTGCGCCGCGCAGCTGACTTGTGAAGGTGCCCAAGTGAGTATTATTGACCGGGCTATGCCCGGTATGTCGGGGCCCTCTAGAGGAAATGCTGCGCATATCGCAGCCTCTGAAATCATCCCTATGTCGTCCCCAGGTATTGCCCTGGAGGCGCTGGCGATGTTGCTTAAGCCACGGGCACCGCTAAAAGTACCGCTGGGTCAATGGCCGAGCTTAGTACCCTGGCTAACGCGGTTTTTATTGAACTCCAGGCCTTCTGTCTATCGGGCGCATATTGAAAAACTGGCGCAGCTGAACAATCAGGTATTTGCAGATGTAGAGCGACTGTACGCACTGACCGGACTCAGTGAGCAACTGCAACGCGACGGGGCGCTGTATTTGTATGAAAGTCAACGCAGCTTACAAAAGGCGGCCAATGGCTTTGCTATTCGTCGGGACTATGGTTTTAGTTCTGAGCTTATCGATGCTGAGCAGCTGTATCAGCTGGAGCCGGAATTGGCGAAGATATTTACCGGAGGCTATCGGATACCCCAGTGGATGACGGTCAGTGATCCCAAAAAAATAGTGTCCGGGATGATGGAATACAGCTGCGCCAATGGGGCGGAGTTTATCTGTGAAGAGATTCTGGACATTGATCCATCAAAACAGGCGGGTAACAGTGCAGGAGTGCAGCTACTGTATAGGAATGGTCAGAGCAGAAGTTTCGATCAGATAGTTCTGGCGGCGGGGGTCTGGTCTAGGCCTTTGTTAAAACAATTGGGCACGCCAAAGTTACTGGAGGCCGAACGCGGTTACAACACGACTTATACGCAACCCGGGATGAAGATCAATAGGGCCATATTGTTTGGCGATCGGGGCATAGTCGCCACGCCTTTAGACCACGGAATCAGGATAGGCGGTTGGGCTGAATTGGGAGGCACAGAACGGCCGCCAAAGCCTCAGTATTTTCAGGCGATAGAGGCAATGGCCGCAGAGATATTTCCGCAGTTGCAGACCCAGCATAATTACCGCTGGATGGGACACCGTCCCAGTACTCCCAGCTCACTACCTATCATAGAAGCGAGCAGTATCAACCCGAATGTTATCTATGCTACCGGACACGGCCATTTAGGTTTAACTCAGGGGCCTACAACCGCAAAACTGGTACAACAATTATTACTGCAAGCTTGATAGTCTAGTTATTAATGGACATAGCTGTGGTCACTTAGATTTATCTCAGGGGGCTATCGGGAACCGCAAAACTGGTACAGTAATTATTACTGCCAGCTTGATTGGCTGTTGTATGGCTGGCTTAAGCAGAAGGAGTTTGCGGGTAACTTTGTAGAGGTGGCAACTGGGGCAATATTGCCCCAGAGTGACCTTTGTCGGTTAACTGACCTTAATACCCGAAGTATGGCTAGTCGCCATGTATTCGAGGAAGCGGGTCTTCACTTCGATACTGTGCTCGTGTGCTAAGCGCTCTGCTAAGTCAGCATCCTGAGAGCGAATAGCCGCTATGATGTGGTCGTGCTCCACCACTAGTTCAGGGGGTAAGGTATCATTGTAGGAGCGAAAATACAGTCGTAAGATACGGCGCCCCTCATCCAGTAAACGGGAGTAACTTTTACCTAAGTAGCTGTTGCGCGAGGCGTTGGCTATGGCCATGTGAAATGCCTGATTACGCTCTATCATTGCCACGACATCGCCATCCTCGACTGCCTGGGCGAACTGCTGCTGACACAAATCGATGTTGGCTAAGTCTTCATCGGTGCGAAGTATTGCCGCCAGGCGATGGGTGGCCCGCTGCAGTAAATCTAAAGCGTCTATGTATTGTGGGAACTCCTCAATATTCAGCGGCGATATGATAGTACTTTTATTGGGTAGAGTGCTGACTAACCCCTGAGCAGCCAACCGCACTAGCGCCTCGCGTACCGGCGATCTGGAAACCCCAAAGCGCTCGGCCAGACCCACTTCATCCACCGGGTGCCCGGGGCTTAGTTGCATAGATAAGATCTCTTCGCGCAAGATGTTAAAAATACGATTCGCGCCGTCACCGCGAGTACGTTTGGGAGTTACGATATTGCTTTTGCTCAAAGTTGGGCCCTTTAATAACCAGGATTAGCGCTAATGTTCAAACTCATTAACGAAAAGATTGCCCTAAGATAGCTGAGCATCGGCTAAATGTCACATACAAGCGGGATAAGGGGGCAATTTAGGCGCTATTTGTGCACTTTTGTTCAGTGGTTTAAATAGAAAGTAAATTTAGTATACAAACTGTATTCAATGCAGTATAGTTTTTCTCAATTACACTGCATAATCTTGCAACCACTATTGAATATCGGCAGCTCTGTGATAAAAAAGCTGGGCCGAAAATGAGGAAAAAACATGAAATTTCAAGGTATCTACACACCAATAATCACTTCCTTCAGTGCCGATGGCAGCATTGACTACAACGCCTGGAAAATTGTTATAGATAACCAGATCGACAATGGTGTACACGGCCTGATAGTCGGTGGTTCTACCGGCGAATTCTATACTATGTCTAAGGAAGAGCGCCTGGCTCAGTTTGCCTTTGCCAATGATTATATCGGTGGGCGAGTACCCTGGATAGCAGGGGTCAATGACATGTTGGCAACAGAAGCTTACGCTTATGCCGCAGCGGCCAAAGCGGCAGGTGCCGATGCAATGCTGGTGGCAGCCCCTCCGTATTCGCTACCCGACGAGTCGGAGCTGGCGGCACACGTGATTCGTATCGACGAAGCAGCGGACTTGCCTATCATCCTTTACAACTACCCGGGACGCACCGGAGTGGAAATGGGCACTAGCTTCATGGACGCAGTAGCCGACAGGAAAAATATCGTCGCTATTAAAGAGTCCAGTGGTGATGTAAACCGCATTCACCAGCTAACCTTGGATTACCCGCAAGTACAGCTAAGTGCCGGTGCCGAAGACCAAGTACTAGAGTTCTTTTCATGGGGTGCCCAGAGCTGGGTTTGCGCTTGTGCCAATATCTTCCCTAAAGCATGTGTGGCTTTCTACCAAGCTTGTGTAGTCGATAAAGACTTCGTTAAAGGTCAGCAGTTTATGGCGATCTTAATGCCAGTAATGGAGTTATTAGAGCAGAGCGGAAAATTTGTCCAGTGTGTTAAATTTGGCGCCAAGCTACAGGGAATCGACGGTGGCCCGGTACGCTTACCAATGATGGCAATGGACGAAGAAATGTCGTCACAAGTGCAAAGCGTGATCGAAACTGCTGCTGTTAAGCTAGATAAATTGATGTCTGCCTAAGGAGATAGTGATGTCTGAATTACTGAGCACCGAAGAATATAAAGCGATTGCGGCCGGACTTAAATTGCCGACCCGTGCCTTTATCAACGGTGAGTTTGTCGACGCTATCGACGGCGCCACGATGCAGAGCATTAACCCGGCCACTGGCGAAGTCCTTGCTGACATCGCCGCCTGCAAAACTGCAGATGTGGATCTGGCAGTGGCCAATGGCAAGGCGGTATTTGAGCGCGGAGACTGGTCACAGTTACACCCGAGCGAGCGTAAAACAGCTATCGCTAAGTTGGCGAGCCTGATCGAAGAGAATGCGCTGGAGCTGGCGGTCATGGAAACTCTTGAGGCGGGCAAGCCGATTCACGAGTGTGTGAAGACTGACTTACCTGAGACAGTAAATTGTATTCAGTGGCACGCAGAGGCGACCGATAAACTCTACGATCAACTCTCTCCTTCAGGCAATGGCGCTGTGGGCATGATAGTGCGAGAGCCGTTGGGTGTTGTGGCTTGTGTGCTGCCCTGGAACTTCCCGTTGATGATGGTGGCCTGGAAGTTAGGGCCAGCGCTGGCAGCTGGTAACTCGGTGATTGTTAAGCCCGCCGAAACGACCAGCATGACCACACTGCGTATCGCCGAGCTTGCGATCGAGGCGGGCATCCCCGCCGGAGTCTTTAACGTACTGCCTGGATTGGGGCCAGATGTTGGCGAGCCATTGGGAATGCATGAAGATGTGCAGGTAGTGTCTTTCACTGGCTCCACTGCCACCGGTAGACGCTTCCTTGAATATTCTGCACGCAGTAATCTCAAGCGCATCGTGCTTGAATGTGGTGGCAAGAGCCCGAGTGTAGTGCTCTCAGATGCTGAGAACTTAGATTCAGTGGCGGAGAATATTGTCGCGGCGGCGCTGTGGAACATGGGTCAGAACTGTACTGCAAACTCGCGCATTATTATTCACAAAGACCTGAAGGCAGAGTTGACTGAGAAAATTCTGCAGAAAATGCAGGATTGGCAAACCGGGGATCCTATGAACCCTGAACACATGCTCGGCTCCATAATCAGCCGCGCCCAGTTTGACAAAATCATCAGTTATATCGAAATAGGCAAGCGCGAGGGAGCGAAATTGCTCGCTGGTGGCGAGGCGCTGACTATTGGCGACGGGCTGTTTATTGCGCCGACACTGTTTGACGATGTCACCGAGGATATGACGATTGCGGTTGAAGAAATTTTCGGTCCGGTATTTTCGCTGATGCAGGCTGATTCTGACGAGCAGGCGCTGCAGATAGCCAATAACAGTTGCTATGGGCTACAGGCATCGCTTTATACAGGGAACGTGAAGAAAGCGCATAAGTACGCTCGTAAGCTACAGGCGGGAACGGTTTCTGTTAACTGTTTTAGTGAGGGGGATATCAGTACGCCTTTCGGTGGCTTTAAGCAGTCCGGATTTGGCGGTCGCGATAACTCACTACAAGCGCATGATCAATACACAGACGTGAAGACGATCTGGCTGGATCTGGAAGACTAACAGCTATATTTTAGTCCGACCTAGTGTCGGACTAAAACTTCACTGGGCTTCTGTTTGACATGGGCTGAGCTCTACCCTAAAACCTCCTGCAAACGCCGCACTCCCAGTTCAAGGTGCTTTTCTGGGGCTCCACTATAGCCCAGCAACAAGCCTTGCTCCCCCCGATCAACGTAATGATTAGACAGTGCTATGGCACTAACTCCTCGGCTGGCCAACTGTCGCTCCAGGGCACAATCATCCCCTGTGAAAACTCCGCTTTTTAATTTCGCCAACAGGTGCATACCACCGCTGGGCAATTGCGTATCTAGCTTGTGGGCTAATTTTTCATGCAACAGCTGTTGTAAAAAATCTCTGCGCTGCTGATAGCATCGGCGCATGCGTCGTAAGTGGCCGGCAAAACGTCGATCACCGATGAAATCCGCCAGTGCTGGCTGAATCGGCACCGACGCTAAGTTTCCCAGCTGACGCTGCGCACTGACGAAGGTGTCTATTAGCGTCTCTGGTACTACTAGATAACCAATACGAAGTGTTTTAAAAAAAATCTTGGAGAAACTCCCGGCCAAAATCAGCGACTGCTGATCACTCTGATACAGTCTGGCTGATAAATTAAACAGCGGTGTCAAAGGCAGTTTGCTGTAGTGAAATTCCGAATCAAAATCATCTTCAACTATCCAGCATTGATGTTGTCTCGCGTACTCTAACCAGTC
>MAAC01012964.1_pt1 | contig 12079 bp, 10 predicted proteins | sample 1115981 | NCBI WGS metagenome assembly MAAC01 (sample SAMN04961126, study PRJNA320927) | seawater metagenome | isolation source: sample BD02T64 sea water enriched with oil for 64 days | place: USA:Gulf of Mexico | collected 2013-07-27 | reverse complement strand
GTTAAACTTCAAATGACCGCCAGGCCCAGCAGCAATACCCCAACCAGAACAGAATCACACCGACTCACAACACCCCCAGGCAGCGCCCCGATGCCGACGGTCTCTGTGCTACCCGTTTGCCGGGGTCAGCTCCGCCACTAGATAATGTGGCGGCGGCAGTGCTGGCTCTGATGCAAGCTGAACGCGCGGCACAGCCTCCCTAATGCAGTTGTCAGGGACTGCTTAAGATGAGCCATCCAATACAAGTCATGACTAAAGAAGCTTTGGCACGCAGGTAAGCCGGGATGGTCCGGCGCCACAGTCCGCATTTCTGCTGCGACATCCGTTTCCTCCGCCCGTCCTGCGCCTCATGAGCCGATCCGGGGTCCTGCAACATGGCACCTGGCCGGACTTCGCCACCGCCCTGCCAGGAAACGATTTTCCTGACTTGCGCAGGCATCAGACACGGGCGAGACCCGGGTCGTTTTACGTTCATGTCAGCATCAGATCTCGTGACACGATGGCGCCCTTATGGCCCACCACACTTACAGCACAGCTGTGACCTGCCGTCAGGGCCTCAGCAAGCGTGCCCCCCAACAGATGGCACGCAAGGAATGCGCCAACAAAACTATCACCCGCCGCGGTGGTATCGACCACACGAGTCGCCGGCGCAAAAGTCAAAGTTGTGTCTGTCTGCGCGGTCAGCGGCACCGGGCCTTGTGCAGCGCGTTTCAGGGTGCCCTCTGGTATCCCATAGGCCCGGAACCGCGCCAGAACAGCAGTCTCATCCGCCTCACCAAACAGGGCAAGCTCATCATCCAGCGACGGGAACGCAATGTCACACAGCCGCCATGCCTGATCAATACACTGACGTGCTTCGTCAGGCGATTGCCACAGGCGCGGGCGGTAGTTTGAATCGAAGGCAAATTTGCCGCCTCTGGCGCGAAACAGACCGATCCAGTCAAAAAGAGCTGCCCGGACATTGGCGGGTAAAATTGCCAGTGTAATTGCGGACAAGTAAACAATGTCGAACCCCTCCAGAACATCAAAAGACAGGCCGTTGTCGTTCTGGAACAAAGTGCGTGCGGCTGAATTCTCGCGCCAGTAGAGGAAGGACCGTTCCCCCGCCTCGTCCGTGGTGACCGCGTAGATGCCCGGCAATCGTTTGCAATCCCGGCGAACAGTATCGGTGGCAATGTCTTCGGAATTGATAAAGGCGACGATCTGATCCGACAACGGGTCACTACCGAGCACGGTCACATATGAAACCCGGTGCGGCTCTGGCAGCGCACGTCGCAAATAGATCGCCGCATTCAGCGTATCGCCCGCAACACCCGCCTGCCCGCTCCCGGGCACATCCTGCAGCGAAAGCTCGACCATAGCTTCGCCGACACAAGCGATTTTCAGGGCTTTTGCCATGTCAGACCGCTCCTGCAAAGGAAAGCTGAACTTTGACGGCCTGCGTCCGGTCGCCCGCTATCTCAAACGCAGACTGCACCTGTTCCAACGGGTATGTGCCGGTGATCATCGGCCGGACATCCACCACACGATTGTTGATCAGCTTCACCGCCTCAGCAAATTCAGCATGAAAGCGGTGGGTGCCACAAAGATTGATCTCTTTTCCGACCACAAGATTGATGGGCACCGGGGTATCGCCTGCAACGCCGACCTGAACGATGATACCGAGAGGCCGTACCGCTTCAACCGCCGTCCTGATCGCCGGCGCCGCAGCTGAACATTCAAAAACCACATCGAAATAGCCTTTGTCTGCAAAATAGGGGTCCATCGCCTCTGCCTGTTCCAGGACATTTATCGTTCGTGTTGCGCCCATGTTACTGGCCACAGTCAGTGGGATGTTCTGCAGGTCGGTGACCACGACTTCTGCGGCACCTGCCTCGGCTGCCAGTGCGGCGCAAAGCACGCCAATAGGACCGGCGCCAGTGATCAGCACCCGTTTTCCACGCAGCTGCCCCGCCCGGCTGCGGGCGTGCAGGCAAACGGCAAGCGGTTCTGCGCAGGCCGCTTCTGCCAGGGTGGTGCCGGCACCGATCTTTTCACACTGCGCAGCCTGGACGACCATCTTGTCGCGAAAGGCCCCCTGTTCATGGGGGAACCGCAGTGCCGATCCGAAAAACCGCATGTGCAGACAATGTTGAAAAAGCTCTGTTTCGCAATATTTGCAGCTGCCACAGGCGCGGCTCGGGTTTAACGCAACCCGGTCGCCTTCTTTTATGTTGCCCGCGTCTTTTCCAACGCTCAACACGGTCCCGGCAACTTCGTGACCAAGAACAATGGGTTCCCGCACCCGGATCGGGCCAAAACCACCATCCTGATAATAATGCAGATCAGATCCACAGATCCCGCCGGCACCGATGGCCACAAGCACTTCGCCCGCTCCTGGCAAAGCAACCCTGTCTGTTTCGATCCGGATATCTTGTTTGCCGTAGAGCCGGCAGAGACGCGTTTGCATGGGGAAGCCTTATGGGAAGAGGACAGAGGGAAGCCATGTTGCCAGGGCTGGAATGTAGGATACCAGCAGCAACACAAAGATATTGGTCAGCAGAAAGGGCATGATCGCCCGCACGACCGGTGTCAGCGGCAGACGCGCGATATTGGCGCACACAAACAGAACCACGCCCACCGGTGGCGTTGTCAGGCCGATCATCAGATTGAGCACGGCAAAGGTTGCGAAATGCAGCGGTTCGATACCGACGGCTTCTGCCAGTGACAGAAGCGGAACAAACAGAATGATCAGCGCTGCAATTGTTTCCATGAACATGCCGACAAACAGTAGCAGTATATTGATAAGCAGGATCACCAGGAACTTGTTGTCCGTCAGCGACAGCACCCCGTCGGCGATGGCCTGAGGGATACGTTCAGATACCAGTATCCAGCCAAAGACATTGGCAAATCCCACCAGCACCAGGATCGCGGCCGATGACACAGCACTGTCGATCAGAATTTCCGGAAGCTTGCGCCAGTCCAGATCACGGTAAACAAACGCACCGACGACAAAAGCATAGACGCTGGCAATGACCGCTGTTTCAGTGGGTGTCGCCAGCCCGCTGAGCAAGCCGTAAATAATAAGAGCAGTCATCGCCAGCGCCCAGAACGATGCGAAAAAGGACCGGGCCAGCTCAGTAAACCCTTGCCAGTCCTGCCGGGGAAAATCTCTTTTTACTGAGATGACATAACAGGTCACCATCATTGCCAGGCCCATCAGAATTCCGGGAATGGCCCCAGCCATGAACATCTTGCCCACCGATATTCCCGTCAGAGAACCGACAATAATCATCGGAACGCTGGGTGGAATGATCGGCCCGACGGTGGATGAAGCGGCAGTCACAGCTGCGGAAAAATCTGCCGGGTAGCCAGCTTTTTTCATACCGGGGATCATCACACCGCCGATGGAGGCCGCGTCGGCCACCGCCGTGCCGGTGATGCCGCCAAACAACATGGACGCCGCAATATTTGTGAGACCCAGACCGCCGCGGATCCAGCCAACCATTGCATTGGCAAAACGGATAATGCGGCCGGTGATGCCTCCGCTGTTCATCAGATTGCCGGCAAGGATAAAGCCCGGAATGCTGAGCAGGACAAAGACATCCATGCCCGCGTACATTTTCTGTGGCATCACCACAATCGGGATGTCCGTGATAAAAAGATAGACCATCGAGGCAAGCCCGAGTGTGACCGCCACAGGGATGCCCGCCACAAGGCCAAGCAAGAACACAACGATCAGTATTGTAACGGCCATCAGGCGTCTCCGTCCGGTTTTTGCGGCAGGCCAGTGTCACCGTTCAGCAACATTCCGGCCAGGCGCAGGGCAGCAAATATTAATAGAAAAACGAGCATAATCAGGATGCTGACATGGACAAGATCCATTCTCAGCCCCATGGCAGGAGAGGTCTGCCGTGCCCCAATGGAGGTGTATTTCCACGCAGGTCCAAGCAACACCAGGCATATGAACACTGTTGTGATGGTGGAGAACACCCGCAGCCGCCAGGGCCAGTTTCCCGGCAGCGCTTCGCAAAAAACATCGACGTTGACCAGTTCTCCGCTGCACAGGGACAAGCCGACACCAAAGGCCGCGAGATAGAGCAGCGCATAACGTGTCAGCTCTTCTGTCCACACCGGCGAAGACCCAAACGTGCGGCCCAGAACCTGAATCAGCACCGCAGCAATCAGAACAGAGAATGCGAGGCAAATACCCAGGCGACAGAAACGCACTGCCAGCGAATTCATACGTTTAATCGACATCAAATTATCCTTGCGGCATTGTGTCTGGCGCCAGCAACTTGCTGGCGCCAGGTAAAGAAATCCCGATTATTCAGCAAACAGTGCTTCTACGATTGGACGGATTTCATCATTCACGTTGGCCAGGACTGCGTCTTTGGCCTGCGCGGCGAATGCGGCGCCATCGACCTCAACAAAGGTCATACCTTTGGTTTCAAGATCGGCCCGGTCGGCGGCGATACTGTCAAGGAACAGCCCCCGCTCATAAGCCTGAGCACGGCTTGCCGCCTCCATCACCGCAGCCTGATCATCGGCAGACAGATCCTGCCAGGTACTTTCGGCGATTGTCAGATAAATCCACGACCGCACATGTTGCGTCTGGTTGACGTATTTCTGCACCTCGTTGAAATTCGCCGACTTGATCAAAGCAAGCGGATTTTCCTGCGCGCCAATTGTGCCGTTCTGCAAGGAGGTAAACACCTCAGAAAATGCCATCGGAGTCGGTTGCGCGCCGAGCGCCTTCCAGACATCCACAAACAGGGGCACGTTTGGCACCCGCATTTTCAACCCGTCCAGTTCGCCAGGGTTGGTAATGGCACGGTTTGAGGTCAGATTTCGCGGTCCGCGCGCAAAATATGCAATCGGACGTATCTGTGCCTTCTCGATAATTTGCGCTTTGATCTGATCGCCGATTTCATCACTTGCGACCCAACCCATATGCCCCAGAGATTTATAGGCGTAGGGCACCGCCAGCAACGCCGCCATGGGCGCCCAGTTCTGCAGACTTTCACCGGTGATCGTCATATCAACAGTGCCAAGCTGCATCCCGTTGATCAGGTCAATTTCTTTCCCAAGGGACTCGTTTGGGAAAACTTCAACTGCGATACGCCCGTCCGTCAGTGCAGACAGTTCGTCGCCAAATTTGACCGCTGCAAGATGCCATGGGTTTTCTTCATTGGCGAGATGGCCAAGCTTGAGCGTCAGCTCTTGTGCGAACGCTGCACCACTTATGACCTGGGCCGCCAGACCCGCGGCGATCAGCGTTACTATTCTCTTTGGAATTTTCATTGTTTATCCTCCTGGTTGGTGTTTTTTTCCGTAAGTGGTGACGAAACTGGTGCATCAAATAATTCAGGATTGGCGGCCAGAATTTCCGGCAAGTCTGTCAGAATTTCCTTCAGGTGAAGCCGCATTGAAGCTTCCGCAACTTTGACATCCCCGTTTGAAATCCCGTCGACAATGGTTTCATGCTGCTGGATGAGTTTGCTCAACGGGAAGCGGCTCAGGCTGAGAAAGCGAACCCGGTCCATCTGCGATTTCAGCCCTTCAACAAATTTCCAGGCTTTTGATTTATCCGCGCCCTCGGCCAGCGTTCGGTGAAAAAGCTCGTCCAGCTGGATAAACCGGAGCGGTGATTCTTTGGCCACACGGGATTGCTCGGTCAGCTGCGCGCGCAATTCCTTGACCAGACCCGCATCAGGCTGCTGCGCCAGCAATTTGACGATATCTGCCTCAATTGCCTCACGCACAAAACGTGCATCCAGCACCGATGCATAATCAATCTTGCGAATGATGGTGCTGCGCTGCGGCCTGATTTCGATCAGACCTTCTTCTGACAATTTGATAAAGGCTTCGCGTACGGGCTGGCGGCTGATCGAATAACTCTTCGCCAGCTCAGATTCGGAGATTTTACTCCCGGGCGCCAGATCATTTCTGATGATCCGCTCCCGCAGTATGCGATGGAGCTGCGGCCCAATTGCAATACCATGATCGAGTTCCTGCACAGATGCCCACTCAAGTTTCATAAATCGTCCTCCCGCTTTCCATATGAACCATACTTCCATACTAGTCAACATTATTGTAAAGTGGTATCACCCAATCGCACCTGGTAAGTATGAAGCCACCCGGGACGCAGACAGACGAAGGAGAATACAATGAGGCAAACTTGGCGCTGGTTCGGTCCGAAAGATCAGGTCTCTGTAAACGACATGCTGCAAGCCGGAGTCGAAGGCGTGGTCTCGGCACTGCATCATGTGCCATCAGGCGATACCTGGACCTCTGAAGAGATAGCCAAACGACAGTCACAAATCGCGATGATGAGTGACGGCGCAGCTTCTGGTCTTGCCTGGGAAGTGGTCGAAAGCCTGCCTGTGTCAGAGGACATCAAAAAGCAGACCGGGAACTGGCTGAGCCATATTGAAAATTACAAAGCGAGTCTGAGTAATCTTGCGTCGGCCGGCATCAAAACAGTCTGTTACAATTTCATGCCAGTGCTGGACTGGACGCGGACCGATATCGCGTTTCCACTGCCCGGCGGGGCAACCTGCATGCGATTTGACCTGACTGATTTTGTCGCCTTCGACCTGCATATTCTGCAGCGACCGGGCGCGTCCTCTGACTATTCTGAAAACGTGGTCAGCGGTGCTGACAAACGTTTCTCTGACATGAGCGAGACGCACAAACAGCTGCTGGCGCGCAATGTTGTCTATGGCCTGCCTGGCGCTGCAGAGACGTTTTCGCTGGAAGATGTCCGCCAGCATCTGGCCGAATATGCCAATATATCAGAAGATATATTACGTGATAATCTGATCTCTTTTCTGGAACAGGTTGCGCCTTTTGCCCAGGATCTGGGCATGCGCCTGTGCTGCCACCCCGACGATCCGCCCTTTCCCCTGCTCGGTTTGCCACGCATCATGTCCACCGAAGCGCAGTACCGCACAGTGCTGAGTGCCGTTGATCTGCCAGCAAACGGAATTACCCTGTGTTCAGGTTCTCTCGGGGCAAGACCTGACAACGATCTTCCTGGCATGATGGACCGGCTCGGCGACCGGGTGCACTTCCTTCACCTGCGCAACGTCACCCGCGAAAGCGCCGACGTACGGGGGTCATTCCATGAGGCGGAGCACCTGGGCGGCGATACTGATATGGTGGCGCTGGTTGATGCGGTGCTGAAGGAAGAGGCCCGCCGGCGCAAATCCGGCAGAAGCGACAGTTCTATCCCCTTCCGCCCCGATCATGGGCAGGACATTCTCGATGATCTGAACCGCCACGCCCAACCCGGTTACCCGGCAATTGGCCGGCTCAAAGGCCTTGCCGAATTGCGTGGCGTTATCGCGGCGCTGTCACATTCCAAAAGGCCCGCATTATGAACACGCCCCGTCTGAACACCCGCCAGGAACTTAATTCAGGTGTCGCAACGCCCGGATACACGCCACAACTACACGCCCCCGGCATTGTACATATTGGGGTGGGTGCGTTTCACAAAGCCCATCAGGCAGTCTATACCGACGATGCGCTGACGGCTGAAGGCGGCGACTGGCGTATCCTCGGCGTCAGCCTGCGCAGCGACGCGGCTGCAGAAGAACTTAACCCGCAAGACGGCCTTTTTACCGTGATCGAACGCGGGAACGCGCCCAGCTCTGCGCGGATCGTCGGCAGTATCGCCAGGGTCATTTCTGCGTCCCGGGACCACAAAAGCGTCATCGCCGCCCTTGTCGACCCTGCGATTCGCATTGTCAGCCTGACCGTCACCGAAAAAGGCTATGGGATAGACCGTAAAACCGGCGGCGCCGATACCAGCCACCCGGCTGTGGCCGCGGACCTGGCCAATCCGGATACCCCCGGCGGAGTATTGGGACTGATTGTTGCGGCGCTTGCCACACGCCGGAAAAATGATGTGGCCCCCTTTACGGTGCTTTCTTGTGACAACCTGCCGGACAACGGGGCAATGCTGCGTGGTGGGGTCATCGATTTTGCCAAGCGGAAGGATCCCGGTCTTGGCGACTGGATTTCGCGCAATGTGGCGTTCCCCTGCTCGATGGTGGACCGGATTACCCCGGCCAGGACACCGGCAACTTTGGCGGAGGCAACACGGCTGACCGGTGTCGAGGACCAGGCGGCGATCGAAACAGAACCTTTCCGCCAATGGGTTATTGAAGACAATTTTCCGACCGGACGCCCCGCCTGGGAGGCCGGTGGCGCTATATTTGTCCAGGATGTTGCGCCCTATGAGCAAATGAAATTGCGGATGTTAAACGGCACCCACTCCATGCTGGCATATGCAGGGTTTTTATCTGGCCACCGGCTGGTCTGTGATGTGATGGCGGACACGGATATGGCGGCACTTGTCCGCCGTCATCTCCTCGCCGCCGCTGCCACCCTTGACCCGTTGCCAGGCATCAATATCGAGCGTTATGTTGCAGATATTCTCAGCAGATTCAGCAACCCGAATATTGCCCATGAGACCTATCAGATCGCCATGGATGGCACCGAAAAACTGCCGCAACGCATATTTGAACCAGCGCTGGTGGCTCAGGGACAGGGACAGCCGCTGCGCCCCTATGCCTTCGCGACAGCCGCCTGGATGCGGTACTGTTCCGGCCGGACTGACGGGGGCACGCCCTACGCCCTGCGCGATCCAAAACAACAGGAAATTACCGAGATACTCCGCAACTGCGCCGTGCCGGAAAAACTTGCTGACTGCCTGTTCAATCTGAAAGGATTGTTTCCGGAAAAGCTTTTGTCAGACCGGAACTGGACAACACAGGTGACATCAATTCTGTCTGTTATAACAGGGAAAGGCATGCGCGAAGCCGTACACCAGGAATCCCTGTCAGCCTGATCCGCTATCAGACCACACCGTGGCGCTTCGGAGTGTCAGTCCTTAGCGCTACGGGCATCCTACGCACTGCCGCAGCCATTCCATACCCAACAACTTCGCCCCGTCCTATATTGCGCGCGCCGCTCCAGCGCCAGCACGGCGGGCGGCGCCTGGCTCACCGATTCCGGGTGCCCCACTTTTGTGAGGGAGCTGAAATTAGCTGATGAAGGCGTTCAGGCAGCGTTCTGATCGGCGGCAGGCCTGGCCTTATTGCGCGCGCGCTCGGCCATCGTGTCGGAAATGCGGTTGGCCCATTTGGCGTTCTCATTGGTAAGCTCTTTGATTTCTTGTGCCAGATAGGCAAACCCCCGTCCGGCGTCGCCTGCGCGGGCCGCCTCGATCCCGGTGTTTATCGAAAGGGTCGACAGTTTCCGGACTGAGCGCAGAATATTCTCGGCAAGCTCGATGATCTCGGTGTTGGCATCTTCGCTGGCTTGCAAGGTGCGTTGCAATGTATCGCGCAACATCATCTCGGCTGAAGCATCCACCACCAGCCCTTCCAGAAACACCATTACTTTCTGTTCGTTGTAGACCGCATTGCCTCGCTCACGCACCCAGGCATCAGATCCGTCACGGCGGCGAAAGCGATAGGCCACATCCCAGTTGCGCCCCTCTTTTATGGCGGTATCGACTTCTGCATAGACGCGATCAGCGTCTTCTTTATGCATCAGGTCGCCAAAGGCCACTCTGCGGTTGCCGATGATGTCGGCGATGGAATATCCGCAGAGGCGTTCGACCTGACCGGCCATGAATTCCATTGTGAAAACATCGTCATTGGCGCAGCGGTAGATAAAGGCGTTCCCGGAGCTGAAAACGCTGTTGAATACTGTAAGTGCCTGGTCGTCCATAAATTCCCCCTGCCGCGAACAATCACGTTGTTTCGTAAATTCACTTTTGGGCCATTGTTCAGGTTAGTGATTAACATTGTGTTGCAAGTAAACAATATTTCATGAGGGTGAACGCACTTGCCAACAAGAGTGCAGGATGAGATGGAGGTTGTGGTGCAGACGCCTGCCACCACAACCTACGGCGCCGCTTCACAACAGCACCGTTCTTGTAGAAAATCACTTGTCAGGCATGCGCGATCACAACCTGGCGCATGTATTTACTTCACCGAATGACATGGTCCGATTTTGTACGGCGCGGCAGTGATTTCCGTGATGAAAATGCTGCAACAAAGACGAATGACAGCAATGCGAATACTGCACTGCGCAGGTGGTCAGTGAAGTGGACGGCAGCTATGGGCCGTCCTTGATAGCCACCGAGGGAATGGCGGCTCAGGGTGCAAATATTGCTATCACATCAAATTATCTAAAAACCCGCAGCCGGCTGGCTTATGCTGATTTGTTTTGTGCCTTCTTGCCTGTCTTGGTTGACCGCTCACCATGCTGTCCAGCAGTGTTGTTGAGCGCTTGATACCAAGCGGGCTTCTGAACAGGGTTTGCACCCGGGCGTTTTGCCTTAGGCTTTTTGGATTTAGGCATGGGGTATCCTTTCCGGATTTCAGGCAGACATAGAAGGTTTGTGGCTGGATTGATACCGCCAATTTGAACTTGGATTTGGTGTCTGGCCGGAGTTGGGGGGCACAAAAGCCCGCTGACCGACAACTAAGCTAAAAAAACGCTGCGTTCCGGGCGAATGTCCGCAATGCGAAAGCTGCACCGAGGCGACGAACTGGCCGAAGAACGTCGGCATAGGACGGTGGGCTCAACACTTTAATCTTTGAGCAAAGATGCAGTGTTGAACATGAAGTATCGTCGTCGCATTTATTATTCGACTTCGCAGCGGGCTGGGATCGCTGGCAACGTGGCAAGTCACTTCCCTCTACCGAAACCGTCACGAACGGCCCAATGCGGCAGTTCGTGACGGTTTCGGTAGAGGGGCAGGATTTAGCCCACTTTGACCAATGCTGCTGCCGCTGAAATTCGTCAGTATGGGGGGAATGCGGCTTTCGCTGCAGGTGCGTCGTATTGAATTTGCTTCCCAGAAGTGGAGATTTCCAGACTCTAAACCTCTGACATCGATCACTGTGCAAAGGGTTTAACGTGACAATTACCGGATCAAAAGCTGGTATAGATTTGAAGACAGGCTTGATCAGGTAATTGCAACGCTTAGCTCTTTAGAATTCTCTCGAGCCTCTCAATCGCCTTCGCCCCTTTCAGGCTGTTCTTCCACAGCTGCTCTGTCACTTTCTGGTGCAGATGGACCGATTCTTGAGACGATGTAATGGTCGCCACACCAATGCGCACGTTCGGATAAGTTCCAAGCCGAAACGGGCTGACAGCAACTTGCGCGTGCACCCCGCTTCGAAAGATCTGAAAGCTCGCCCCGGGTGTAGCGTCTTCGACAACTCCAATCTGAACACCCATCGGCTGTTCCCTCAACAGATTGATGATGTTCTTGATTTCGTGCATGGCGATCGCGCGCCGTTCATTAAGTGTTGCACCCGTTATACCCTGCCGGCCTACAAACCCATTGTGTGCAAATTGCTCAAGTTCCGCACTCGATACCAAGCTAACGATGTTGGGACGGCGTTTGGTGAAGTTGGCTTTTCTTTCAAGGAGCGTAGTCAGAATTTGATGAATCTCTGGCTCCAGGCTGCGGCGGTCCACGGCACTGTCGGGCACGCTTTCGCTCAGCACCTTCCCAAGGATCGCATCAAACTTGTCCGTTGTAAGCAAGTATGAGATCGGGCCAAACATCACGCTGATTTGCTCTGCCGAGGCCTCGATCTGCTTCATACGCTCAAAAAAGGTCAGCGCAGAATCGGTGTATTCTGAGCCAACACCAAAGAGTGAAGTAAGCGAAACTTCCAGCAGGTCCGCGATCTTTCCAAGCACATCGGATTTGATAGGCTTCCCGGATTCGTATCGGTAGATTGCCGCTCTCGAGATCCCCGTTTTCTCCGCAACTTCGTCGGGGGTCAGTCCCTTGCCGATTCGATAAGAGCGCAAGCGCTCGCCAACCTGAAGAATTGTTTGGTATTGTGTAGACATGCCTGCTTCGATCCCGTTGATTTGAGACACTCTATCAACAAATGGCCCAAATCGCAATTTTTAGATAGTCTCGCCGCTCCGTCTCAAAAATGAGACTTTTCTTGACAATGATACTGCGGCGGGCTAAACATCGGCATCATCAATGGGAGGACACCATGACTGAAACTGCAAATCCACTTTGGAGACGAACTGTTCTCGCGCTATCCGT
>MAAC01012211.1_pt1 | contig 12079 bp, 12 predicted proteins | sample 1115981 | NCBI WGS metagenome assembly MAAC01 (sample SAMN04961126, study PRJNA320927) | seawater metagenome | isolation source: sample BD02T64 sea water enriched with oil for 64 days | place: USA:Gulf of Mexico | collected 2013-07-27 | reverse complement strand
AAATTTTAAAAACTTTTGATGAGGGTAAACAAATACTCATTAAGAGTGGTAAATTAGAAGAAATTAGAATAAAATGGTTTGGAAAATAAACGAATATAACTTTTTACTCTCATAATTAAACTCATTTAAAAAAACTCACTCAGAACTCACTTGCTATTTATAAAATTCCTTTACGTTAAAAAAAAAGGAGTTATTATGTTAAAACAAGGTTTATTAATTACTGCTCTTGCAAGTATTGTATTTGCTGGAAATGTTAAAATGGATTTAAATGCTAAGTATGGAGCGACTAACTTTCATACAAAAGGTGCAAGTCAATTTGCTTCAATGGTTAAAGACTACTCAAATGGAAGTGTAAACATTACTGTTCACCCTGGTTCTTCACTTATTAAAGGAAATCCTTTAAAAGCTGTAAAAGATGGAACAGTTGCTATGACTGATATGTTTATTCCATTTACATCTGGTGGAGGAAAAGTATTCGGAATCTCTGCTTTACCTTTTATTGCTTCATCATATGATGATGCATATAAGTTATATCAAATTTCAAAACCAGCATATGAAAAAACTGCTAAAAAATGGAATCAAAAATTCTTATACTCTGTAACTTGGCCAGCATCTGGATTTTATTCAAATAAAACAATGACTTCTTTTAAAGATTTTAAAGGTGTTAAAACAAGAACATATGATAAAAACTCTGCTGCATTTGTAAACTCTGCTGGTGGAAATGCTGTTGCTCTTCCTTGGGGAGAAGTATACTCATCTTTAAGAACAGGAATGGTTAACTCAGTTGTTACTTCATCTGCATCTGGAAAAGACGGTAAATTCTGGGAAGTATTAAGTAACTTTACAAAAATCAAGTATGCATTTCCTTTACAAGCAGTAACTATTAACTTAGACTACTGGAACTCAATGGATAAAGCTCAACAATCAGCTGTATTAAAAGCTGCTAAAGAAATTGAGAAAAAACAATGGGCTGCTGTTAGAGTTGAAGACTCAAATGCACAAAAAATCATGACTAAAAATGGAATGAAAATTGCAGAAGCTAGTCCTATGTTACAAAAACAATTGGGTGTAATTGCAAATAATATGTTAGTGAAGTATTTATCTAATGCTGATGATCAAATTAAAGGTATCTTTGATGAGTATATTTCAACTGCTAGTCCAGAAGTAAAAAAAGTATTTAAACAATACAGAAAGTAAACAAAATGAAATCTTTTTTCTCTTGGATAAATAAGCTCTCCCTTTGGGGCGCTTATTTGTCTTCACTGTTATTAGTCTCTTTGGTATGTTTGGTGTTAACAGAAATTGTTATCAGACATTTTTTTGATATGTCTACAATGATTGCAGATGAGTATAGCGGATATATATATTTAGCTTCAATTTTTTTAGGACTTGCCTATACATTTAATGAAAAAGCGCATATAAGAATTAATATTGTTACTTCAAGATTAAGCAAAAAATCCAACAGTATTATTGACGTGATTGCAGGAGGAATAACTCTTGTGGCTCTAAGTTTTGCTTTTTATAGAACAATTTTATTCACATATGATTCTTATGAAATGGAAATGTTATCTGAAGCAGTATCTGAGACACCTTTATATTTAACTCAAGTAGTAATGCCTCTTGGTTTGGCTCTGTTTATTTTAAGTATCTTGATGTTTGTAATTAAAGGATTTAAAAATGATATCTGATCCCCTCGTTTTAGCAATCATTGTTATTGGTGTAATGTTTGCATTTTTATTATCATCTATTTGGATTGGTATGGCTTTACTTTTAACAGGTATTGTTGGAATGTTAATCTTTGAACACAACCTTCCTGCTACGCTTTCAGTTTATGACAAAATTGGTGATTTGATTGCAGGTTCGTTATATGATTCTCTGAATTCTTGGTCTTTAGCCGCCTTGCCCATGTTTATTTTGATGGGGGAGATTTTATATAAATCTTCAGTATCAACAAAACTACTGAATGGTTTAATGCCTTGGTTAAATTATGTTCCAGGAAAACTACTTCATGTAAATGTAGCAGCTTGTTCGCTGTTCGCAGCAGTCTCAGGGTCAAGTGCAGCAACAACTGCAACAGTTGGGAAAATTACTTTAGAAGAATTACAAAAAAGAGGCTATTCCAAATCTTTGGCTTTGGGTTCATTGGCTGGAAGTGGAACGCTTGGATTTTTAATACCACCTAGTTTAATTATGATTATTTATGGTGTTTTATCTGATGTATCTATTGGAAAACTTTTTATGGCTGGGATTTTACCAGGTTTATTATTGGCTTCGTTGTTTTCATTTTATATTATGATTGTTGCAAAAATGGATCCAACTACAGTTCCTGCTCAAGAGCAAAAATTTACCTTACAAGATAAAATACACTCTATTAAAGATTTATTTCCTGTATTATCACTCATTGGAGTGGTATTGGGCTCTATTTATGGTGGATATGCAACGCCTACGGAGGCAGCATCACTAGGAGTTACTGGTTCAATTATTTTGGCAATTTATTTTAAAAGTTTTTCTTTTGAAATTTTTAAGCATGCATTATTAAACACTGTAAAAACATCAGTTATGATCAGTTTTATAATCGCTGCTGCTGGATTCTTGTCTCAAGTGATTGGTTTTTTAGGGATTGCACGAGCTTTAAGTGAATATATTACCACTTTAGGATTGTCTCCTTTTATGTTGATTTTAATCATTGGAATCATGTATGTAATTCTTGGAATGATATTAGATGGTATTTCAATTGTTGTTATGACATTACCAATTGTGCTTCCAATAGTAGTTCTTGCTGGTTTTGATCCATTATGGTTTGGTATATTCCTTGTATTTATGGTTGAGTTATCTCAAATAACCCCTCCTGTAGGTTTTTCACTCTTTGTAATACAAAGTATCAGTGGAGAGAAAATTGAGTATATTTTAAAAGCAACATTACCATTCTTCCTTTTGATGGTGGTAGGTGTCATTTTAATTACTTATTTTCCCGAAATTGTTCATTTCTTACCAAATTACATGACAGAGAGATAACAGATTAAATTTTAGTTTATTTGATGGTAAACCATATACTGGTTTGCCAGCAAGTATATCCCTAACTTTAAAACCCACTTCAAACACAGAGTCAAGTGTTATCATTTTAAATAACAAAAAATAATTAGGTATTAAATTAAAACAATAATCGTTTTTTTTTAATAAAACAAAATGTTGGATGAGTTACATTATAGTGTGGAATATTCAATCAGTTCTAAGGGCAGAAAGGAGTTTAGAATGAGACATGTAAAATTTTTACTTGTAATTTTATCTCTATTATTTCTTTGTAATGTTTATGCAAAACCATTACAACTTGTCACCCTCGAGTATCCTCCCTACGAATATACAGAAGATGGTAAACTTAAAGGTATGGCCGTTGAAGTAGTAAGAATGATTTTTAAAGAACTAGAAATCGATATTACTATTGAAGTATTACCTTGGGCCAGAGCTATTAGATATATTGAAAATGGTGAAAGAGATGCTATTTTTACCGCTTATAAAAACCCAGTACGTGAAAAATTTGCAGATTATTCAGTGGAAATATTAATGCCTCAAATTGTTTCTTTTTTTGTAAAGAAAAATGCACCCATAGTTTTTGATGGGGATTTTAATAAACTCTCAAAATACAGTATGGGAGTAGTTCGAAAAATCAGTTATGGGCAAAAACTTGATCTTGCCATAAAAAACAAAACCTTTAAAAGAGTAGAAAATGCCAATGATGTCACCCAAAACTTTAGAAAACTCATCAAAGGAAGAATTGATATTGTTCCAAACAGTAAGTATGGCGGATATCATATTTTAAAAAAACTCAATCAAGTTGACGAGGTAGATGAACTCCCCCTAAATATTCAATCCGTTCCAAGTTATATTGCTTTTTCAAAAAAAAGAAATCTTACACATATTAGAGATAAGTTTGATGTGATTTTAAAACGATTAAAAGAAGATGGAACTTATTTACAAGTACTTCAGAACTACTCTACAAAATAAATTTTATATAATTTGAACAAAGACTTAAACATCTACAATTTATTAACAAACTATTATTAAAATATAACAATTCTTAAACAAAACACACTGATAACTCACTTGATTTTATTAAAATTTTTTATCTTTAAATGATATAAGGAAGTTTATAATGGTTGTACTCTTATTCGAATCAGATACATTTCTTTGTAATGAAATAAATTCTCAATTACTCACTAAAAATAATGAAGTTCATATTGCTCGTGATTTAGAAGAAGCTATAGATTTACTTTATTTTTACAGATTTGACTTACTATTGTTTGAACTCACCTTATCCACTCTTGATATTATTGATGTCTTAAAAGAATTCCGCGAGCGAGGTAATCGAACTCCTACTATATTTATATCAAGCTTGAACGATATATCAATTTTAAAGAGAGCTTATCATGCTGGCTGCAATGATTATATTCAAATACCCTATAAATTTGAAGAGTTGGAAATAAGAATCAATTATATTAAAAAAGAATTTAACTTAGAAAATAAGGGGTCAATTCTTATTAGTAATGAAATGATATTTGACATAACTAATTACCTTATTATTAAGGATAATGAGAAAATACCTTTACCAAAAAAAGAAGCTTATATTTTAAAGTATTTTTTAGAAAATAAAAATAAAACTATATTAACTGATGATTTGATTGTGAATATATGGGAATATAACAATGCCCCATCTGTGTCCACAATTAGAACATATATAATGAACTTACGAAAAATTATTGGCTCACAACATTTTACAACAGTTAAAGGTATTGGCTATCGTTTTAATCAATAAATTGCCAATTCTTAAAGATATATACTCTTATAGAAACTCCACGATTTCTCCATAGAGACTCCACGTTCTCTCCATAAAAACTCCATGTTTTCTCCATATTTCTATTGCTACAATTACCTCACATTTTGAACATGTCCGATGTTCATTTTGTTTAAATAGAGCTCTTATTAATTCGCAATTGATAAGTAGGAGTTTAAGTTTAATTATGTAAATTTCACTAGGAGAAATAATGAATAGATTCATTAAAAGTAGTTTAGTAGCAAGTATTGTAGTTTCAGGGATCACCTCAAGTAGTTTCGCAGCAGATAGTTTGGCAGAATCATTTTCAAATGGAAAATTTAAAGGTGGGCTCAAGTCTTATTATTTTGCAAAAACTTATGAAGACTCAACAAAAGTTGATCCTTCAATCTGGGTAAATGGTGGTTACTTAAACTATGTTACTGACACATTAAACGGTTTGACACTGGGTGCAACATTACAAACTTCACATGTTAACCATAAAAAAGCCAATGCTGATAATGCAACTTATGACCGTTGGATGGATGCAAGTGGATCTGTTTTATCGGAGTCATATTTAAACTATAAGTATGGAAAGACTGCATTAAAAGCTGGTAGACAATATGTTTCAACACCTTTAGTTTTGGGATCTAGTAGTAGAGTTATTAAAGAAGCATTTGAAGCTTATCTTGTAACAAATACTGATATCCCAAATACTACTATAGTTGCTGGTAAAATTGCAAAGTATCAAACTAGAACAGATTCTGCAGGAGGAGTTAGTGAATTTGCGCAAGGAAGAATTGGCAGTAACGAGATGACCTCTGATGGTGCAAAAACTGTTTACGTTAAAAATAATTCTATTACTAACCTAACGCTTCAAGGACAATATTTAGATGTAACAGATTTGTATACAACTCTTTATATGGATGCTCTATATAAAATCAAAGGAGATATGAAACCTTATCTTGCAGCACAATACTATGATACAAGCTATGATAGCTCGGCAACAGAAGGTAATTCAATGTATGGTGTTAAAGCAGGGGTGAATATTGACGGACTTAAATTGCATCTTTCTTATACATCAGTTGCAGATGATAATGGTTCATATGTAAAAAGAGGTCTTGGACAATCTGCATATAAATCATATACTGCTTCATGGGATAGTGCTGGTTGGAAATCATACGCTCCAGGAGCAGATTCTTGGCAGCTAGGTGCATCTAAAAGTTTTGGAAATGTAAGTACACTCTTTAGATATTCAAACTATGATGTACCAACTGCAACTTCAAATCTTAAAGAGATGAATTTTAATATAGGATATAAGTTTTCAGGGGAATTCAAAAACCTAAAAGCTTCAGTGACTTATTCAAGGTTAGATTATGATGTAGAAAATGGTGATAATGACACCTTACAAACGAAACTTATTTATTCTTTTTAATAAGGTAGATTCATTTAATAAAAAAGCTTGAATTTGAACTCAAGCTTTTTTATATGCAATCATTTGTATTAAAATACTATCTATGTACTTCTTAAATATCGGAGTTGATTTAAAAGATACCTGAAATCTCGAAATAAATCATAAGCCGCGAACTTGTAACTTCGATATTTATAATTTAAAAAAGTTCCTTCAATATTTTTCTTCTTAGACATTGTAAATATTGAATAATTTGCTAGTGTATAAAATAATAACATTCCTTTTAACTATATTACAAAGCTTACACTCCTCTATAAGACTAAATTTATATTATAATTGTTTTCAAAATAATTACACACTTCAAACACATTTGTCCCCGTTATACTTTTATTATCACTAAAAGGAGTTAGTATGAAAAAAAGTTTATTAGGTGGTATGGCACTATTGTTACTTACATCAAGTGTTTATGCAGCCCCAGAAAAATTAAGAGTAGTTGGTTCTTGGAGTAGTTTGTCTTTGTACAAAGAATATGAAAAACCATATTGGAAAAAAGAATTCAATAAAGAGTTTGCAGATACAAAAGTAAGATTGAGTTCACTTGGTCAAGTTAAACTTAAAGGAGCAGCAGTTTATAGACAACTTTCAAAAGGAGTCTTTGATGTGGTTTCTACTGTTGGTGGTTACGTAGTATCTGATTCACAAGCTATAGCTGGACTTGATTTTCCTGCTTTAGCAAATGATATTCAAACTGCACGTAAAATTGTGGAAGCTTATAAACCTACTTTGGATAATGCCCTTAAAAATGATTTTAATTCTAAGTTACTCTCTGTGGTACCTTATCCTTCTCAAGTATTATTTTGTAAAGATAAAGTGACTTCATTGGCTTATTTAAAAGGTAAAAAGATTAGAGCTTCAGGATGGACAGTTGCAGAGTTTTTAGATGGAATTGGCGCAACTGGAATTACTATGTCTTATAGTGAAGTTCCACAAGCACTTCAAAGAGGCGTTGTTGATTGTGCAGTTACTGGTGGATTATCTGGATATTCTTCAGGTTGGGGTGAAGTTGCTGATTATTTATATCCCTTACCAATTGGAGGATGGGCCTATGTGGTTACAGCTATGAATCTTGATACTTGGAATAAGTTTTCAAAAGATGAACAAAGTAAATTATTAAGCTCAATTGATTCAAAAATCACTGTTCCTGCTTGGAAAAAAACTGATTATGAAACATCTGAGGGTGAAAAATGTTTGACGGGACAAGAATGTTCATACGGAAAAGCAAATAATATGACTTTAGAACCAGTAAAAGACTATGATAAACGAATTGCTCGAAAAATACTTGTAAGAAATGTAATTCCTAAATGGGTTAAAAAGGTATCACCAGAAGTAGTTTCTCAATGGAATGCATCTATTGGAAAAGTAGTTGATATCGTTGCTAAATAGAGGAATATATTATGGTTAAAAAATTAAAGAAAAATTCTGAATATTTTATATATTTGTGTGGAATTTTACTTTTCTCCTCAGTACTTTTAATAAGTGCTGAGGTAGTTTTAAGAAAATTCTTTTTGTTCTCTTTTGGTGCAGCAGATGAGCTATCTGGTTATGTCTTAGGTATCATTATCTCTTGGTCTTTGACTTATGTTTTATTTGAAAAAATGCATATTCGAATTGATGTGATTTATGAGAAAGTTTCCAATAAATCTAAAAATTTGTTTGATGTTATTGCAATGTTTTTTACCTTCAGTTTTAGTATGTTGTTGACATATTTTTCTTTTGATGTAGTATATACTTCAATTATTAAAAACTCAACTGCAAACACTCCCCTTGGAACACCATTATGGATACCACAACTAATATGGTGGTTGGGTTTTGCATTCTTTTCCTTAGTGGTTTTCATCTTGTTATTGTTGGCTATTAGAACAATGATAAGTAATAAAAGAAATGACTATACTAGTGTTTCAAAGGAGCAGTTATGAGTTTGGTTCTAATTTCAGTTGTTGTTTTACTGTGTCTTTTATTTCTTTCAGTTCCCGTAGCTTCTACTATTGCTGGTGTTGGAATGTTGGTGGGGTATTTTTTCTCAGACTATCCTATTTTTGAGTCAATTGGAGAAGTAACTTGGAGTGCGAGTACAGATTTCTTGCTGCTTTCTATTCCCTTTTTTGTTTTACTGGGTGAAATACTTCTTCATTCTGGAATTGCAAAAAATATCTATTTTGCCTTGCAAAAATGGCTTTCTTGGTTACCTGGTGGATTATTACATGCTAACATAGCATCTTCTGCAATTTTCTCATCCATTTCAGGTTCATCAGTTGCCACAGCTGCCACAATAACAACTGTAGCTATGCCACAAAGTGAAAAGTATGGATACAAACCTGGATTATTTGCAGGAACAATCGCTGCAGGTGGGACTTTGGGAATTTTAATTCCTCCATCTATTAATTTAATAGTATATGGATTTCTAACAAACAGTTCTATTCCAAAACTGTTTATCGCTGGACTAGTTCCAGGAATTTTATTATCGCTATTATTTATGACTTTTATTTTAATATACACATTGATTAAAAAAGACAAGAGTGTTATTAATGACAAAGTCACATGGGCTGAGAGATTAATAGCATTAAAAGATTTGGTACCTATTCTGATCTTGTTTGTGCTTATTATGGGCTCAATTTATACTGGGTTTGCAACGCCAACTGAGAGTGCTGCTATTGGTGTATTGGTCGCTTTAGTCATAGTATATTTTAATTCCTTGTTAACACTTGATGTTATTAAAAAGTCTATTCAAGGGACAATTAGAACCACAGGTATGATTATGTTTATTATTGTTGCAGCAAACTTTTTAAACTTTGTTTTGGTTTCTATTGGTTTAACCGATGAATTGGCTTATTTTGTTGAAGAGTTGGAAATATCTAAATATACCATGTTATTTGTCATAACTATTTTGTTTATTGTTTTGGGTTTATTTATTGAAACCTTGTCTTTAATGGTAATTACTATTCCAATTATTGCTCCTGTGATGATAGCAATTGGTTTTGATAGTATTTGGTTTGGTATTTATCTCATCATTTTAATTGAAATGGCATTGATTACGCCACCTGTTGGATTAAATTTATATGTGGTTCAAGGTATAAGAAACAAAGGAAATATTACTGAAGTAATGAAAGGGTGTTTTCCTTTTGTTCTGATTATGTTATTTATGGCATTTTTACTGGTATTATTTCCTCAAATAACACTATTTTTAGTGCAATATGTTTAAAGGTTTATGAATGAATGCAAAACAATTAAGAGAAAAAATAGCAAAGAACGAATTTAACAAACCTACCTCTGGACAATGTACTGGACATTTACAAGCCAATATGCTTGTGATTCCCAGTGCTTATGCAGACGCTTTTGAAGCGTTTGCTAATGCCAATAAAAAAGCAATTCCAGTATTAGAAATAATAAAAGGTTCACATTATTCAAAACATTTAGCCAATGGTGCCAATTTATTAAATGAATTACCTGCATATAACATTATCAAAGATGGTGTTGTAGTAGAGACTGTGAATAACATCGAAGAATACTATACGGATGATTTGGTGTTTTTTTTAATTGGGTGTAGTTTTACTTTTGAGACTTCTTTAATGAGGGATGGTATTAGTTTACGTCATGTGGATTTGGATGTCAATGTTTCAATGTACAACACCACAATAGAACTTAATCCAGTAGACATGTTTAAAGGGAAAATGGTCGTTTCTATGAGACCTGTAAAAAAACACAGAGTTGCAGATGCTTGCGTGATTACAAGCCATTATCCAAGTGTTCATGGAAGTCCAATACAAATTGGGTATCCAAATATGATAGGGATAAAAGATATTAAGTTACCTGATTATGGAGATGCCGTTGAAATTAAAGATGATGAAATTCCCTTATTCTGGCCTTGTGGCGTGACAACTCAAAATGTCTTAAGTGAATTAAAACTTCCTTTTGCAATAACACACGCACCTGGATTTATGTTTGTGAGTGATAAAAAAGACAGTGAGTTTTATGTTTAACGCTCAAGTAACTTATAACCTTCTTGTATAACATTTTGAATAATGTTTACAGGAAGTTTTTTTCTCAACTCTTTAATAAATGTTTTTAAGGCATTATCTGTCATCACCTTATCCATCCAAATATAATCTTGAATGATATCATAGGTCGTGATAAGTTTTCTGTTTTGATATAAAAGCTCTAGAAAATCTTTCTCTTTTTTTCTCAAAACCACAACTTCATCCTTATAATATAAAGTACTGTCATCCACATCCAAATAGGTATATTGTGCCAATTCCAACCTGGTATTGTGTTGCTCACACAAAGCACTTGATATGGCTTCAAACAGACTTTCATTGGTGGTTGGTTTTAAAATATAGTGATCAATTTTTAAGTTAATTAATTTTAATAAATACTCTTCTTTAGAATAGGCACTTAGAATAATAATGGGTGTTGCCAAGTTTGTTTTTCGGATTCGTTTAACCAATTCTATACCATCTCCATCTTGCATCTCAATATCTGAAATTAACAAACTGGGTTTTTTTTCTAAAAACAAATCATAGGCATCATAACCGTTATCCGCCTCATAAACCTCATTAAAATAAAACTTGAGGGTATTAACCATTCGTTTTCTTATTTCATGGTCATCTTCAGCCAGTAAAACAGTATGGTTTTGCAAAATATCTTTTAACTGCATCATCTTCTTTCCTCTTTAAATGGTTTATATAGAAATGGTAAAAACAGCACCTTTTTCATCATTTAGTACGCTTAATTTTCCTTGCATATTTGTTTCAATAATCATCTTAGACATGTATAATCCAAGTCCTGTACCTTGTGATTTTTTTGTTGAAAAATAAGGGTCAAATATGGACTCTATATGATCTTTATTAATACCACCTGCATTATCTTTTACCTGTACTATTGAGATATTATCTTTGATGTCTATGTTGAGAATAATATTCGCATTTTTAACATGATTCATAATTAAAGCATCTTTTGCATTAACCAATAGATTCAGAATCACTTGGGAATATTCTCTTTGATACCCTTTGATTTGTTTATCTTGGATTATTTCAACGTTTAATACAATATGTTGGTTAATCAAAGATTCTTTGATTAATCCAATGGCTTCTTTACAAGCTTTGGATACATAAAAATTTTCTTTGTTTTTCTCTGGTTTAAAGAAGTTTTTAAAATCTTCGATGGTTAAAGACATAAATTGTATGATTTTAGTGGCGTCATTGGTGGCACCCAGAAGAAATTTATCATTGGCTTTTTTAAAAGCAATGGTGGTTTCAACTTCCATCATGATTCCTGCCAGTTGACTTAAAGGTTGTCTCCATTGATGGGCAATCATATTTAGCATCTCTCCCATTCTAGCCAGTCTTGATTGTCGTAACATGGTTCTGTCTTTTTGTTTGGCTTCTTTTAATGCTAGGTCAATTTTCACATGAAGGTTTTGATTTAAATCTTTTAGTTTTAACTCTTTTCTGTGTACTTTATCTTGGTATTTTTTAAAAGTATTGTTAATTTGCTGGGATATTATGATAGATAAAAATGAAATAAATATCATAAGAAAAAATGCAATTATGATAGTGTTTTGTATGTAGGTATCAATTTTGTTCTCTAGGTCATTTTTCTTATTTAAAATGACCTCGTGAATTTCATCCATATAAATCCCCGTACCAATCACCCAGTTCCATTCTTTATATAGTTGAATAAAAGCCAGTTTTTGTGTCGCTTGTGATTTATGGGGCTTTGGCCAGTAGTATTCTAAAAAATTACCCTGAGGGTTTTTGATGGCCAGTCTGATGAATTTTTGTACAAAAAGAAATCCGTTCGCATCT
>MAAC01000853.1_pt1 | contig 12080 bp, 3 predicted proteins | sample 1115981 | NCBI WGS metagenome assembly MAAC01 (sample SAMN04961126, study PRJNA320927) | seawater metagenome | isolation source: sample BD02T64 sea water enriched with oil for 64 days | place: USA:Gulf of Mexico | collected 2013-07-27 | reverse complement strand
GCCGCTTGTACAGCGCCTCGTGGAAGTAATCGGGCTCGTAACGCCCAACAAAGTCCGCAGGCCAGGTCGAACGGTTGAACCATTGATGCGGGACTTCTTCGAGTTCAAACTCGCTATATGTCCGGAACAAATGGTGGAAAAACTCATGCTGCAGCCACTGTGGTAAATACGCTTCGCGTTCAACTTTGGAATAACGACCATCACCAATGTGCGGCGGCTTGCGAACCAACCAGCGATCATCAATGATAAACAGAGGAGATATTGAGTCAGGTCCAACACCCATGCCACCAGTAATGAACTCTGCGTGTTCAAAGTCGCTGTATTGCTCGGGGACATGCGATGGATACAAGAGCCACCACCAATCAGTATCAGCCATCACTTGAGAATCGAGTGATTCCCACACCTGGCTCACATCTGAAATCGTCGCAAAATTCCGACCCGCGTTCATACTCGCACCGACCGATACATCGAGTTCTGGAAGGTGGAGAACTTGAACATCGACATCCAGGTCGCCGTCGGTCATCGCAACAATATATTCCCCGAATAAGCGCAGTGAGTCGTGGATCACCGCCGAGTCATGCCGCAACAACAACGGATCAAGAGTATGCTCGGCGTGCACGCCTGTTCCTTGCTGGAGTTCTTGAATATTCCGAGGCTCGATCCCGTTGGAGTTCCCCACAAGCACAACAGTCATTCGAGCCGTCCGCGTAGCAGCTCCGACGCCCGGATTCTTCAATCGCCAATCTACAGTGTCACTGAGCATCCGCAGCGCGTAGTAGTTTGGCGGACTACCGATATTGATCCCAAACGGAGCTGTCGGAAGCTGAGCCCATCGGATATCACCCACTGGATAACGAGACCAGAGATTCTCCAATGCATCATGCGCCGCCTGATACTTCCCGTCTTTGTAATGCCTCTCTGCGAGTAATAGTGTCGAGAGCGCATCGATGTAATGCTCAGAGAAGTTCTCGATGCCATAAGGATTCAGAAAATCAATCGCCTCGAAGCTCTGTGGCGGAGACGAGGCTTTGCTCCTGTCAACGCTCACCTGGGCGTTGACAAGCGTTGGGCTCGCAATCAAAATGAACAGCGCGATCCACACAACGCGATTAAACAAGATCCAATAGGTATTCATTATCCAGTTCTCCACAGAAAGAGTTTCACCGCTGAGCACACAGACTGTAATGGAAAGACGATCACTGTACAAGTTCAATATGCAGATACCATGGATATGCCCATCAGGGCTCTTCAAGATCGACGAGACCGAATTGAAAAACCCGCCCCCTTGCATCAGTAGAGGGCGGGTGAAATTTGGGAACCAGTAGGAATCAAAGAGTCATCAGGAAGACACCTTCACTTGGCACCAAAGAGACTTGATGTAAACTCGCGGCTCACCATGAATATGCGATACTACGAGTTCAACCCCGATCAGATTAGCTCTTGCTGGTCTTGAACTGCCCTACCAGCTCTTGAAGCACCTCTGCCTGTTGACTGAGCTGGGTGGCAGCAGCCGCAGACTGTAATGTGCCTTCGCTCGTCTGCATAGTCACTTCCGCAATATTCTCGATGTTTCGGCTAACCTCTTCACTCGTAGTTGACTGCTGCTCGGTAGCCGCGGCGATGGACTGGATCATCGCTGAGACATCTTGCGACGAGGAGACCACCATCTTGAGCGAGTTGCCAGCCTGCCCAGCCTTCTCTGCGCCGCTCAACACTTGCTCTGCACCAGTATCCATCTTCTCCACCGCTAAGCTCGTTTCGGACTGGATTGCTTTGATTGAAGCAGTGATCACCTCGGTCGCCTCGGTCGTACGATCGGCGAGCTTGCGAACCTCATCTGCGACGACGGCAAATCCACGCCCCGCATCACCCGCTCGCGCGGCTTCGATCGCGGCGTTGAGTGCGAGCAAGTTGGTCTGATCGGCAATATCGTCGATAACAGCGATAACCTCACCAATCTGCTCGCTGCGCTTACCGAGCTCTTGTACAGAAATGGCCGAGGATGAAACTGTATCATTAATAGACTTCATGTCTGCGATCGTGTCGTTAACAACGATTCCGCCTTCGGAAGCAAGTTGTTCTGACTCATTTGCAGAGTTGGTCGCATCAGCACTCTGACGAGCCACTTCAACAATCGAAGCAGACATCTCCTCAATAGCTGATGAAATCTGTGAAATCTGAACGGACTGCTCCTTTGTACCCGAGGCCATCTGCTCTGAACTGGCAGCGATCTCGATAGAAGCGGCAGCCACATCCGACGTTGCGTCTGCAACCTCGGCGATGACATCATGAATCTTAGTAACAAAGGCATTGAACCATTTTCCAAGTTGCCCGATCTCATCACGCCGACTGTCGTCAACACGGATGGTAAGGTCACCCTCACCCTGTGCGATATCCTTGAATCGAGCGACGAGTTGGTTAATCGGGCCAACGATGCTACGGACCAACATGAACACAACTACACCCGCAATAAAAAGTGCAATGCCGGTCGTGCTCTTGATTAACCGCTTTGCAGCGATAGTTGTAGATTCCGCTGAAGCTTTTCGCTCATCCATTAAACCCTGTTCGCGCCCAATGAATGTTGCAATTTGTCCACGGAACTTGTCAAAGTACACCTTTCCACGGGCTTCACCAACAAGCTCAGCCATGTCGTTCATGGTTGCGGCGTCGCCAATTTGCCGACGCAAATCGATGACGGGTTCAACAACAACGGTATTCCACTCGTTGATTGTTATATTGATCTCATCGAGGAGTGTAACCTGTGCGGGGTTGTCGTTTACTGTCTCCTTGAGACCATTGAGTAGAGTCGAAAACTTTTCTTTGCCACTGTTGTACGGATCAAGGAACTCATCCTTCCCCGCCAGGAGATATCCACGCACACCGGTCTCCATGTCGACAGCAGACGCGAGAATCTCTGTGGCTACTTCGATCACCGTGTGGGTGTGCTCAACCGATTCCACCGCTTTGGTGAGTTGATCGAACTGGCTCGCGTCCTTGCTTGCAAGAATGCCATTGGCAAGTTCCTGACGCTGATCCATCAGAACTCGTTCACGCTCGATGAAGACTCCGATCTGATCACGAAACTTGTCAAAGAACACCTTCCCACGAGCCTCCCCCACGAGTTCAGCCATGTCATCCATGGTTTCGGCGTGGCCAATCTTCCGGCGTAGTTTAATGACGGGTTCAACCACTTCAGTTTGCCACGCGAGGATATTGCTCTGGATTTCAGTGAGAAGTTCCACCTGCGCCGGGTTGTCGCTGACGGTGTTCTTGAGTTCACTGACCATTGAAGTAAACTGCAGCGATCCATTTGTATATGGGTCAAGAAAAGCATCGTCACCAGCAAGCAAGAAACCTCGCATGCCGGTCTCCATATCCACGGCCGAGCCGAGAATTGAGTTCGCCTGCCCGATCACAACGTGTGTGTGATCAACCATCTTGTTTGATTGCTTCATTTTATCGGTGATGGACAAGCTCACCATGGCGACAACAACAAACATGGAAAGAGGGATTGCAAATCCAACGATGAGCTTGGTACTGATTTTGAAGTCGGAAATTTTCATTTTGTTTCCCTTTGGATACTGAGTGTGTTTTTTGATTCTGTTGATTTGTGCGATTACGTTTAATGAGGATTCACTAAAACTTGATCTGGGCCTGAAGACGGAGCGAGACCTGATTGTCCTTTACCCCATCGGCGAGCAGCCCTGCATTGAGCGAGTCTGTGGGGATAGGGTCCATCGCCCAGACGAGATCGCCGGCAAACTTGACTCTCGAGTTGTAGTGATAGTTTGTCCCCAATGTCAGCAGCTTGACAGTGTCTTCAACATAGCCAAGATTGTCATCGAAGAAGAGTACTTCGCCGCGAGCGAATGGTTCGTAGCGGGTGTCGGGGATGCGATAGCCCGCTTGCAAAATCGCACCAATATTGTCAGTGTCCGCGGTTGAAGTGTTATTGAAGTGTTTTCCTGCTACGGCCCCATAGATGTGCAAACCGTTCGCTTCGTATGATGCATCAACAGTCCAAGCAAACAGCTTGAAATCATTGCTGGTCATCGAGTCACCGGATTCACCATGCTCGTAGTGGGCCGCAACACCGATAAAGGCACCACGATCTCCTTCGGCGGAAAGATCTCCCCATTGGTCCCACTCCCCGGCGAGCCGAAAATCAACTCTACCTGTGACGGCGAAGTCAGAAGCGTCTGAGAAGGTATTGTTTACACCGCCCCCGCCACCGCTTCCTGCACCATCACTGAAGTACAAGTGCGTTCGGATGTTTTTGCCGCTGTAAAGCAGCGATACACCCTCACCCCGACCAATGCTGAGTTCATTGTTCATGTAGGACAAAGCAACAGCGAGTGAACCGCCGCCACCGATAAGCTCTTCACGCAGAAGCGGAGCGAAGTATCGCCCGGTGGCGATTGTCCAGTTCTCGTTGAGTGCGTAACTGACTTTGACATCCTGGGCGATAATCTGTTCAACACCGGCCGCACCGTCTTCTGTCGCGATCACGAACAGGTATTGAATCTTCGAATCTGCGGTTTCGCCGGAGATCGCCAACTCGATTCGGCGGAACTCGAAGCCGCCTTCGCCGTTGTCGTCGGGAGAGGATCCCGACGGACGCCCAGATTCATCGCCTCGGAAGTTTCCGATATATCGATACTGCATCAGACCACCGATGTTCATTTTGAAATCACTGTCCCCAGAACTCAAGTAGAATGATTCACCATCGTGACCTGCAAGCAGGCGGGCATCGCTTGCACGCAAGTGTGTCCGCTTCCTCGCATCGTCCATAAGAAGCTGTTTCTTTTCTCGACGAACTTGGGTAGCCGTCTTCGTAGCTGCCTCCAAGCTTTCAGACTGACGAACCAGCATCTTTTCGAGTGCTTCGATCCGATCAATCAGAACTGTGTTCTCGGATTCTGAATCCGGAACCGCAATGGCTTGGGTTACACCTAATCCGCATATACAGACCACGGAAGCGGTTTGAAGGCCACGAATAGGCATTGGTAGGAAATTGCTTATCGATTTGCTCATTTCTAGACTCCGTAGATACTGATGAGGCTCTTGAATGGACGCTTTCCATAAAGCATCCGTTGATTGATAAATAAATCGCCTCTTTACACTCCCGGCTTTCTTGTTTCTCAGGAAAAGATTGTGAGCACATCGCTCTAGCAGGGTGTCCCCCCTATTCACGCTACCTGTATCAAGTGGTAAGATATTCCTTGATCGACTTTCTGGATAAAGACGATGTCAATGTGTCATTGACGCTTGGCGAGCAAATATCCGAAGCGATACCGTAACTTCTCGCACTCCAACAACATGTCCAAAGATAACCCGGTATTCGTCAGATCGAAGACTGTTGGAACTCCGAATTATCCGATGACAATCGCGGCTTTGGATTCGATTGATTTCTTGTTCTTCAAAATGACACCAACTCGCTTGCACCTGAGAGCTATCAACCATCTCTGCCCCGCTGCTTCAATCTTGAACGAAAGTCGGCTCCGTAAGTATGTTTTCGGCTGGCAACGCCTGCATAAACAACGACTCTACCGATTCCATCCAAAGGCAATGTGTCCGAACAGAACAACACTGCTCCCTGGAGCGAGCATCACGAATACGGCGATGTTCATCTATCCCAAAAATCGGAATCACTGATTCCCGTTGTCCTTGCCCTTGGCAAGTTTGCGGTTGCGGGCGACAAAGCCGCAGACCTCTGCGGATGCACAGACACTGCTGTGTTGCTACAGATCAAATGGGATTGATTGGCATTGCATCGAGCTTCATCCAGACAACTACAGCTTGGTGTTTCCATGATCGCTGACTACCTTGAGGCCAAGAGAGTATTCATACACTTCACTACCACCCAATTGTTTGACCTTGCAGTTCAACAAACGGGTCGAGCGAATTAGTATCTGACAAACACCCCCCACAACGAGTGGCTGCTTGAAAAACCCCCCATAATTACAGGGGTATTTCCTAACATCATTCAGCTTTGAACTGAAAGATATTCACTAATAATCCGATAGTCACCCAGTACAAACCCGTGCTCGTAATCACCAGAACACTCCGTATGACTCTACAAATTCTTGCTCGAGATACTGTCAGCGTCATCGTTTAAGCAATTTTTATGTCTAACCACCACGACAATATTGAGAAGCCATTGCCAAAGCGCAATCACTCAGCGGGGCAGCTTGAAACTGAGAAGGCAGATTGTGCTTTATCTCACGATGATGCGCTCGCACTGATTCGCGAACTGCGAGTTCACAATCAAGAACTGGAATCTCAGGTATCTGATCTTCATGATGCTCTATCGGAGGCGTCTGATTCAAACTCGCTATACAAATCAATCTTCGATCTCTCTCCAGTACCAATCGCGTATGCAAAGTTGACCGGCGAGTTTTACTATAACCCTGCCTGTGAACAGCATCTTCTGCTTACAGAAGAGGATGGATTCAGGCAGGGCATGAGTTTCTGTGAGATGAAACCAACATGGCAAGACTTCGGTATGGATGGAAAACCGATTTCCCTCGAAGACATGCCGTTCGCTCGCGCTCTTCAAGGGGAAACCGTAATTGGCACGGAGTTCCGCACGGTCCGAAAAGACGGTACTGATAAATGGGAAGTGGTCAATGCCGCTCCAATCTATGATGGCCATGGAAATCTCAAGGCAGGGTTCATCACCTTCCCTGACATCACGATGCTCAAGGAAGCAGAGCATCGATTATCTGAATCCGAGAGAGAAATGTTGTCATGGATACATGCATCCCCGATGTGTACAAAGAAAGTAGACCTTGACTTTAACCTTCAGTTCATGAGTGCTTCGGGAGTCCAGGCCCTTGGTTTGGATGACATCTCAGAGTTCTACGGGAAGCCCTATCCGCTCGATTTTTATCCCGAATCATTCAAAAACGGGATGCGAAAGTGTTTAGAAGAAGTAGTTGAGAAGAAAATCAATGTGACCTACGAAGCACCCATTGTGGATATCGATGGGAATCAGCTTTGGTTTCATTCGACACTCATGCCGGTGTTTGATGACAAAGACGAACTGGATTACATCGTCCTGGTTTCTATTGAAACCACTGAACGCCGACTCGCCGAGCAAGCACTCCGTGAGAGCGGAAATCTTCTGAACGAAGCGCAACGGGTCGCACATATAGGAAGTTATTGTTGCGAATTCTCTACTGGTGAAGTCACATGGTCTGAAGAGCAGTACCGGATATTTGGATACGAACCATTCGAGGTTAACCCGACCGTTGAACTTGTGATTGAACATATTCACCCCGATGATCGGCCCAAGTTCCATGAAGTCAACAAAGCACTGCTCAATCAGAAAACACCATACGACATGGAGTACCGAATCATCTGCAAGGATGGGGACACAAAAACAATAAGCACAACCTCATTTCATGTCTACGACGAATCAGGCATTCCATTACGAAAAATGGGCGCATGCCAAGACATAACCGCACGCAAGCAAGCCGAATGCGAGCTAAAAAAACTCTCGATTGCTGTCGAGCAAAGCCAGCAAGAGCTCGACGAGTTCTTTGTTTCTTCGCCCGCGGGCCTAGCAATTATTGATGATCAGTTGCGGTATTCAAAGATAAACAAAACACTAGCCGCTATCAATGGAACATCGGTAGAGGGACACATCGGAAAAACTGCTCAGCAGCTCATGCCGGAACTCGCCCCCACGATCGAGCCCATGTATCGCGAAGTGCTCGAAACTGGCAAAGAGTTCCTGAACAATGTAGTGAACGGCGAAACCCCCGCACTCCCTGGAATCCCAAGACAATGGTTGGTTTCATACTTTCCAATGAGGGACTTTGATGGGAGCGTTAAATCAATTGGCATCGTCGTCGTTGATACGACCGAGCGGATGCAGGCCGAGAAGCGGGCGAATGCCGCTATGGCGATCGCCGAGAAAGCGACTCGCTCCAAAAGCGAGTTCCTCGCGAACATGAGTCATGAAATCCGCACTCCGATGACCGCCATCCTTGGTTTTGCGGAAACAGTTTCACAGAATATCAATAAACAGGACAATATCGACTCGATCGAAATCATTCGGAGAAACGGTGAGCATTTGCTCAACATCATCAATGACATTCTTGATGTTTCAAAGATTGAAGCCGGAAAGATGGATGTGGAGCTGACATCTTTCAATCCATGCTCCATGATCACAGAGATTGTGTCGCTCTTGGAGACCAAAGCACTCGCAAAGGATTTGGTATTCATAACCGAATATGCTGGCTCCATCCCAGAATATATCAGAACTAACCCAACACGCCTAAAACAAATTCTAATCAACCTCGTTGGGAATGCCATCAAGTTCACCGATAAAGGCACGATCAAACTCACCGCCAGCCACCTCCAAATCGGTGGTTCGTCATTCATGCAGTTTGATGTCCTTGATACAGGAATCGGCATGACCGATGAACAAATCGGGTGCCTCTTCCAGCCGTTCACCCAAGCAGATGGCTCAACAACCCGTAAGTTTGGCGGAACAGGACTCGGATTAACTGTATGCAAACGCCTTGCTGAGTTGCTCGGTGGAGACATCACGATTGAAGAATCGTGCATAGGAACTGGAACACGATTCAGAGCCACCATACCCACCGGACCAATCGATGGAATCCGGATGCTCGATGAACCAAGCTCAATAAAATCACAAGCCAGCACTCAAAGCAAATCCGTTTCTCGAGCGAGTCTATCTGGATTGCGCGTCTTGATTGCAGAGGATGGCCCGGACAACCAAAAGCTCATCTCCTTCGTGCTAAAGAAGGCTGGTGCTCAAGTTGAAATCGCTGAGAACGGAAAGATTGCCCTTCACGCTGCCCTGGAAGCACAAGATACAGGCAATCCATTCGATTGCATCCTGATGGACATGCAAATGCCAATCATGAGCGGCTACGAAGCCACCACTGCTTTGCGAGACGCCAACTATACCGGCGTAATCATCGCATTGACCGCCCACGCGATGACCGGTGATCGTGAAAAATGCATCGATGCAGGGTGCGATGATTTCGCAAATAAACCGATCAATCGGACCGAATTGATCAACCTGATCGCAATCTATTCCCATAGAGCATCCGAAGCCGCGTAGCCCATACATCACTATTAGACGAGCACGCAGCTGCAACGCTAACAAATACACAGCCTCTGCGATCTAGCGGGTCACAAAGGGCCAGAGTGGATCAACTCCCAAATCACCAACTCATTCACTTCATCAAAAACGCCACTGGTTTATTACCAGCGGCGCTTTCTGTAAATGGTGACAAAGAAAATCGAACGCTCGACCTCTTACATGTTTCTATGGACAACCTGCACTGAATGCTGAAAGGAATGCACTCACATCGAAGAAGTTAAATGCCCCATCGCCGGTAAAGTCTGCGGCCGAATCTTGACCAGCGAATGCTGAAAGGAATGCGGAGACATCAAAGAAGTTGAGCTCGCCATCTGCATTGAGATCTGCTGGCGAACAAGCAGGCGATTGTTCGATTTCAAACCGGTACATGAGCGCCTGACCTGCATTAAATCCGTTGGCCCTGGTGGACGAACCGATCTGGATTATGAAACCAGCACCTCCAGTACCATCAGAACAACCACTGCCGTTCACATTGATTTCAAAGCCCTCCCCAAAGTAGGTTACAAATCCAGCAATCACGGTATAGTAAATTCCGGGAGCGAGTGATGTTTCTATCTCGCTTAGACGCGCACAGGAATCATCGTTGAACGCGAGCAGAGCCCCAGACTCATCCCAGAGTGCAAGCACAGAATCAAACTCGCTAAACGTCTTACATGTTGAGATGATGAGTGTCTCGCCTGAGTTCCCGACCACACCAACATCAATGGCCTCTGCGATTGTTGGCACCTGACAATCATCGGGGATGCCATCGTTATTGCAATCACGCTCTTGACTATCTGGAGTCCCATCATTATCGCAATCTGGGCCATCCACTGTGAAGCTGAACATCTTGAGGCGTCCGGTTTGAATAGACCCGCTGGTTACCAGCGTCCCGTTTACATTGAACTGGAAGTTGCCGTTATCGCTGCATGAAACATTACGGCTTACGCTCGGCCCGTCTGCAAAGGTGAAAGGAAACCCAGTAACCGCGACAAAGTAAGTTCCCTCACTCAGTGTTCGGGTGATCTCACTGGTGCGATCACCGGCCGTTGAGCTATCGTCGTTGAAGGTGATCAAGTCCCCGTCAGCATCCCACAACGCCAGCATGGTATCGAAATCGAAATCGCTGTTGAGCGTCGTCAGCATGACCGGCTCGCTATAGACGCCTTGGACACCCAGATTCGTGACGGCACTCAGATCTATACTGATGTCGATGATGTCATTTCGCCCGTTGTTGTCACAGTCATCGAACTCCATTTGATGAAGATGGGACGAAGGAATATCTTCCCAGCCACCGATCCCGCGTGACTCGCGCATCAGCCGCACTGATGAATTTCGCGTATGCAAGAGGGCCCGTACACGCACTCTGTGCCATCCGTTTTCGAGTTGAATAAATGACTGGCTTGAAATATGTGTTGACGCTGAGCTCCGCGCGAGCTCGCCGCTCTCTGTACTGCTATCGATCACGATGTCGTCAATCGTCAGTATCATGTCCGCCGGATGAGCAAGCCGGAACGCGTACTCGTTTCGGCCTGGCGCAAACATGAAGAAATCGTAATCGACAACTCGGGTACTCGTGCTAGAAAAACTCAATGAATCATCCATGTCTGTCACAAAGATGCTCTCAACGAGAATCGAGTTTGGCCCGTTTGGTACAAACCCTGCCAAGTCGGTCAACCCTGGTGTCACATACAAATTGCGTCTCACTCCTTGGGGTGTGGATGTGTTGGGAATCCCAGGAACAAACCCTTCGCATTCGTCGGGGATGGAATCATTATCGACATCTTGCGATACACCAAAAAGAATGTCAAATACATCGAACTGCCCATTCCCATTGCAATCCGCGAACTGGTTCCCAACAGTCGGACGCCAGCCCATGTCATCGAGAGGCTTAAGATCGTCCGCCGAATAGAAAACCGGGCAATGGGTTGTCCCGCTACTGAGAACCGGGTCCATCACGCCGAGCTTATCCGCATGATTTGATACAAAGTGGAGATGTGATGGCTGATGGCCATCACCAGATTCGAGCTGGGTCGCCCGCCCCGTTGGCGTACTCCGATAGTGATGAAGCTCATTGGTGAACTCGCCGCCGATTCTTGGATTCGTTCGGAACTGAGTATTATTGAATGGCAAATTCGCGGCCCGAAAACGAGCAACATCAAGCCCCCGAATATCAAGTTCTGGATTACTCCCACCCGCATTGATGCCGGATGTAAATCCAAGCGCGTGTGTGAACTCATGGACTGCCACATCGATCAGGCTCACTTGCGTACCTACAGGATCGGTATCGCATCCAAAGTAGTTCCAAAAAACTCCCGAGTTAAATGTGATCGATACAGCCTCGCCTTGAGGCACAACATTGTCACCGAAGATCGCCCGAAGCTGGGCCGAGGTCACGCGGATATCTGTTTCGCTTGTGGGGGTTGTCGATCCTTGATAAAGAACATTGAGAGCTGAATCTGGCAACGAGGCTGCAAAGCGCGGATCTTCACGATTCGACTGAGCCCGAAGCCCACGAACATAGACTTCCCAAGGAATCTTAAACCTCACAGAGCTTGCCGACCCGATGGTGTTGCCACCGAATGTCCCAAGGGCGATCGATGCGCCGATCTGCACCCGGTTATCGAGCGACTGGTCGACATACTCTGCCGATCTACGAACCGCTGGCATGTAAAAAACGGGCAGCGCAGGATCAGAGTCGTCATAGGTCATGGCAAAGGCCGGTGATTCACCAACAATCTCGGTCACCACCGCACGATTCTGTTGCGCTCCCCGCGCAAGATCTCGCTCAGCGGCTCGCATCAAATCATTGATGCTGATCACCTCCGACAGGATGATCCCAGCGATCAACAGCCACAGCACTGCCGCGACGCCAGTGGTGATCAGCGCCTTCTGCTTCAGATAGTGGTTTTCCGGCGCACTGGAATGTGTACCGGGGACCACATTGCCCTTATCGCCC
>MAAC01008207.1_pt1 | contig 12082 bp, 9 predicted proteins | sample 1115981 | NCBI WGS metagenome assembly MAAC01 (sample SAMN04961126, study PRJNA320927) | seawater metagenome | isolation source: sample BD02T64 sea water enriched with oil for 64 days | place: USA:Gulf of Mexico | collected 2013-07-27 | reverse complement strand
TAGCTGCTGGTAGTCTTTCATTGTTGCATCTCTTGCCGGAGAAAAGACGATTAGCCTACAGGCAGCTAACCGCTTCTTCTATCTCATCAAGTTATGCACTTCGGGTTTGAATCCAAGAAAGAAGTTCTGACAATTAGCGGTCTGTTATTGGCAGGCGTTCCGGTTCTTTTGACTATACCAGCCCTTAGCGCGCTGTATGGAGCAATAGTGTTACCAGCCGAATACCGAGCTTCGTTTAATAAACTAGCGGCTTTTAGCTTCGGCTACCAAACACTGACTGCATTTACGTTCTTTTATCTCGGCTTGACAATTACTGTGATTGAACGACTGCTCCCTATCGTGAGTGAAACTTATGAGACATTTTCTACTTTACTGCTTGTGGTAATTTTCTCTCTCACCGTGACGGCCTTTACAAACCCTACAATTGCTTTGTGGTCATTTCTGCGCAAACATTTAGCGTTGAAAAAAGTACTAACCAAACAATTACACTTTGTGGCCGTCTTTAGTTTCGTGATTCTGACTTTTATATCTATCACCTATACGGCGAGTCTACCCGGCGCCGCACGAGCGGCGTTTGCTGAGCCACCGGTTACTGCGAAACTCACCTTTAATGGGGATCCTAGTGTTTTGGTGGTAAAGCACTTGGATGGTTCTGCACAGGTTGAAATCAATGCCGATTTTATTATTGATAATGCACGCGACAAGAGCATCATTACTTCGCTATCAGGTATAGAAGTATTGTTCAAAGTGGAGGTGGACGGCGAGGATGATCAGGACTACCGTACGACAGTAACGAACCTTAAACAGTCCGGTAAAGAGGTTACCTCTATATTATTACCTCGGCAGAACATCGATACTTTCTCAATTACAGCAACAACTGAGCTAGACCCTAAACAAGTAAAAAGCCTCAAGCAGGACAATTCTATCGCAAGTAATCATTACCATTGGTACCTAGTAATGGTAATGCGGTCAGGTTCAGATTCATTTGAGCGATCTATCAGTCTCACTGATGAGTATATTGCGTGGAAAAAATAATTAATTTATTCAATAGTGAGGCTGGAAGTATATTTCGACTTGCTAGAGAAGAGCTTGATAGACAAAGCCCTAACAAAGCGCTTTTGTCGGACAAATTCTCCGCTGCGCTCCAAATTTTCCGCAGAGCGCGGCGTTAGCGATATAAAATTAGAATGTCCTTAATATTTCAACCCATTGTTGTTGCCTTAATAATATGGCTTATTGAAATTGTTTTATTTGCCATTCTGTTAAGAAAAAAATCATGGAAAATGAACGCTTCTACTCAAGTTGCTCTTATAGCTCTTATATGGCCTACCACTTAAATCGCTTTTCATACATTGTTTTATCTAGATACAAAGGACATGGTCGCGAGTGATGTCAATGAGCTCAGAATATCTTCAGAAATACCTTTAAAATGTACTGACATCACTTACCACCAAGATCCAACAGGCAGGTGGTTCCATTGCTCAATAGATAGAGATGCTGCCCTTGGTTGGCTAAAAACAGAGAACTTCAAAAATCAAATTCCTTATTTTGTGGCCCGTACGAAGAGTATCAAAATGAGATTGAGAGCAAATTTAATCCGAAAAAGATGCAATATTTTGCTACCGAAATTCAGCTAAATGGTGCGGGGGCGAGTGCATACATTTCAGAACGTGGAATGTATTTCTGTCAGTGGTATTGGTAATAAATGCTAACAATCACATCAAATGCGCTCCCTACGATCGTCGGACGCGAAAAATCCGCGCGCTGTTTATGTAGGTGTTAAAAGGGCGCCCATTTACAACTTCACAAGCAACCAAGTGCCGTTTGTCAATATGTCAAGCCTAGCAGGTTGATTCAGGGTCGTAAGAATCTATAATGATGCGCGTTATTGTGTGTGGACTATCCATCTTTGGGCACTTGCATGGGAGCCTATATGTTGGAGCCTTGAATGGCTTTGAATATATTAATAGATAAAATAAAAGCTCAGCTCGAAACGCTTGAGTTTGCAGATGCATTGGCGGTTATCGATGTCCATTGTAACTACATTGATACAAAAACAGTGTCCTTCCCGTTTAATGCTGTCTCCCGGGTTTTAGATAAAGCGATTATTGGCGAAAAAGATTGACGAGTTGCACAAGGGCGATGCCTGAATTTATAAGAAACTTTATTGAGGAAGTGAAATGGAAAAAGAAAAAGTATTAGCCCTGGTCGCGAATAAAGCGAAGATGAAAGCTTTCAAATCGATCATGGGTGTACTGCCCTCAACGCCGGGTCCTTTGACCTTTGTGGGCTCAGGTAGCACGGTAAAATTATGCACTCACATTGCGGGTCTGAATGTCTCCAAAGTCCTGATTGTCACCGACAAGCCTTTAGTTGACCTGGGTATTGTTGCCAAGGCGACTGATGTATTTGAGCAGAAAGGGGTCGAGGTCATCATCTTTGATGGGGTAAAACCTGATCCAACCATCGATCTGAAAAATCGCTGTGATGCTGTTTTGGCCATTGGTGGTGGCTCCTCCATTGACGCGGCGAAAACCATCGCTGCCGCGGCTACCAATGGTGGTAAGTCGAAAAACGTTATCGGTTATTACAAGGTTAAAAAAGAGCCCATTCCCCTGTTTGCTATTCCCACCACATCGGGTACCGGCTCGGAAGTCACCTTTGGTGCGGTTGTTTCCGATGCCGTGACTCACGAGAAGTTTTTTATCGCCGATCCAAAAGTGACACCGAAAGCGATTGCCCTCGACCCTGATTTAATTACCGGCTTGCCGCCGTCAATTACTGCGGCAACGGGTATGGATGCTTTGACCCATGCCGTTGAAGCATGGATCAGCACCTGGGCCAATTCTAGTAGCGACAGCTATGCCAAACAGTCCATACAAATGCTCTTCAAATATTTGCCGATAGCCTATGCCGAAGGCAGTAATCTGGAAGCCCGTGAGCAGGTTTCAATTGCGGCTTACTATGCGGGTATTGCCATTAATACCGGTGCGGTAGGTTATGTGCATGCCGTCGCCCACCAATTTGGCGCCTGGTACAGCACCCCCCACGGCTGGGCAAATGCCGTGGTATTACCCGAAGTGCTACGTTTTTCAAAGGATAAAGTCGAAGGCCGTCTGGCCGAGCTAGCTGATATGCTGTCTTTGTCTTTGCCGAGTGATTCTACGGGTACAAAAGCGGATAAGTTTATTGAAGCCGTTGTTCAACTTAACGTGTCGTTTGGAATCGGGACTAGCCTTGAAGCGATTAAGGCCTCAGATGTGCCTGCTATCGCCACCCGAGCTGTCAAAGAAGGTTCCGGTATGCCGGTACCGAAGATGATGGATCAGGCCGAATGTGAAACGCTGATTCGTGCCTTGATGGTCTAATTGCAGAGACCTGCCAGAGTAAAATAGCGTTGTATTGTTGTTCTGAGCCTTAACCCGGTCAACAGGGCCTGGCTGGGCAGAAGGCTTAGATCTTTATAATTTGAAGGTGGTGTGATGCCTTTTTTGGCATCACACCACCTTTTTGCATTGTGTGAGTTTAAATTTTTTGATTTTAAATGGTACGAGCTTATCGCATACGGTGGGCTGGCTTATTCAAGGCTGAGTTAAAGGCGCGAACTTCGCCGTAAAATGGCGCATCATCGCCGGCGCTTCGGTAATAAGGTAGCCGGGTAATTGATCCTTTATCTCCCCCAGCTCTGCAAACACTTCGACAATATAATCGGCGTGGGACTGGGTGTAGACGCGTCGCGGCAGGGCCAGGCGGACGAGATCCATGGTCGCCGGCGCTTCGCTGCCATCACTGGCTTTGCCAAACATCACGGTGCCAATTTCACAAGCGCGAATGCCGCCGGCTACATACAGTGCGATGCTCAACGCTTGCCCTGGGTATTGTAGGGGAGGGATGTGGGCTAGCCATTGTCGCGCATCGATGAACACCGCGTGCCCCCCCGCCGGTTTCACCACGGGTACGCCCATGGCGTCGAGGCGTTCGCTAATGTACTCGGTGGTGCGAATGCGGTAGCGCAGGTAATCTTCATCAATAATTTCGCTCAGGCCCTGGGCGATGGCCTCGAGATCGCGCCCGGCGAGACCGCCGTAGCTGGGGAAGCCCTCTGTCTGGATCAGGCGATTGCGCGCGGCCTGTGCCAGTGCGTCATCGTTCAAGGCCAGCCAGCCACCGATATTCGCGAAGCCGTCTTTTTTGGCGCTCATGGTCATACCGTCTGCGCAGGCAAAACAGGCCCTGACAATATCGCTGATACTGCGTCCCTTTTGGCCCGCTTCCCGCTGCTGAATAAAGTAGGCATTTTCTGCAAAGCGGCAACCGTCAATAATAAAAGGTATGCCGTACTGCTTTGCGAGGGCAGCCGTTGCGAGAATGTTTTCCAGGCTGACCGGCTGCCCACCACCGGCATTGTTGGTGATGGTGGTCATCACGCAGGGCACGCTGGCGTGGTAGCGGTGCAAATAGGCGCCGAGCTTATCGAGGTCAATATTGCCCTTAAAGGGGTGCTCGGCCGCGGGATCCTTGCCGGCAGCAATCACCAGGTCGTCTGCCGTGGCGCCACTGGCCTCAATATTACAGCGGGTGGTATCAAAATGATTGTTTGAGGGTATGCGTTTGTCGGGGCCGCCGATGATGGCAAACAAAATGGCTTCAGCGGCACGGCCCTGGTGGGTGGGGATAATGTGTTTGAAGGGCATGAGGTTTTTAACGGCCTTCTCAAAGCGCGTAAAAGAGGGTGAGCCGGCATAGCTTTCATCGCCTTGCATCAGCGCTGACCATTGCGCGGCGCTCATGGCCGAGGTGCCACTGTCGGTGAGCAGGTCGATGATGACATCCTCCGAGTGCAGGGCAAACAAATTATAATTGGCGGTTTCGATATAGGCTTTGCGCTCTTCGACGCTAGTGATTCTGATCGGCTCCACGGTTTTGATGCGAAAGGGCTCGATGATGGTTTTCATGGTGGCTCGGCTTTAGCGTGATTTACTGATTATTGTAGAACTGGAGAGTCATTGCGCATCAAATTGGCGCACATTAATGCAATGGATCATTAGTGAGTTGAATCTCATTAAGATTGCGCTGAAGCCCTCGGGGAGGATGCCAGGCTCAATGGCTAGCAAAAGGCTGTTGAGTGCCTTGCATCGCGTTGGGGATGGCGGTGACGTTATGCGGGACAGAAGTTGCAGGGCAGAAGTGTGGCTATTAAAGCGGGGCGGCTATAGAAAGCAGAGTGACAGGGGCAGGTGTCGATGCCGCTACCGCTGGGGGATACGGCCATGCGCGGGCGCAGAGTTCACCAGCATGGGTATGGCGAGCCCAGGGGCAGTTGAAAAATGGTTTTGCTAAAAGAAAGACAATAAAAAGGGCTGCAATTGCAGCCCTTTTTATTACTGAGTCGCTTAAAAAGTCATCAGCGCTTAGTAAAGGATGATGCCGCGAATGTTCTTGCCGGCAACCAGGTCGTCCATGCCTTCGTGAACTTCGTCGATGGTGTAAGTGCGTGAGCACATACGGTCGAGATCGAGCTGTCCCGTTTCATAGAAAGCCAGCAGCTTGGCGAAATCAACTTTGGCATTGGTGCTGCCGTAGATGCAACCGCAAACCTTCTTCGAAGACAGGGGCATTTCCAGGGCGCTAAACTTGTACTCGTCCTGGGGGCTACCCGCGCCGACCATGCAAGTGGTGCCGCCGCGACGGGTTGATGCGTAGGCCTGTGCTGCAACAGCGGGGAAGCCAATGACTTCAAAGGCATAGTCAACACCAATGTCATTGGTGATTTCCATGATTTGAGCAACGGGGTCAGTGCTAGCGTTAACCGTGTGAGTGGCGCCGAATTCACGGGCTACAGCCAGTTTTTCGTCACTCAGATCAACGGCAATCAGTGGGTTAGCACCGGCAATTTTCGCACCCTGCAGAGCAGAGAGGCCAACACCACCACAGCCAAAGATAGCAGCACTGCTACCGGGCTTCACTTCGGCGGTATTCAGTGCTGCACCAGCACCGGTCATCACACCACAGCCCACCAGAGCGGCGGCCTTGAGGTCATATTTTTTATCGATGGCAACCACACACATAGATGGGCAAACCACTTGCTCGGCCATATTGCCCAGTGCCGCGAAGGCACCGATGTATTCGCCATTCAGTTTGACACGGCTGGTGCCGTCGGGTTGCATGCCGCTGAAAATATCAGTGGCAGTACACAGCCAGGGCTCCTGGTGGAGGCAGAAGTAGCACTCGCCACACATGGGGATGAAAGACGTAATAACGTGGTCGCCGACTTTAACGTTGGTAACGCTTTCGCCAACTTCTTCAATAACACCCGCACCCTCGTGGCCAAGTACCATGGGCATGGGCATGGGTAGCTTGCCATTGATAACGGACATGTCTGACTGGCATAAACCAGTGGCGACCATGCGAATTCGAACTTCATCGGCTTTTGGTGCGTCGAGTTCAATTTCCTGAACTGAGTATTCATTTGGCGCGGTAAGCACCACTGCTTTGGCTTTCATGCTGGAACCCCTGAGTTAATACCGTTTGAATTTGAAGGGAGGATTTAATAATCACGCCCACTCCGCTGTGAATAGAACTGGCAGCGGAGATCTTGTTGCCGGTACCGCAAACAATGTATGCAGTTGAGCAGGCGGAATTTAGCACACTCAAAGTGATGTATATAGCCCTCCTGACCAGCTGTGCCCAGGGGTTTTTTAACAGCTTGTGTTGCCGGGTCGAGAAGGGTATTGGGGCTATTTTCGATAGCAAGCCGCCGTGCTTTAGGGCGCCAATCGGGTAGCCCGGTTACAGTTTTACGGTGCTGGGGTGGGCGTGAATGGGAGGCCCTGTGGGGTGAGTCAGCGTTGTTTGCTGATCCGTCACCATTTTAAAGGCGTATTTAGTCCTGTTGTTTTTTTACAACCTATAAATTTGCTGCGACTTTCTGTACCATGTGCAGCGCAAAATTCGCAGTCTGATGAGTATCTGCTAGCCGCTAGTTGGCGCATACTTATCCAAACAATAAATTTGGGGGAAGCATGACCACATCAAAAACGAAAATTATTTATACCATTACCGACGAAGCGCCCGCGCTGGCAACCTATTCCTTACTCCCCATCGTCAATACTTTTACTACAGCAGCTGGTGTTGACGTTGAAACTAGTGATATCTCACTGGCGGCGCGCATATTGGCGGCCTTTCCCGACAAGCTCAGTGCCGACCAGCAGGTGTCCGACGCACTGCAAGCCCTCGGTGAACTGACCCAAGATGCCAACGCCAACATTATTAAGCTACCCAATATCAGTGCCTCTATTCCCCAGCTACAGGCGGCGATTGCTGAGCTGCAGAGCAAGAATTATGGCATTCCCGACTACCCCGAAAGCCCCGCCAATGATGATGAGCGAGCGATTCAAGCAGCTTACGCCGGTGTCTTGGGTAGTGCGGTCAACCCCGTGTTGCGCGAAGGTAACTCCGATCGCCGCGCCCCGGGTGCGGTTAAAGAGTTCGCTCGCAATAATCCCCACCGCATGGGCAAGTGGAGCCAGGCTTCGCGCACTCATGTTGCTCATATGCGCAGCGGTGATTTCTATGCTAGCGATATTTCCTGCACCATGGATAAAGCCACGACGCTGAAAATTGAGCTACACGCAACAGACGGTACGGTCAGCGTATTAAAAGAAGTCCCCGTGCAAGATGCCGAGGTGATTAGCGCCCAGTTTATGAGCACCAAGGCGCTGCGCAAGTTTCTCGACGAAGAAATGGAAGGCGCGCGCAATGCCGGTCTGCTGTTCTCGCTGCACTTAAAAGCCACCATGATGAAGGTCTCCGACCCCATCGTCTTTGGTCATGCGGTTACTGTTTACTTTAAAGATGCCTGGGAAAAACACGGCGAAGAATTTGAGGCCCTGGGCATCAACCCCAACGACGGTCTGGGTGCCGCCCTGCGTAAAGTCGATAAACTGTCTTATTCCAAGCGTGCCGAAATCGAAGCCGATCTGCGCCAGTGCTACGAAACGCGCCCCATGCTGGCGATGGTCAACTCCGATAAAGGCATTACCAACCTGCATGTGCCCAGCGACATTATTGTCGATGCCTCCATGCCGGCGATGATTCGCGACAGCGGCAAAATGTGGGACTCCCACGGCAAGCTCGAAGACACCAAGGCGGTGATCCCCGATAGCTGCTACGCCACTATTTATCAGGAGGTCATCAACTTCTGTAAGCACCACGACGCCTTCGACCCCACCACCATGGGCACCGTGCCCAATGTTGGTTTAATGGCGCAGAAAGCCGAAGAGTACGGTTCTCACGACAAAACCATTACCCTGCCGGCCGACGGCACCATGCGTGTGGTTGATAGTGAAGGCAAGGTTTGGCTAGAGCACGAAAATGTCGAAGCCGGTGACGTATGGCGTATGTTCCAGGCCAAAGACGCACCGATTCAGGACTGGGTGAAACTGGCGGTGACTCGCGCCCGTGCCAGCGGCATGCCGGCTATCTTCTGGCTCGACGAACGTCGCGGTCACGATGCCCAAATGGTTAAAAAGGTTGAGAAATATCTGCAGGATCACGATACCGAAGGTCTGCGCATTTCCATCCTGCCGCCCGACCGCGCCATTCGCTACACCATGGAGCGCATCAAGCTGGGTAAAGACACCATCTCCGTAACCGGCAACGTACTGCGTGACTACCTGACCGACTTGTTCCCCATTCTCGAGCTGGGCACCAGTGCCAAAATGCTCTCCGTCGTGCCATTAATGGCCGGCGGTGGCTTGTTTGAAACAGGGGCGGGTGGTTCGGCGCCGAAGCATGTTCAGCAGTTTGAAGAAGAAGATCACCTGCGTTGGGACTCCCTCGGTGAGTTTCTGGCGATTGGTGTTTCTCTTGAAGACCTCGCCATTAAAACCGGCAATAAAAAAGCCGCTATTTTGGCGAAGACGCTGGACCAGGCCACTGGTGAGTTTCTCGCCAATGGCAAGTCGCCATCGCGCAAAGTGCGTGAGCTCGACAACCGTGGTAGCCACTTCTACCTTGCCATGTACTGGGCTCAGGCCGTCGCGGCGCAAACGGAAGATGTTGAGCTGGCCGGTAGCTTTGCCACATTGGCCGAAGGACTGGTGACTAACGAGCAAAAGATTGTCGATGAGCTTATCGCCTGTCAGGGTGAGCCCGTCGATATGGGCGGCTACTTCCAGCCAGATGAGGCCAAGGTTGAAAAGCTAATGCGCCCCAGTGCTACGCTCAATGCTTTGATCGATGCGGCGCTTTAATTTAGCACTTAAATTGTGGGCTTTGATTCAGCCCTTTGAACGAAGGCTAAAAGCACAGTGACAAGACCCGGAGGCGAGCCAATTGCCTCTGGGTTTTTCGTATCTACGCAAGGGCTTTTAAACAACCATGACACACAGTAAAACCAAAACCAGTTTCTACCGCCGCCTCTATGTCGCCCACCTGATTAGTACGGGCATTAATAGCGTACCGCAAATTACCCAGCTCACCGGTATGCCCCGTCGCACGGCACAGGACACCATTACCGCCCTGGAAGAGTTGGCGATTAACTGTGAATTTGTCGGTGCAAAAAAAGATGGCGGCTATAAAATTGTTGACTGGGGTGCCATTAACCCCCTGTGGATTAAAGCGCAGCTCACCCATATTTGTGAGGTGCTGGGCTACCCGGTCGCCGATTGAGTGCTACCAGCAAGGTATAATGTCTTGCAAATCCCTTTTGAAAAATAATAAAGCAAGAGAAGTGAAGTATGGAACAGTCCTTTAAAGTAATCATCATTGAACACGAAGAGAATGTCCGCCAGGGCCTAATCGCCGTTTTCGAACACCACCACTTTGATGTCGAAGCGACAGAGAATGCCGCCAGCGGCTATGAAAAAGCCCGCAGTGGTGAGTTTGACCTGTTGCTGCTCGATGCCCGAATGACAGAGATGGATGCCGCCGAAATCTGCGCCGGGGTTCGTGCGCTGCACCCTCGGCAGGTGATCTTTATGCTCACCGCCGACTCGGATGACCAGGCTTTGGTAGAGGGCCTGACCCACGGCGCCGATGACTACACCTGCGTACCCTTCGCCTATACCGACCTCGTACAGCGCGCCAAAGCTTTGCTGCGTCGCTCTCGCTTGCAGAACAAAAGCCAGTCGACGATGCAGATGACACTGGGTGGCAATGTTGAAATTGACTGCGCCAGTTTGTCGGGGCAAGGCCCTCAGGGGCAGCTTGAATTCACCGCCCGAGAAATGCGGGTGCTGGAATACCTCTATGAAAACAGGGGTAAAACGGTTGAAGCCTATGAGCTGCTGAATCAGGTGTGGGGTTATCCTCGCTATTTGAATACTGAGACGCGGGCTGTTGATGTTCACATTGCTACACTGCAACAGAAGCTTGAGGTTGATTCTGAAAAGCCAGAGTTTTTAAAGCGGGTGGGTGAGGGGGCTTGTCAGTTGTTGGTGTAGTGGGGCAAGTATCACCCTCTATGCCGGACACGTCGTAAATACGTCCCTGTAGACTCGTTGGCAGCATCCATGCTGCCGACGGCCCGGCACAGAGAATGCTACTTGCGTGGTATTATTCCTGGGAGTGCGCGATACCATGCCGTTGTTTTGTGAAAGTTATTAACATTCAAAAGCTTACAGAGTTGTCGTGGATAGATACTGCGCAAGGGATGGTTGGATATGGCGCATGCGCGATATACAAATGTTATGCATCAATGGAGATATAGATGGAATTATTTGATGAGGGCCTCCTAAAATGGAGTGATATTTTAAAAATTGTAATCGGATTTTGTATCTCAATTGCGTTAATGTGGTTTAAAGAGGTGTTTGAGACAAAACGCCAAATTAGATCAAATAAAGAAAGCCTTTGGGAAATTTTAACTTATAGCGCTGATTTTGGTTTAACCAGTATAGTCGGATACTGCGATAGATTATTGGATTCTCTTTCAAAGGGAACTATCAAACTTGCTGCGATTGACATTCCAGATGTTCTTCGAGAATTGTCAATAGATCTTGCAAGCTTAGACTCAAAAAACTCCTATCTATTTAATGAGTTTGCAAGCGATCTTCAACTTGTAAAGGAGGGGGTTCTATTCCTTAAGTCGCTCCAAATTGAGCTGATAAAGAGTAGAGATTGCCCTATAGAATCAGGTGTGAACCCTGAAGCAATTAAAAGGGCAATGATGGGGCAGTGTAAAATTTTGGCGTCTGATCGAATTCGTTTAGCTGAAAAAGAGAAAAAGTTAATTTTACACTTGGAGAAAGAGCTTGGTAAGGGCAGCAAAGAATCAGATAAGATATCGACTTCAATAAAGTCGGCCAATGAAAGTCTCGAAAAATTAACTGATAAAGTTGTAAGTGCGCTTACCTAGTATCAAGTTTAAACCGCGACAATAATGATTAAATTCCATAATATATTTCTTCTGGTGTTTTATAGGCGTAGCGCTTTCTAGGCCGGCGGTTAAGTTTGTCGGCGATTTGATTGCATTGCTGCTGTGTCAGTCTGGCCATACTTGCTGTTTTGGGAAGGTATTGGCGAATAACTAATAAAGGACATCCACTTGTAATTTCAGCTCAAAGAACAAGAGATGTGCGGCGAACTCTCATCGAGCTGCATTTGGTTTTGGCTATTGGTTGTTGTGAAGTTGTAGGTTTAAGCCACTTGGCTGCAGTGAAGATCCCTTGAGCCGGGGCCTGGTGCAGTGATGAGTAGTGCTGCTAGTTCCTGCTGCGTAATGGGGGAGAAAGTGTATGGCAGGCTACTGACTAAGGCCCATCAAACAGTAACTTACAGCTGGTTATGCCGGGTGTGCGCCGATAGTTTAGGGCCGCACAGGCCTGTTTTAGATTGTTTAATTTAAGGACAGCCATCTATAATTTTCGGCTCAAAAAGAGATATGCGCGGTGAACTCTCGTCGAGCTGCCTTCGGTTTTGGCTGTTGATCGGTGTGAAAAAATATAAAGGACATCCATCTAAAGTTTTCGGCTCAAAAACAAGAGGTGTGCGGTGAACTCTCATCGCGAACAAATAAAAGACATCCACTTGTAATTTCAGCTCAAAGAACAAGAGATGTGCGGCGAACTCTCATCGAGCAACC
>MAAC01012963.1_pt1 | contig 12084 bp, 10 predicted proteins | sample 1115981 | NCBI WGS metagenome assembly MAAC01 (sample SAMN04961126, study PRJNA320927) | seawater metagenome | isolation source: sample BD02T64 sea water enriched with oil for 64 days | place: USA:Gulf of Mexico | collected 2013-07-27 | reverse complement strand
AATAAGAAATCATTTCAGGGACCTTCCAGATCATCTGGTTCAGGTCGCCCTCCTGGCGGATTTCATCGTTCACTCTGAGCTCGACGCGCCCCTGATTGGGATGACCCACCGCTGAAACCGGATGCACAGGGCCACAGGGCGCTGAACGCTCAAACGCCTTGCCGATTTCCCACGGCCGGCCCATCTTTTTCTGTTCGCCCTGCAAATCGCGACGGGTCATGTCCAGCGACAGCCCGTAGCCATATACAAGTTCCAGCGCCGAGCCGGCCGGGACGTTGGTGCCCCCCGACTTCAGAGCAACCAGCATCTCGGTCTCGTGATGCACATCGTTGGAATGCGGCGGATAGGGAAATTCGCCGGACGAGTCGAGGTTGTTGGGGTTCTTTTGAAAGAAGAATGGAGGTTCGCGGTCCGGGTCGTGGCCCATTTCAACTGAATGCGCTGCGTAGTTCCGGCCGATGCAATAGATCCGTCGCACCGGAAAAAGCGCCTTGGTTCCGGCAACAGGAATGCCCACAACTGACGGAATTTCAATCACGTAGTCAGACATCCATCACCTCGTTAAATCAAGGAAATTTGAATCGACCTTAGATCGGCATTAGTAAAAAATCAATCCAGACCAATTTAATCCAATGCATCATTATTGTTGTCAGAAGCAATTGATCGATGTTAAATGGACCAATATGGCTAAATTGATCAATCAATTTTGTGAACCTCTGGCGATGCTCGCCCAACGTGAACGTTTGGAAGGGCAGGGTGCAATCGCGACGCTGCGCGCCTTTATCGCGGCGGGTTCCTACGCTTCGGGTGACCGCCTGCCGTCCGAGCGCGAGATGATCGGGTCCCTTGGGATGAGCCGCTCTACGCTCCGAAAGGCGCTGGATGCACTGGAGCGCGAAGGCGCGATCTGGCGCCATGTGGGAAAAGGCACGTTCGTGGCCAATCATGGCGACGGCAATGGTATCGGTGTCCTCGCGGCGCTCAGCCATCAGATGACCCCGATCAGGATGATCCAGGCACGGCTGTGCATCGAACCTTCTCTGGCGCGCGAAGCGGCAATTCATGCATCGCGCGAGGCTATCATCCGAATTAAACTGGCCAGGGATGCCGCCTGGGTTGCCACCAACTGGGCAGATTACGAGGCACAGGATGACCTCTTTCACCGCGCCGTGGCCGAGTCCTCGGACAACATCCTGTTGCTGTCGCTGTTTGATCAGCTCAACTATGTACGCCGCGCTGTGGCGGGCAACGCTGTCGTACGTGGCTCTGCCGTTCCTCCGCGTGATCACTCCAGTTTTTCCGAACACGAACAGATCGTCACCGCTATTGAGGCGCGCGATCCCGAAGCTGCGCAAAAAGCCATGCGTCAACACATCGGAGCGGTATCGACGCGGCTCTTTGGCGAAGGATGACAACGGGCTGCCCAGACGTCATTGGCAGACAAACCTGCCTGGGGCGGTCAGGCCGTCATCTCGAGTTTGGCCATGACCAGTCGCACCCCCATTCGCAGCATGGAGACCCGCCCTGAGATCGTTCGTCCGGCGGTAAAATGTATGTCCGTTTTTCGCCCTTCACGCTGAAACGCGCTTCGTGCAGCATTGTGAACTGAAGGTCCGGAGCCGCCGTTTTCTGCGACCGGTCCGCAGGCCCGCTGAGCGGATAATCCCCCCGTTGAATTTTCAAACCAACGCGGCGGGGACGGGCCTGAGCTGGCCTTGGTTAAGGCCGCATCGAATTTCTTTCACAATAGCTGACGTTGACCTGGCTTTGCTGCTGGCCATCCCAAGCCAGCGCGAGCGGATGTACGTCTCGCTCAAGGAGCCGCATAAGAATTCCTTTGCGATCAATTACGAATTTGATCTCTGAATCTTGCGCTTTTGGATTGAGTTTCTCTGCACAGTCGTCCTGGCTAAAAGCTCCGAAGACGCCAATTGCAGATTTGAGAAGGGAACAACCCCGAAATTGGACGTTGCAGCGTCATATTCAGCGTCTTCTGCATCAATGGAACGCGCATCTTCTCCCCAAAACCACAATCCGGAAAAACGCTCCATGGCAGTTCGTACTATCAAGAGTGCATAGCCCGGGCCTTCGGTCATTGCGCCGTTTGTATCCGCCTCTCCAGGGGCGGATCATGGTCCGGTGCAGATGTTGAATACGTTCAACCAACGCGCTTCACGGGCGGTCTTGAGAAGAGCAGATATCGACCGGGCGATGACCCGTGCTGTCTGAGTTTCATCGTCGGACAGACTTATTGAAGATGCCACAGACGGTTCCTGGCGGAAGGCGCCGGGCTATGCTGATGACGGGCGGAACCCGGATGCGCGAGACGGCTCGTTACTGAGTTTTCCGGTTAAGCGTCGCGGATTTTCAACAGTTCCTGACCCAAGTAGTCAGCCAGGGCTCCCATCCCCGAGACATTCATTTTGGCTTCCGCGCGGCCGTTATAATTGGTGTTGGTGTTGAGATCATAACTGTAAATTTCGCCTTCAGCGTCGCGGATGAATTCGATAGCGGCAACCTCAATGCCATTGGCGGCAAGGCATGCACTGTATTTGGCGAGCACGGGGTCGTCGAAATTCTGGAGAATCCCGAACCGCTCCCGTCCGTCCGGCAGGTCGCACGCATCTGCGGGGCACAGCTCAAAACCCAGGCTCGTATTTACACGCACAGCGTAAAGGAATTGACCGCCAATGAATTCGCAACGGGTGATGGCAGGTTCGCTTGCACGCACGTATTTCTGGACCAGCCAGAGACCGTCCAACGGTTGTTCTGTGACCGGATCATCAAGCAGCGCGGCGAGCTGGGCGATGGTCTCGATCAGTTGCACGCCCGCGCCGGCACCGCCACGGTTGGGTTTGAGTATGAAAGGCAGCTGCCGCAGGTCGCGGGCGGCCTGGATCACGTGTTCACGGCCTGCCGCGCCAATCGTGCGTGGTGTCTGAATGCCATGGGATTCCAAGGTGGCATATTGTGCAAGTTTATCAATCTCAAGCCGCAAAGCCCCGGTGCCATTGATAACGCGGCGGTCAAAAGACTCCAGCCACCGGAGAACCTGACCAGTCAATTCCGGCGCAAAGCGGTGGTCGCGGGTATGCGATGATGCGCTCATGCGATTGTAGAAAATACCCTTGGGCGGGGGCGCCAGCGGATCAATACGGCCTGCGTCAAGATGCCAGTTCTCATATGGCAGTTCACGGGCGCTCAATTCCCTGAACAACGGCTCAGTCCAGGCCTCATTCTCGTGAAGGACGTGGATTTTCATACGTCACCGCCTCAGTGTACGTTGTGCATAGTGCAGCGTGCCACGATCCTAGCAAATAATGCGCATTTCCGGAAATCACACGAAACCCATTATCTGCCCGCCGGGGGGGCAATGTATCTACATTCGGGCCGTGGAGATCACCGGAGTGCTGGACGCGGCTTGAACCTGTCTGGGGCTGAACGGGCAGGACGTCATTGCGGTTCGCACCGAACAGCGCAATATCGGCATCCTGTTTCAGGGCGGTCTGTTGTTTCCCTGCCTGTCGGCCGGTTCCAGCCTGGCTTTTGGCCTGCGGCAAAACTCCGTGGCGCGCGTATCTGTGCCGCTCTGACCGGGATCGGCATTGAGAGGCCTGAAACAAGCGATCCTGCCACATTGTCCGGCGGCCCGGAAAACCCGGGTTGCGCTGATGCGCACTAACAGAGGCGATCACCTGGACCCGGGTCATCGGAATTTTTCCTGGCCAAAAGACCAGGGATGTTGACAGCCACGCCTGTGGAACTAGCCACTGGTAAAATCGCCTGTTCGCAGTCATTTTGTCTGCAGTGGCCGGATCATGTTTCCCTGTGACGGCTGAAACTGAGGCAGGCAAAGCAGCGGCTCAGTTTACGTCTGCCCGGATCGTTTCCATGTTCCCGGATTCAGCCGGCGCGTTTGCGTTTGGCGTGTGTGTCAACAACAGCGGGTCATCGGTCAAAATCTGTTGGACGCCTGCATCAAGCAGCTGACTGGCCCGCACCGGATCATTCACTGTTGCCACCCCAAATTCCACAGAGGAGGAGGCGATGGTCTCCAGCGCGGCCTCATCAGTGAAAACGTCATTCACATGGATGATCTGCACGCCGGTTTCTTCGGCAAGCTGATCGGGATTGCGCGGCACACAGGTCAGCGCCAGCGCCAGCGGTATCTTTGGCATTCTTTCAGCGACCCGGCGCAAACAGCGTTCGGAAAAGCCGGAGATAAAGATTTTGGAGGCGGTTTCGGCCGGCCAGTGGAGCTCAAGCTCATCACATACCAGATCAACCAGCTCGGCTTCGCGGCCTTTGGTTTCTTTCAGCTCCAGCTGAAGGTTGAGGCCGAGGTCGCAAATCGTGCTGATGAATTCCCGCAGTGTCGGCACCTGCAGCCCAGAGAATTCCGGCGCCATCCAGGACCCTGCATCCAGCTTGCGGATGGCAGCCAGATCGGCTTGAGTCACGTAGCCGTTGCCATTGGTTGTCCTGTCCAGATCTGCATCATGTATCATCACCAGCTGATTGTCGGCGGTAAACTGAACATCAGTTTCGATCCAGGACACCCCCATGCCGGCGGCCGCCTTCACGGATTCAAGCGTATTTTCCGGCCAGTATTTTGAAGCGCCGCGATGGGCGATCAGACCTGATTGAACAAGGGGTGAGGAGGCTGTCATTTTCACTGTATCCTGAAATGTGACCGTATCGCTGCCATAGTGTTCTGCGACCGGTTCACCTGTATATTATCGGATCTGCACGCCGCCAGCATGCGCAGTCGGGAGAAACTGCAACTGGCGGCGTGTAGGGTGATCTTCGCCTCCCCTGGGAGGAGGGGAGCTTGCGAAGACCGGCCTGTCTTAACGGTTGAGAACCACCTCTTCAATAAAGGTATCTTCAACTCTCTGCTTGAACGGCTGACCCGGCCATGCCTGGCTGAAGGCGCGCTGCGAATTGGGCACAAGTGCTTTGGAATCATCAGCGTCAGCATGCATTGGCGCGGTGCCAAACCGGGCGTTGAAACCGGCCTGAACATTGGCGGACGTCAACCAGTCGATGAACACCAGAGCCGCTGCCGGGTTGGGGGCGTTTTGAGGAATAGCGACCCCGTTGCCGCCGCCGGACATACCCATTTCAGGGATGTAATAGGCGATTTCCTTGCGCACTTCGCCCCGGTTCTGCAGCCCGGCCAGGTGATCTTCCCAGGCGGGAACCATCCACAGTTCGCGGTCGCTTACCCGGTTGATACTGTCAATGTTGGACGCTGTGATTACGTAGTTTTCAGCGTTGTTATTAAAGAAGTCGATGCCGGGCTGAATGCCTGCCAGTTTTTCATCAACCGGGGTGTCGCCGAAATAATCGATGCCGGAAACCACGCGCAGAGTGTTGTGGAAGAAAGAGGGGCCTGAGCCGCCCTTGACGTAGTTAAAACCGAATTTTTCCGGGTTTGTCGTCCAGAAGGCGGCAAAGTCTTCCGGGGTCTGCGGCAGGTCAGCTTTGGCCACCATATCCGGATCATAGGCGATGCCGGTCTGGTTGCCCCAATAGGCAAACACATACCCTTCGCCTTTAATGCCGGTCACATCCTGCGTGCGGCCAGAAACATCGGGCAATGCGCCGTCAATCTTTTGGAAAAGCGTTCCCAGTGGCCAGATGTCGACATTCTCATAGCCGAACGCAATCACGTCGATGTCGCCGGTTTCACGATCTTTTTCGGCAATCAGCTTGTCAATATTGCCAGCGGCCGTGCCTTCGGGAATCGAGACTTTGATGCCAGTTTCTGCGGTGAATGCCTTGGCGACATCGCGGAACTCATCCTGGAAATACCAGATGAACCAGGTCAGCTCACCCTCGGATTTCGCCTGTGCGACGATCTCGTCCCAGGACATATCTTCAAGACTGGCCGACATGGCAAAGTTTGCCGAGGCCACCAGGGCAATCCCGGTTGAGAGCAGTTTCTTTAACATTATAGTTCCTCCAGAGTTGGTCGTTTGTTTGTTTTTGGGTCAGCCTTTGCCGGAGCTCAGGCTGGGGTTGGCAGATTTCAGAAGCCGTTCGAGGATCAGCATCATGATGACGTTCGGCACGATCAGGATCAGCGCCAGAACTGCAGCATTCGGCCGGACGAAATCCTGACCCAGGGTTGAGAACAGCAGCGTCGGAACCGTCACAAAACTGGGCGAACCAACGATGAAAGCGATGGCGAACTCTTCGATGGACTGAATGAACACGATCAGCAGCGCCGCCATGATCCCCGGTTTGAGAGCGGGCATGTAAGCAACCTTCCAGCGTTCTAAGGTGGTGGCGCCCAGGTCACGTGCTGCATCAATATGATCCTGGCGCACCTGTTCAAAACTGACGGTCATAATGCGGATCGCATAGGGCATCAGAATAACGCTGTGGGCAAAAAGGATCGCGCCAAACCGCCAGGCGTGAAGCCCGAGCTGAAAGATGATCGACGAGAAGAAAATCGCGGTGACAAAACCCGGCACAACCAGCGGCAGCAGTGTAATCAGCTTAGCGACTTCGCGGCCGGGGAACTGGATCCGGCCCAGCGCATAGGCTGTCGGGGAGGCCAGAAGAAGCGTGACGATCGCTGCGCTCGGCGCCAGAACGTAGGAGTTGAACAACGCCGGTCTGAGCGACGAATTTTCCCACATATAGGCCCAACGGTAGGTCGACATGACCGGAGGCAGCAATTTGTCCGCCGTCCAGGGTTCGACCGGATCCACCAGAGACCAGAGCACCGCCATGGTGAAAGGGATGATAAGCCAGACAGCACAGACGGATATCAGGCTGTACATCAGGATCTTGTTGATTGTTGCCTGTTTCATTTGATCCGCCCCCCTTTCAGAATAATTCGGGTCGCAAAGGCAAGGAGACCGGAGCCGATCAGCGCCACCGCCATCAGGGTTACCCCGACAACAGCCGCATCATGCCAGCGGCCACTGTCTTTGAAGAACACCATGAACTGTGCCAGAGACTGCCGGTTGGTCGGCCCGGCGATGACCTGAAAGGAAAAGTCCGCCACGGCACCGATAAAGATGATCACCAGAGCGGCCTGCATTGAAGAGATTGTCAGCGGCGCGATGATTTTGCGGAAACGCGCCATGGTGCCGGCACCGAGGTCGCGGGCTGCGTCCAGCACATCATCGCTGATGCTCTGCACCGCCCCTGTCAGCAGCAACAGCGCAAATGGCATGTTTTTCCATGTCTGCAACACCAGAATGCCATAGCCGTTCCGGTCGTTTTGCAGCCGGTGCGGCGCGTCCCAGAACCCGATCCACTGCATGAACTGGTTCAGGATGCCGTTATAAGAAATAACATTGATAAACAGGAAAGCCGCCACCAGACCCGGCACCAGCAGCGGCGCCTTGAGTACCGCACCAATCAGCAGTGAGCCATTGAACGGTTTGCGCAGCCAGATCGCCAGCGGATAAGCAAGAGCGACCGAAAAGAGTGCGCTGAAAAATCCGATATAAAGTGAAAACCGGACCGATTTATAATACGCTTTCCGTCCGAGCATTTTGTCCCAGAACTCGAAACTGAAGTCGCTTTCGCCCATCAGACTGTAGTAGCCAAGCGACTGCGCCACGGCCATGTAGATCACTGTCCCGATCATCACGGCGATCAGGCCGACACCGGGCGCCAGCAGCGCCAGTACGGTTATCCATTTTTTGGCGGTCACTGGATGGCCTCCAGCAGGATCAGATCCGACGGCTCAATCGAACAGTTGATATTCTCGCCGGGGTAAATACCCGGATCCGAAGTTTTCAACCGGTATCCGTTGCCGCCGATATCGACAAACAAATCTGTGTAGCTGCCCTGGAACTGCCGCTCTGTGACTTTGGCGGTAAAGCTGTTGACCGGGGAGTCGACTAATTTAACCGCTTCCGGCCGCCAACACACTTTGATGTGTTTTGCGGCCGGGGTGCGGTCACTTTTGGACACCATTTCACCGATTGGGGTTTGTAGTGCCCAGACGCCGGGCTCTGTTTCGCCGGTCACTTCGGCATTCATGATGTTTGCCCCACCGATGAAGTCGGCGACAAAACTGGTGCCGGGCGCATTGTAGAGAGTTTCCGGGGGGGCGACTTGCTCGATCACCCCGCCGTTCAGCACCATCACGCGGTCTGACATCGCCAGCGCTTCGGACTGGTCGTGGGTCACATAGACCGCAGTCAAATTGTTCTCTTGCTGAATGCGGCGGATCTCTACACGCACTGAATCGCGCAGTTTCGCATCCAGATTTGACAGTGGTTCATCAAACAGAATGACGCCGGGCCGCATGATCAGTGCCCGCCCGAGCGCGACACGCTGTTGTTGTCCGCCAGACAGTTGGTTCGGCAGTTTATCAAGCTGTGCGTCAAGCGCCAGTTGCCCGGCCATGTCTTGCAGGCGCTGTTTGCGTTCGCTGCCGTTGACCCGTTTTTGCTTCAAACCAAATTCAATATTATCTTTAATCGTCAGATGCGGAAACAGAGCGTAGGACTGGAAACAAAGTGCGGTGTCCCGGTGCTCAGGAGGCGTCAGCGTGACATCCTCGTTCGCAATTTTGATAGTTCCGTTGGTGGGCTTCAGGAAGCCGGAAATAAGTTTCAGCAGCGTTGTTTTCCCGCAGCCGGAAGGACCCAGCAAGGTGACAAACTCGCCTTCTTTGACACTTACCGAAATGTCTTTGAGCGCCGTAAAATTCCCAAAGCGCATCTCCAGACGGTCAATATCAATCGTACTCACGTGGTTCTCCTCCCAAGACGCAAACGTTTGGCAGTCGCCCGTTCGCTTATTACCCATAATGTGTAATAAAGGGATGGCGCGAGTCAACGAGAATTTTCCGCGTCGACGTAAAGGACTGAAACTACTTGGAAATGACGAAATTTTTTGATAATGATGGCAGCGCATGTCCAATCGGATGTGCGATCTGTCTGCGGATAGAACCAGGGAGTAGCGTTTTGAAAAGGGCAGACCGATTGTCGTTGAGCGAAAGCGAACGTGACATCATGAGCATCGTACGTGCTCGTGGGCCGATCGCCCGATCCGAAATAACCGAATTCACCACACTGTCGCAGCAGTCGGTGCACAGGCTGGTGGAAAACCTGACGGAACAAAAACTCCTCAGCAGTCAGAAGGCCGTTATCAAAGGCCGTGGCAAACCCAGCCCTCAGGTTGTGCTGGATGAAGCTTCAACCTATTCGCTCGGGGTCTCTGTACGCCCGGACAACGTTCAGCTGATAGCCGTCAGTCTTGCCGGCGCTGAGCTGCGACGGGCAACATTGCAGTCCCAGCCAAATGACCGCGAGAGCATCATGGCGGAAATATGTCGTATCGCGGCCGAGTGGTCCAAAACGCCAGAGTTCCGCGCGCGGACCGCCATCGGGGTAGGGGTTTCGATTCAGGGCTATCGCATTTCGAAGATGAACCAGTTCACAGTGCCGCTTCCGACCAAAAGCTGGTCGGGAATTCCGATTGATGATTTGTTCGCTGACGCTTTGGGCATCGCGGCATTCACTGAAAACAACGCCACATGCGCCGCGATCGCAGAACATCACAACGCGCTTGGCGACAATTCTCGGAACATGGCTTTTCTCTCCTTCAACTTTGGTTTTGGCGCCGGGATTGTGAACAACGGTGCCTCAGTGATCGGCGGTTTTGGCAACGCAGGTGAGCTTGGAGTTTTGATTCCGGATGACGAGTTTAAACACCGCCCGGCACTCGGCGAACTGATCAAGCGGTTGAATGACAGTGGCGTGGAGCTTAGTGGCGTCCCTGAACTGCAACAGAAATTTGACCCTTCCTGGCCGGCTGTCGCGGAATGGCTGAAGGAAATCTCGCCCACACTCGATCTGACGATCAGAGCCATAAGGGCCATTGTTGATCCGGAAGCAATTTATTTTGGCGGTGAAGCCCCTGCCGGATTGCGCAACCTGTTGATTGACACGTGCGAGCGCCCCAGAGAAAACCGCTACGGTGAAGTGCTGCCATTTCCGGAACTTTTGCCCAGCCGGTTCAATGGTGATGCCGCGATTTACGGCGCCGCCATTCTTCCGGCCAGACAACTGGTGTTCTGAGCCACAGCTCTCGGGGCTTCCGTCAGCCGAGCGTGGGATTGGACGATGTAACTGTGGACATGCCGGCGCGACGCTCAATGCGGCGGCCAACGCGTCTTTGATGTGAATTCACCTGCGTATCGGTTTTTTGTCCTGTCGGATCGTTTTTCCTCTTGGTTGATTTACTTTCGCTGCTGGTCCGGTTTGCCGCGGCCAACTCTGTTTGACTGTGTAACACCGGCGGGGCGGTCCCGATCAGTGTTGCACCAACCCGTTGAAACCGCTTCCCATTGTCGGCTTAGGACCTGGAAGGTTTGTGGCGGATTTGGGGAATGTGCAGATGGCGCGCATTCATCCAATCCGCCGCCGGAGGCTAAGCCGGAAATCCCGCGGGCACCGGCACTGTTTTGTCATCGCGGGGAGATACGCCGAATTTACGTGCGTATTCGCGGCTGAATTGCGTGGGACTTTCATAGCCCACTTCAAAGGCCGCAAGCGAGACGGATTTTGTACCCGCCGTCAAAAGGCGGCGGGCCTCCATCAGTCTGAGATCCTTCTGGTATTGTAATGGCGTGGTCGACGTAACTGTCTTGAAGTGTTCGTGGAAAGCAGACTGGCTCATTCCCGCGGTTTCAGCCAGTTCAGCAACAAGAATATGTGTCGTGAAATCGCTGCGGATCCTGGCTATGGCTTTCGATATCCGGCTGGCCGGGCTGTCGCGCCACAGAAGCTGGCGCAGCATGCCCCCATGGCGGGCCCGCAGCAGCCGGAAGTGGATTTCCCTCAGTACAAGTGGGGCCAATGCCTGTGTTTCCACCGGATCGTGCGAGATCCGGAAAAGCCTGGCCATGGCATCCACGAGGGCAACATCGGTTTCAGCCACATCAATAGACCGGAGGTCGTCGCCGGCCAGTTCGGTTTCGCCAATTTCGTCATAAAGGCTGCGCACCAACGCCAGATCAAGCCGTAGCACCAGGGCGGCGTAGGGCAATTCCCGCGTTGCCTCTGTCACCCCGGCCACGACCGGGACGGCATGGCTGACAATCACTGACTCGCCGGCGCCATATTCGATACGCCGCCTGCCCAGCTGGGCCTCTTTGCGGCCCTGAAGGACCAGGCACATGATTGGCTCATACAGCGTTGCTGCACACGTGGTCGGGGCAGAGTCACAAAAAACGAGCAACCCATCGACACCGGTCTGGCACGGTTGCCCAAAGGCGCCACGGGCCTCCGCAAATTCGCAAACCTCAGAAATCAGCTTTTTTTCGACCATCGGACGCTTCCTTATTCCCTGCTTTTTATAGGTCAGATCACGTCCTCACCGAAGAGAAAACCCGGGTCTCTGGAGGATTGGGCACGTCTTTCGGAGGATGAGGCAGGGCGATTTCAGCCGCCGTTGCTATTTATTCTGGCAGAGGCGCAGAGGAGTAAAGCGACATGACTAAGACTATTCTGATTACCGGAGCCTCCACAGGGATCGGCAAATCAACTGCAAAGTTCTTTCAGGCCAGGGGCTGGAATGTGGTCGCCACCATGCGCCGCCCAAATGATGAAACGGAGCTGACCGGGCTGGAAAACGTGTTTGTCACCCACCTAGATGTCACCGACGAAAGCTCGGTCAAGTCGGCTGTCAGCGCCGGTCTGGAGCGGTTTGGTAAGATTGATGCGCTTCTGAACAATGCCGGCTACGGCGCGTGGGGGCCGCTGGAAGCATTCTCTCTTGATCGTATCCGGAAGCAGTTTGAAACCAATGTGTTTGGGTTGCTGGCAACGATGCAAGCAGTATTGCCGCATATGCGCGCAGACGGCGCTGGTGTGATCGTGAACGTCAGTTCGATCGGCGGCAAGATGACTTTCCCGCTTGGCACCATTTACCATGGCACTAAATATGCAGTTGAGGGCATCTCTGAAGCGATGACCTACGAGCTTGACCGGCTTGGTATCAAGATGAAAATCGTCGAACCTGGCGTGATCAAAACCGATTTTGCCGGCCGCTCTCTTGACTTTAACAATGACAAAAGCATGCCGGAATACCAGCCTGTCGTGC
>MAAC01011946.1_pt1 | contig 12101 bp, 19 predicted proteins | sample 1115981 | NCBI WGS metagenome assembly MAAC01 (sample SAMN04961126, study PRJNA320927) | seawater metagenome | isolation source: sample BD02T64 sea water enriched with oil for 64 days | place: USA:Gulf of Mexico | collected 2013-07-27 | reverse complement strand
TGAAGTTCCCCCGTTTTAGTGGACACCTCCTCATAACACTGAGGAGGCTACAATGCCTAAATATACACAACCCAAAAAGACATGGTTTTATCCTGTCGATTTCAAAATCAAAGCGGTACAACTAAGCTTAAGAGACGACGTTTCTTCAAAGGATGTTGCTCAAGCACTTGATATTCACCCGTTCATGCTTTCTCGTTGGCGAAAAGAATATCGGGAAGGTAAGTTTCTCAGCAAACCTCGCTACCTCAGCAACAATGAACTCATGGCTAAACTCCCAAATAAAAAAGAGTTAAATAAAATTAAACAGCTGCAAAAAGAAAATGAACGCTTAAAGCTAGAAAATGATTTACTAAAAAAGTGGCAACGGTATCTGGCGGAAGTTCATCAGAACGATTTGGATTCATCCAACAGTTCGGACAAAAGTTAGGCGTTAAATATCTTTGTACGTGGCTAAAGGTGTCTCGAAGTGGTTATTATGCTTGGTTAAAGCGACCTATCTCCATGAGGGTTAAAGCCGATGTGGGTCTACTTGAACACATTAACCGTGTTTTCATCGCCAATAGGCAAACTTATGGGAGTCCTCGTGTTTTTCAAACATTAAAGCGAGAAGGTATTCTAACCAGTGAGAAGCGTGTAGCGCGGTTAATGCGAGAAAACGCTTTACGCGCTAGAGCCCTAAAAACATATAGTAAACCTGCCAAGGTAAAGTTTTTCTATAAAGAGATTAAGAACAATCGTAAAAATATCAGTAAGCCTGATGCTATTAATCAACAATGGTCGGGAGATATTACGTACCTGAAGGTGGGAGCGCGATGGTATTACTTAGCCGTTGTCTTAGATTTGTTCTCACGTCGTATCATTGGTTGGGCTTTTGGTCAGAATAAGTCGACAGCGCTGACGCTCAAAGCGCTACAGCGAGCAATAAAGAAGCGCAAACCTACACAACCCGTGTTATTTCACACTGACAGAGGCGCTGAATATCGAGCACATATAGTGCAGCAGTTCTTAGTTAAACATAACATTACGGCCAGTATGAACCGACCAGGTTGTTGTACTGATAATGCCGAAGTTGAATCATTTTTTCATTCGCTTAAAGCTGATGTAATCAGAGGCAATAAATTTGATTCGATGAATAAATTGCATTCAAAATTAAAAGGTTACCTGAATTCCTGAATTACTTTTACAATAGACAACGACTACATTCAAGTTTAGGATATAAAACACCTGCTGAATATGAATTGGCAGTAAATTGAAGTGGAGAGTGTCCATTTTATCGGGGGAAGATCAACTAAAAACAGGTTATCTGTAGGGAATGACAAATTTCGAAGCCATGATACGGACATCATGACCAAACTTGGTGAACTCTCTTGCCTAGTAATGCGTACCAGAGCATGCTTCCATATCGATAATGCAAGGTGGTAACTTAGTGATTTCAACTAACAGATTCTTTCTTTTGATTATTTTACGTAATTTACACTTGTCATTAACATCAACTCCGTGGATACTAAAAACAAGTTTGGCTAAATCGATACCAACAGCTTTAATTAAAGACATATGGTCTCTCCTCATTTGAAGCTTCTTATCAAAACTTCACTATGGCACATCTGCTACCGGTAGATGCCGAGTGGGGAGTCCATATCATTCTTTATGGGCTCAATAGTATCAATTCAGCATATTCATCTGATTTGAATTTTGAGTAACGTAAAAGTAACTTTATGAAGATAGCAATAGTTTTGGGAGCGACAGGTTTAGTAGGAAAAAAACTTGTCGATCGGTTAGTTAAAGAACAGTGTATTGAAAAGGTTGTTGCTGTTACAAGGCGACATGTTGAATATGCATCCCCAAAAATTGTTAATGAAGTTATCAACTTTGAAAATATTGAGGAATACATTAATGTTTTTAGAGGAGATATGATTTTTTCATGTTTAGGGACAACTGTTAAACAAGCCGGAACTTTTCAAAAGCAAAGAAAAGTTGACTTCGAATACCAATACAAAGCAGCAAAACTATCTTCAGAAAATAAAGTAAGTCATTATATTTTAGTATCATCCAGTGCCGCTAACGAAGAAAGTAAAAGCCAATATTTAAAAATGAAAGGTGAATTAGAAAATGAAGTTTCCACATTACCTTTCAAACAGATAACTATACTACAGCCCTCTCTTCTAAAAGGAGAACGCGAGTCTTTTCGTTTAGGAGAGACTATTGCAAACTGGTTACTTCCCATTATATGTAAATTGCCATTTCTTAAGCGTTACAGACCTATATCTGGTGATGATGTTGCTAAGAAAATGGTGTCGGTTAGCTTGTCACCCGGAAAAGGGAAGGAAATATACCGGCTTGATGAACTTTTTAGTAAAAGCTAAGGTTAAAGAAAGCCCTAACAAGCTGTTCAAGCAGGACTGCTAACAGTTTGCTCGGTTTCGCTTCGCTACACATTTTAGCAAACAATTAACAGCCCCCTTAAATGGGCTACATGGACTCCCCGTTAATCAGATTCAGAGGAACACTGAAAATGAAAACTATCACCTTGTTTTGTAGTGCCCTTCTCTTTACATATTTTAGCTCCTCAATTAGTGCAGCAGATCCGTTCGGGTATACAGTGAAGACAAATGTCGTTTACGGCAGCGGAAAAATCACCAAAGATGGAAAAGTGGTTGAGCGAGATTTGCTTATGGATATTTATACCCCAACAGCCGAGGCCAACAACAAGAGAAAACCGGCGGTTATACTTGTTCATGGAGGAGCCTTCCATCGTGGCGGTTTACGCGAACCCGCGTTCAAGGAAGACGGCGCTGTCCATTCAGGAATGAAGGATTATGCGGAATTACTCGCACCCTTGGGTTATGTTTGCTTCGTCATTGAGTATCGATTAACGCAAGAGCTTCCAGTGTTAGAGTTACCTTTTGAAGGCGAAGAGATTCAACCCTACCGAGAATTTGTTACCGAAGAGGTTCTAAGTCGAACCAACTTTGCTAGAAAGGCAATGGGCCTTTCAGTGGTGTCACCGAGTAACAGCCTAATTATATGGAAGGGAGTTTTGGCTCCGTCTGAAGACTTAAATAAAGCAGTTCTTAAAATTTAAGCCTCAGCTAAAGAGTATGGGGTTAACCCTGAGCGTATTGGTATGGGTGGGCATTCAGCGGGAGCAACCACAGTACTAAATTCAGCATACGGAATTAAATCACCCGTTAAAGCTGTTTTCCCTCTATCACCAACCGTTGCAGGTTACGACTTTGCGAAAGTCATAACCTCTTCCGAGCTACCCGCAATGCTGCTTGTTATGTCACAAAATGATTTACCTGTAATACGCCATACCGTACCGCCGCTAATGAATACGGCTAAAAACTCAGGCATTGATTACAATTTCGCTTGGGTGCCAGGTTTCGGGCACTTTTATCCTTCCGGAGCTGTGTCACTGGGCAATAAAGGCGTCAGAATATCTGTAGGTGAACGAGTTATAGAGTTTCTAGACAGGCATTTAAAGAATTAACATCTAACAAAAGCGTCAATTAGGACGCCCACAAGCTCGCGCCTATTTCGCGGGCGTTATTAAGTATTAAGCTAGGAGTGCCTCAATTTGAGTTCACAAGAAATCACTGAAAAAATGGAACGTTGGTTGTCGTCATTTTCTGAAGATACTCCTAAAAACATTTGTGCTTTATATGATAAACAAGCATCTTTGTGGGGAACTTTATCTCCATTAAAAAGAGACAGTGTAGAGCTTATAAAAGGTTACTTTGAGCAAATATTTAAGTATCAAAGTCGTCATGTCGAATTTAATGACTCAAATATTCGTCTTTTTGGTGATGTAGCAATATGCAATGGCCAGTATACCTTTAGGTGGTTTAAAGAAGGTGTAAAAGTAACGATAGTAGCTAGATTTAGCTTCGTATATATAAAGAAATGCGGTCATTGGTATATTATTGAACATCATTCCTCAGCTATACCTATAGCAGCATAACAAGGCATTCAAGTCGGAGTCTGGAGTTCCCCCGTTTTAGTGGACACCTCTTCATAACATTGAGGAGGCTAAATGAACTATTATAAGGAAATAATTAATGAACAACTTTAAGTATCTTTTAACTTGTTTTGTATGCATGCTTTTAACCAGTTGTAGTATTTTACCTTTAGAAAAAGAAATAAAAAAAAACCACTTTAGGTTTGAGAATTTCAAACAAGAAATTGGTACACCTTCAGAGTTTATTTATTTAATGTGTTACTTAAAAAGACCTACACGCTGGGCTGAACCTAAACAATATGTAGGAGGTGAGCATGAATTATGGGTTGAAGCCAATATTTCAACTTCAACTATAAATAACAAAGAGGCATTTGTTTTTTTTAAAGTTAAATTGGATTCAGGTAAAAGTTATATGTTAAATAGAAAAATTGTAGGTGATAAAATTTCTATTTGGATTCAAGAATCTGAGAGTGCCCTTAAAGTGTCAAAGGTAATCACTACAGATTTGAATATAGCGGCAACGGGGAAGAAAATTTTTCGTCAAAAACGATGTAAGGCAGGTTCTATATAGCCTGCATGCCTAATAGTGAAATCAACAAAGAATAAAAGAGCTGCTTTAGCTTTTACGCTTTGTTAGCCAACGTTTGAGCCGCTCAGCAAAACATATTATGGTTAATATCACTCTATTAAATTTACACGGAAGTATTAATGCCAAAGACAAACATAAAGGAAAATGACTCTAGTTTTGCAGAATTAATGTCTGCAGCATTTGCTAGTGGTTTTGCAACCTCAACAATAAATAACTTCGAAATGAATTACAGTTTATTTCTGGCTACCTTTGATATTTTTCCTGCATTAGTTAACTTTACTGTTTTTAGTCTATTATTTTATCTATTTTCTAAGGTTTTTGGCTGGTTGTACTCTGCATCACCAAATAAAAAATAAAACATTTAGGTAGCTCGGTTCAAACATCGCTAACAAAAAATCAAACTAAAACTGTATAGGCGTAAATACCTATGTCATGTATTAAAACTCGATTTATATTTTTAACTTTAATTCTATTGCATTGCTGAAATTGTTGCTTATGTAATAGACCAACCTGAGTCTAGTAAAAAATGTTCTGCTATGGTGGGTGAACAGAAAAAATCTTGTGATACGCAAGTAAAAGCATTGAAAAAGCATATAAATGACGCAAGTAAAAAGTAAATATAACAATAATATGAACAGGACATTCATCATGGAAGAAGTTGTTACTGAAGCTGCTCGTCCCCTATTACGATTATTCTTTTACATCTTTCGAGGCATACTTTGGCTTGCTTGGGATTTATCTGTTCAAACAATTGGCTGGAGTGTTGGTTGGTGTTTCTTACGTATAATAACAGTCGGCAACTTTCCTAAACATAAGATTTCAGAGCAGAAAAACGCACCTTTAAGGCTATCATTATTAGTAGAGTTTTTGGGTATTGCCATCATTGGCTTTATAACAATAGTATTTTATCGTTTAGCTTTTCAATAGCACTTAATTCACAACAAACCTATGTGGTTCGACTAACAACCTGCTTAATCTCTTTTTAATCTAGCCAGCAATAATTTCTCCCTTAACAAAGCGTAAATTGCCTAACTTTATTTTGTATTTAAACCTTTTAGTTACTTTTTGTCTCTAAATATTGATTTTAACTATCTGAAAAGGAAAATTATGAAACTTTTAGCCACTATTTTATTCATTACCGCCTTACTTGCCACCAATGCGCTAGCAGAGCCTAGCAAGAAAGTACTAATCGTAGCATCTAACATGATAGATATGGGAGATCCTGAAAAGCATGACGCCAGAAATAATTTATGGGAGTTTGCGCCTCCTTACCACATTTTTGTTAGCCACGGCTTTGAAGTTGACTTTGTCTCACCTAAAGGTGGAGAAGTTCAGTTTATGATGGATCCTTTAGGTATTAGCAGCTACACCATCAAACATGAAGGGTTCTTAGAAAAAGCGAACAGTTCAATCTCCCCTTCTCAAATTAATCCAAATAATTATTGGGCCGTATTCATTGGCGGTGGTTACGGTGTGATGTTTGATGTTGCTGATAACCAAAAGATCCACTCTATTATCAGAAATATATATGAAACAGGTGGTGTCATAGGTGTTGGCGGTCATGGCTCTGCAGGCATTGTCAACGTATCACTCTCTAACGGTGAGTTTTTGGTAAAAGGAAAAAAAGTAGCTGGATTTCCTAACTCCACTGAAAAAACTAAGTCGTGGGCTAAACATGGTACGCTGCTGCCTTTTCTCATCGAAAGCCAACTAAACAAGAATGGTGCTATCGCTCAAAACAAGAAAACACTTAAAGATAAACACGCCGTGATTACCGATCAACGTATTATTTCAACAATGTTTTTGCCTTCAGCTGCACTTGTTGCAAAAGAAATGATAATCTTGAAGCAACAGTAGCAACGTTTGTTAGTAAACTCTGGTTATCGAATAATGCTTTTACATAAATTCAGCTGTTAGATATCAATATAAGTATTGATATCGACTCGTATATCCTCAATCAGTACAAGTTAAAATGGAATACTGTAGGCGTTGATAATTTACATACTAGAAACCTAAAACACGACTAAATGGGCCAATCAACAGCTAGCTGGTTTCTCTTGAATTATACCCGGTTAGTAGATGGATATTTAATCGTCTTTATATCGTAAGGAATTTAAATAATTGGGCACAATAAAAGGGAATGACTATTACAAGCTATTTATCGTTTCTATTATATATGCTCTGTATTTTATTGTTCCCCTAACCGTATTGATGTTTTGCATCGAAATAGGATTTGAACTCAATGACGGCGGCTCAGTAGGTTTATTTTTCACCAAAGAGTTCATCACTACCTTCATATTCCATGAATTAATGCTTATCTTTTATTTTGTTGTATTTTTATTCGTGTTTATCATACGTTTGTTACTGATTAGATTGAAAAAAAGCAGTAAAATAAATACGATAATTTGACCCCTCAATTGCCTGAACCTACACCTTAGGTTTTAGCAAAAATTTTTAAAGAGTTATGTCGCATAACAAGGAGTTGCTGTGATATCAGATAAAAAGTCTTATGCCATTGATAGAGTTTTACATTGGGCGTGCTCTATTCTCATTTTATTTATGTTATTAGTAATGGGCTCACAAATTCATAATACCGACTATAGGATCAAGGGGGCTATTGAGCATAAACAAGATGCGATAGAGGTTCATTTCATCATGGGGGCTTTAGTATTACTGCTCTTATTATCAAGAGTTGTTTGGTCAAAGTTCTTTCTACCTGAATCACGTAAAGCAACATTTAACAGCCTAATGCACAAAAACATTGTCAATCTTGTGCATTTTTCAATGTATTTGGTTTTATTTTCATTAATGGTATCGGGGTTTTTAATGGTGACAAATTATGAACACCCTCTTTCTATTTTGAATATTATTTCTTTCTCCCTAGGCGAAACTAAACTATTTATCTTTAACCAAGCAAATCAGGTTCACCTCTATTTAGAAAGTGCTATTTATTATTTAATTGCTTTTCATTTCGCAGGTGCTTTATATAGTCGACGATAAAGCAAGTCACAAAGTAATCAAAAAACTAAAAATAGTTTGCCATTGTTTAGACCTTACCTATTATTAACTTAAGGAGACTTATCATGACTAAACCTGTACGTGCGTCTGATACACCTTTTGCAGTAGCGGTTGAAAAAGGTAAAAAATATTCTTGGTGCTCTTGTGGTAAAAGCCAGAAACAACCATTTTGTGATGGCTCTCATAAAGGCTCTGAATTCTCACCGGTGAGGTTTACGGCGACAGAGTCTAAAAAAGTGTATTTTTGTGGCTGTAAAAAAACAGCATCACAACCCTTGTGTGACGGTAGCCACAAGTCATAACAATTAATAATTGACCATGCCGTATTTTATTTAACAACGGGGAAAGTTTTATTGATGGGCTGCTTTACTTCAGTATTATGTTTTTCAAGGTAACTTTATGATTATATGGCCCTGCATGCTAAAACTCGATGGCGATGATGAGCTTATTTACTTACCTTCTCAAGCAGGTTTTATTGCTGAATGTCACGAAGTACTCTTAAGTGATACCGACAATGTTATAGATTCACGGGGAAATAGTTACTTAATAAAATCAACTTCACAGAACCTGAAGTTAATCCCTACAGAGCGTGTATTCACTGTGGATGAAGTGACGAGTTTGCTAAGGGCACATGAGTTTCAAAAGGCAACTCTTTGCCTGACTAAGATTCACTTTTTATCGGTGTCGGATGCGATAAGATCACTCGCTTATTAATGAGGATATTATGCTGTAAAGCAGAGGAGGCAATATTAATTATTATGATGACCCAGAAAATGTCAAAAAATATATTCAAATGTGCAAAGGGTATGATGGAAATAATATCTATCAACTTCTGAGCAAATCACTGCCAGTTAAGTCATCATTACTTGAATTAGGCTCTGGTGGGGGACTAGACATTGAGTATTTAAAGAGAGTGTATTCCACAACAGGCTCAGATTTATCAGAAGCCTTCTTGAACGTATGCAAAGTAAAGCATCCTGATGTGCCTTTTTTAAAGCTCAATGTAAAAAAACTTGAAGTAAATGAGCTATATGACTGTATCTACTCAAATAAAGTACTGCACCATTTAACAAGAGAAGAATTAAAAGCGTCACTTTTACAACAAGCATCAATCTTAACCTCTAAAGGACTTATAGCCCACTCGTTCTGGCTCGGTGATACAGATGAAGAAATGAATGGTTTGTTATTTACTTACTATAACCCAAACGAACTTATTAGTATTATTTCTCAATCATATGACGTAGTTTCTACATTAAGTTATCAAGAATTTGAGGAAGATGACTCACTCTTTGTGATTGCAAGAATAAAAGAGGTTTAAGTGTAATTAACACTTTACTTGCGTGCTTGCTTTATAGAGAGATCCATTTCTAAAACAGTAAATATACAGTAATCATTGTCACGAACAGTATGAAGTTAGGTAATAATGAAAAATAATAGCGAGATAGTCGATCGACTGCGAGACCGTATTCCAACGTTTAAATGTACGCCAGGTTGCCATGATTGTTGCGGACCGGTAACAACGTCTTCAGAAGAAATGTCACGTCTGCCCGTAAAAACCATTGCTGAACATGAAGCTGCATTAGATCATTATAACTGCGTGCATCTTGGACCTAATGGCTGCGAGGTATACGAAGAGCGTCCGTTGATTTGCCGCGTATTTGGAACAACCCCGAATATGCCCTGCCCTAATGGTTGTCGACCAGAAAATATGATTGACTCAAAAGTTGAACAACAGATTCATTACTACATTAAGAATACACGACAAGTTTTGGTATAATACCAAGCCGGTGGATTTATTGCTCAACTTAACGTAAATGAGTCCATTTGACAGCGGAAATATTTAAGTAAAGGTGAAATGTATGGACAACGCACTTCAAACAATGATTAATAATATGCCTGAAAAAACAGGTAAAAACCTTAAAGAATGGCTTCAAATATTGCATAAAGAAAACATTGAAAAACATTCAATCGCAGTGAAGTTTTTAAAAACTGAATATGGAGTAACCCATGGATTTGCCAATACAATAGTTACCTTATCAAAAGAGCAAAATGAAACGTCTGACGATCTTGTGGTAAACCAATATAAGGGCAAAGAGTTACTTAAGCCAATTTATAACCTATTAATTTCTACCATCGAACAATTTGGCTCTGATGTAGTTATAACCCCGAAAAAAGGCAGTGTTAGTCTTATTAGAAAAAAGCAGTTTGCCTTAATAAAACCTGCTACCAAAACAAGAATTGATTTAGGCTTAAAACTAAAAGATATCGACATACAGGGCCGTTTAGAAAATTCTGGACCATTTGGCACTATGTGCACACACAGAATACAACTCAATAGCATTGATGATGTTGATGAAGAGGTAATTGAATGGCTATCAATGGCCTATACAAAATCGCTATAATACATAAACACCGATTAACTCAGGTTAAATAGCTTTGTCTATTTAACCTCACTTCAATAGATTCACCAACAATTAATCAACAGAAAGATGCTATTTTATAGTCGTTATTTCAATCAGGAACTTTAGTTATGGAACCCATTTTAGTCTTTTTAGTTTTGTTTTATTTCGTTGCGTTCGCTTATGACAAAACCATTGATAATGAGATTAAACGAGATCAATCATTGGCAGACAAGTTAACCGACTTTAAATACTTTCATTCACTGCAATCAAGGCCTAAAGCACTTTCTTGCGTATTAAGTTTTAAATTTTTTGGTATCTCAACGCTATTAAATGTTGTAGGCAGTACCTTTTCTTTGATGATGTACTTCGGTTTGTTTGCCGGAGTCTATCTATTGCTTCAATAAAGTCCCACGCTTAGTTTTATTTGTCCAAAACAACATTCAATACCTTGCTTAAAAGTAGAATTAGCTTTTCTTAACACTAAAATTTTTAAATAATGGATAATCGATGAACTTTGATATGTCAGAACTAGCGGTTCAAGAAAAATATCGCTTATTAAATGGCGGTGTAACCCCAAGACCGATAGCTTGGATAAGTACCCGCTCAAAAGATGGCGTAGATAATCTTGCGCCCTACTCATTTTTTACTGTGGCAAGCTGCAATCCACCTGTGCTTCTCTATACACAGGTGACACAACGAAATGGCCTTGATAAAGACACCCTGCAAAATTTACAAGAAACTGGTGATTGTGTGGTGAACATTGTTAATTCCACTTTATTAGAAAAAATGAATGTAACCAGTGCTAGCATTGCTATTGATAAAAGCGAGTTCGAACTAGCGCAGGTAAAGCAAAGTGTAAGTTGTAAGGTTGATGCTTTTTCCGTTGCTGAATCACCCATTCGATACGAATGTACCTTAAGAGAAGTCATCTCTGTTGGGGACTTGCCTGCGGGCGGAACCATTGTATTGTTAGATGTAAAATCTGTTTACGTAAGAGATGATCTTTACAATGACGAAGGTATCAACCAAGCATTAATAGACTCTGTTGGTAAAATGGGTGGCGACGGTTATAGCCATACATCACACTATGTTTCGTTAGATCGACCATAAAAGCAATCAGCAGCACATGCATTGCCATGATATAACGATTAGCTTGTTATCAAAAATCAGCTGTTTTTGTTAGCGCGCTTCGTATAGAATCCGCCCTATAATATTTATTCAGTAAAATTATTCAAACAGAGAAATTTCAAATGGGGGAAGTTCAAACAATAAAAGTTAACGATCTCCCCCTTAATATTCCCTTCTAAATTGATAAGTAACAAATGACCGATAAAGTAATAGCAACTCATAATGGCAGTTTTCATGCGGATGATGTTTTTAGCATCGCTGCACTTAAAAACATTTTCCCTTCTTTTAAGCTCATACGTACTCGTGATTTAGATGTGATAAACAAGGCCGATATTGTAATAGATGTTGGTGGAGAATATGATGCTGATGCTGGCCGTTTTGATCATCATCAACGTGGCGGTGCTGGTGCGCGTGAGAATGGCATTCCTTATTCTTCATTTGGTTTGATTTGGCAAAAATATGGTTTGCAAATATGCCAAGGTAATCAAGAAGTGGCTGATAGTGTTGATGCAGGATTAGTATCGACAATTGATGCTATTGATTGTGGTCATGTTGAAGGAGTTCCACAAGGTATTAGCCTTAGCCAAACTATTTCAATGTTTAATCCAACTTGGCAAGAAGACAGCCATTTTGATGCTTGTTTTGATGAAGCTGTTGATTTCGCATCGCGCGTTTTAACTCGATTCATTGCTTCTGCTGACGGCGGTATTAGTGCAAAAGAAATTGTTGCTCAAGCTATCGAAAATGCAGAAGACCCAAGAGTTATAGTATTAGAAAAATATACTCCGTGGAAAAGAACCGTTCATGCTTTATCTGAAGAAGCTTTATATATGGTCTACCCTTCTAATTCTGGTCAGTGGCGAATCCAAACTGTACCCGTAGAACCTGGTTCATTTGAAGACAGAAAGTCGCTGCCTACACCATGGGCTGGCTTATCGGATCAAGCCCTTAAAGACGTAACCGGTATTGACGACGCTATGTTTTGCCATAATGGTTTATTTATTGC
>MAAC01016263.1_pt1 | contig 12103 bp, 13 predicted proteins | sample 1115981 | NCBI WGS metagenome assembly MAAC01 (sample SAMN04961126, study PRJNA320927) | seawater metagenome | isolation source: sample BD02T64 sea water enriched with oil for 64 days | place: USA:Gulf of Mexico | collected 2013-07-27 | reverse complement strand
GCAACAAGGGAAGCTATTGATGCTGCTTTACCTCGTTTGCGTGAAATGCTAAGCGAGCAAAATGTAAATGTTGTTGATATTGATGTTTCCCAGCATTCTTTTGCTGAGCAACGTGACCAACAAGCGTCCAATAGTCAAGATGGTAAGGGTCATGTATCTAACCTAGATGGAGAATTGGAAGAGTCGGTTTTCGATCAGCAAGAAAATACACAACAAAGGCAATATAACGGGTTATTTAGCGATTTTGCCTGACAGTTAAGCCCACGGAAATACTTATTTGAGTGGCCCGAGGTGCGTTGAATGCACTTCGGGCTTCTTTGCATGTAATGCATGACTAAATTTTGACGAATATTAGAGTTGGCTCACTATATTTATGACTTGAATTTGACATTGTGTTGAATTCATCTTTTAACTTATTGTAATAAATAGGGTTATTTAATGGCATAGCAATTGCTAATAATATTCTTAATAGAACAAGAAGAATCTGTTGAGGAAGCGGGCAGTTCTAAAAAGAAACTAATCATTATGGTCGCTGGTGGAGTTGTGCTACTGGCCATTCTTGCCGGTGCTGGTTTGTACTTCACCGGGTTTTTCGAAGAAGAAAAGGCACCGGTGACGGCCGAGTCTTCTAGTTCTGAAGGAACCTTACCCGAAGGAAGCGATAGTGCAGAAGAGGGTGCTGAAGCGGAAGAATCTGGTGATGCTGCGGAAACGCTGTATCAAGCGTTGACACCTCCGTTTATGGTGAATTTTCCCGATGGTAATATCAAGGTGATTAAAGTAGCAATGAGTTTAATGGTGAAAGATGAGAAAGTGATTTCAGCCGTTAAAAAGCATGATCCGGTTATTCGAAATAATATTTTGATGTTGTTGTCTAGTCAAAATCCGGAAATGCTAAAAACAGCAGAAGGTAAGACTCAGTTACAAGCTGTCGTCAAAGCTGAGATTAATAAGGTTTTAGCAGAAAGAAAAGTTTCGTCGAAAGTATTAGAAGTTTTTTTTACCGACTTGGTGATGCAATAAATGTCTGATATGGATTTACTATCGCAAGATGAGATTGATGCGTTATTGCATGGTGTTGATGATGGTGATGTAGAAACGGAAGCAGGTGTTGATGCACCGGATGGCGAAGCGTCTAATTATGACTTTCAAAGTCAGGATAGAATTATTCGTGGCAGGATGCCGACGCTTGAAATGGTTAATGAACGTTTTGCCCGTTACTTCCGTATTAGTTTATTCAATTTTTTAAGGCGTTCAACGGAAATTTCGATTTCAGGCATTCAGATGCTGAAGTTTTCTGAATATGTTCATAGTCTATTTGTTCCAACGAATTTAAACATCGTAAAAATTAAGCCACTCCGTGGGTCAGCATTATTTGTTTTTGATCCCAGTTTGGTTTTCACGATTGTGGATACGTATTTCGGTGGTTCAGGCAAATTTCATAATAAAGTTGAAGGCCGTGAATTCACTGCAACAGAAATGCGGGTTGTTCGAATTGTGTTGGATATTGTTTTTAAAGATTTGATGAAGGCTTGGGAGCCCGTTTTAAAGCTTGAATATGAATATATAAATTCGGAAGTAAACCCACAGTTTGCCAATATCGTTAGTCCAACTGAAGTGATGGTGGTTTCAACGATCCATCTTGAACTAGAAGGCGGTGGTGGCGACATTCAGTTTAGTTTGCCGTACACCATGTTAGAGCCTATTCGTGAATTGCTAGACGCGGGTATTCAAAGTGACCGTGGTGATACCGACGTACGTTGGAAATCTAGCTTACGTAACGACATTAAAACGGCGGACGTGGACTTGCATAGTGTGCTGTTAAAAAAAGAAATGTCCCTTAAAGATGTGTTGAGCTTTAAAGAGGGCGATATTTTACCGATTGACCTGCCTGAGCAAGTGATTATTGAGTCGGGCGAAATGCCGTTATTTAGAGGCAAACTTGGGGTGAGTAATGATCGCTTTGCGGTGAAGCTTCAAGAGAAAATGGAACGTGAAGAAGTGCAAAATATGTTTGAAGAAGAGGAATAAAGATGAGTGAAGAAAACAATAGCGACGGTGCTGATTGGGGTGATGCGCTAGAGGAGCAAGCGTCGGGTGAAGCGGCGGATGGTTGGGGTGATGCGTTAAGTGAACAGGCTAATGCAGAAGCGGCTGCTTTTGACCCTATCTCAGACACGGGCGGGCAGCTGGGCTTAGACAGTGAAATAAATTTGGATGTCATTTTAGACGTGCCAGTAACGGTGTCTATGGAGGTGGGTAGTACTAAAATCAGTATTCGCAACTTGCTACAGTTGAATCAAGGGTCTGTTATTGAATTAGACCGATTAGCGGGTGAGCCAATGGATGTTTTAGTCAATAAAACGCTGATTGCTCGCGGTGAGGTGGTTGTTGTGAATGATAAATTTGGCTTACGTTTAACAGACATTATTAGTCCTGCAGAGCGAGTTAGGAAATTAAAATAATGCGATACATGTTTTGCTCAGCACTTATCGTTTTGTCAGAGCTTGCGCTGTCGGCTGAGCCATCTATTGTTGGCTCGAAGAGTGTCGAACCCGTTTCAATGGCTAATTTGACGCAATGGACCGTCGGTTTAATATTTGTTCTACTGATGATTTTGCTGGTGGCATGGTCGGTAAAGCGATTTACAAGCTTGGGTACAAGCCCTAAAGGAAATTTAAGAGTCTTGTCCGGTATCTCTTTAGGCAATCGTGAAAAAGCAGTATTGATAAAAGCGGGTAATCATCATCTTTTATTAGGTGTTTCACCGGGACGAGTGGTGAACTTGCACACCTTCGAAGCGGGTGAGATTCAAGACGAAGTGGGGCAAACAGAATCATCCTCAGCTTCTTTTCAAGACAGTTTGCAAGGTTTAATGAAGAACAGAGTGGTCAAATGAAGGTATTAAAGTTGTGCGCCATTTTTCTGGCGTTAACGCCAATGAGTGGTTTTGCCGCTAATGGAATTGAAGCCATCACCATCGCTGGTGACGGTAAAAGTTATTCGGTGACCTTGCAAATTTTAGCAGTGATGACGCTGCTGACAGTGCTACCCAGTTTACTGGTGATGATGACATCGTTCACACGGATAATTATCGTTTTTTCAATTCTCCGACAAGCTATGGGTACACCGCAAACACCGAGTAACCAGATTTTATTGGGCCTCGCGCTATTCCTTACGTTTTTTATCATGTCACCGGTATTAGAAAAAGCGAATGAGGATGCTTTGCAACCTTATTTGAATGATGAGATTGCGGCGGATATTGCGATAACGAACGCCATGGAGCCATTCAGAGATTTTATGTTGCGCCAAACTAGAAATGATGACTTGGAAATGTTTGCCAGAATTTCTGGAGCCGAACCGATAGAAGATGCCTCCGATATACCGTTGTCATTGTTGTTGCCTGCGTTTGTGACTAGTGAGTTGAAAACGGCTTTTCAAATTGGCTTTATGATTTTTATACCGTTCCTGATTATCGATATGGTGGTGGCCAGTGTCTTAATGTCGATGGGCATGATGATGCTATCGCCGTTGATTATTTCACTACCCTTTAAGCTGATGTTGTTCGTTTTAGTCGATGGTTGGGCGCTGATCATGGAAACATTAGCGGCGAGCTTTTTTACATAGGGAGGTTGAAGAGATGACACCTGACAGCGTAATGAGTTTAGGCGAGCATGCGTTACAAGTAACAGTGATGCTATCGGCACCGATTTTATTATCGGCGTTAGCAATAGGCCTTCTGGTCGCCATGTTTCAAGCGGCGACGCAAATTAATGAACAAACTCTAAGTTTTGTTCCTAAATTATTGATAACAGTGGTTGTTTTATCTATTGCTGGTCCTTGGATGCTGCGTTTAATTATTAGTTTTACGCGGCAAACGTACCTTAGTATTCCAGACATGATTGGTTAAAACACGTATTTAGCATGGTTTACAGCGAACAACAAATCATGATGTGGGCATCAACCTTTTTCTGGCCGCTGCTGCGCATTAGCGCTATGTTTATTGCGATCCCTGTGTTTAGCGGCCGCTTTGTCGATAGTAAACTTCTTGTCGGCGCGACCTTGATTATTACGTTTTTTACTCTTCCATTGTTACCCGAGCACCGGGCCATTGAAGTGTTAAGTCACGAAGGTATTATCACTGCTTTACAGCAAACCTTAATCGGTATCTCAATGGGTTTTGTTTTGCAGCTGGTGTTTAGTGCGATTATATTCGCTGGGCAGGGTATCGCTTACAGCATGGGTCTCGGTTTTGCTTCTATGGTTGACCCTACAACGGGTGTGAGCGTGCCAGTTGTTAGTCAATTTTATTTGGTATTGTCCACGTTATTATTTCTAACCTTGGGTGGGCACCTTGTTTTAATAGAGATGTTAATTGATAGTTTTAATACGCTTCCAATAGGCGCGATGGGCATGGAACGTTCAGATGTTTGGTCAATTATCGCGTGGTCGAGCAGGATTTTTTCTGCTGGCCTTTTAATGGCGATGCCTGCTATTGCGTCATTACTCATGATTAATATTGCATTTGGTGTGGTGACAAGAGCGGCGCCACAGCTAAATATTTTTGCGGTTGGTTTTCCTATTACCTTGACCTTGGGTTTGCTTTTAATGTGGGTGACGATTCCATCGGTGTTAGGTAATTTTACAAATTTGCTTGCCGAAAGCTACGGCGTTATTGGCGATTTTCTGCGTATAAGGCACTGATGTGGCAGACGATAGCGATCAAGAAAAAACCGAGGAACCCACCGCCAAGCGGGAGGAGGATGCCCGAAAAAAGGGGGATATCGCACGCTCTAGGGAACTCAATACGGTCGTCGTTTTGATGATGGGTTCAATGATGATTTGGATGACGGGTGATCGTATTCTAAAGGGTATGTGGCGTGTGATGGAAGGTGCGTTCAAAATAGATAGAAGCAGCATGTTTGACCCATTGGAAACGGTGGCAAGCTTGCAATTTGCCATGCAAGAAGCGCTGATGTTTGTTGCGCCTTTTTTGGCGGCTATGGTTGTTGCCGCCTTAGTCGGGCCCATTGCGATGGGTGGTTGGTCTTTTAGCGCCCAAGCATTCGCGCCCAAAGCTAGCAAAATGAACCCGATTGAAGGCATGAAGCGAATGTTTGCGGTACGAAGCTTGATTGAGCTGGTTAAGTCATTGCTTAAATTTGGTTTAGTGATGGGCATTATGGCGCTATTAGCGGACATATATTTGCCTGAATTTATATCCCTCAGTAAATTGCCAATAGAAGATGCGCTACTTCGAGCGAGTGATGTTATGACCATGTCATTCGTTATTTTATGCTCGTCTTTATTGCTGGTTGCGGCGATCGATGTGCCGTTTAGTTTGTGGGAATATAAGAAGAAATTGAAGATGACGCTTCAAGAAGTAAAAGATGAAATGAAGCAAACCGAAGGCAGGCCTGAAGTAAAAGGCAAAATACGTCAATTACAACAGGAAATGTCTCAGGGAAGAATGATGGAAGCGGTGCCTAAGGCCGATGTCATTGTGACTAACCCAACACACTTCGCGGTAGCGCTTAAATATGAAGATGGTGGTAACGGTGCGCCGACTGTTGTCGCTAAAGGAGCAGATTTAATGGCCGCACAAATTAGAAATATTGCCGTTGGAAATGGTATTACTTTAGTTTCCGCGCCGCCGCTTGCTCGTGCTTTGTTCTTCTCAACAGAGATAGATCAAGAAGTACCAAAAGGCTTGTATTTGGCAGTTGCTCAAGTATTGGCATACGTTTATCAGCTACGCATTGCGACAGAAAAACGCTGGAAAAAACCTGCAGCACCAAAAGATATTTCTATTCCAGATGAGTATAAAAAATATGCTGATAGAACACATTAACCGATCAATGATAAAGATGTTACAAAATGAATTTTAACGAAATTTCAAAACTCTTATTAGACTTTGCTAAAAATGGCTTAGGCGCGCCTATTCTCATTATGGTGATACTGGCTATGTTGGTGTTGCCGTTGCCGCCCTTCTTACTGGACTTGTTTTTTACCTTCAACATTGCCTTGTCATTGATTGTTTTGTTAGTGGTGGTTTATGCGTTGCGCCCATTAGACTTTGCTGTTTTCCCAAGTTTCTTGTTGGTCGCTACCTTATTACGACTGAGTTTGAATGTTGCTTCAACACGTATTGTGTTGCTAGAAGGGCATAACGGGGGTGACGCAGCAGGTAAGGTGATTGAGGCGTTTGGTGCCTTTGTTATTGGTGGTAACTATGCCGTTGGCTTAGTGGTGTTTAGCATTTTAATCATCATTAACTTTGTGGTTGTGACAAAAGGTGCTGGACGCGTATCTGAAGTAAGTGCACGTTTTACCTTGGACGCAATGCCAGGTAAACAAATGGCGATTGATGCCGACTTAAATGCAGGTTTATTGACGCAAGATGAAGCGCGTGATCGTCGTAAAGAAATCAGCCAAGAGGCGGATTTTTACGGCTCAATGGACGGCGCAAGTAAGTTTGTTCGAGGCGATGCTATAGCGGGTATTTTAATTCTATTGATTAATATTGTGGGTGGCTTGGGTGTTGGCATCCTGCAGCATGATTTGGCATTTTCTCAAGCGATGGAATATTACACATTGCTAACCATTGGTGACGGCCTAGTGGCGCAAATACCCGGCTTACTGCTATCAACCGCTACAGCGATTATTGTTACACGTGTCAATAGTAATCAAGATATGGGCGAGCAAGTGTCATTGCAAGTGCTAAATAATCCAAAAGCATTGGCGATTTCCGCAGGCATTATTGGGCTATTAGGGGTGATCCCAGGGATGCCAAATTTTGTGTTTATTTCGCTGTCTTCAGGTTTGGGCTACGCCGCTTATAGAATATACAATAAACAACGGCTGGCTGAATTGGCCCCAGTCGAGCAAGAGGCAATCGTTCAAGCGCTGCCTGATGAGCCTAAAGAATTGTCTTGGGATGATGTGGCACCGGTGGATATGATTGGCTTGGAGGTTGGCTACCGTTTGATTCCATTGGTTGATAAAACCCAAGGTGGCGAATTGATGTCGCGCATTAAAGGGGTGCGTAAGAAGTTATCGCAGGAACTTGGTTTCTTAATTCCTGCGGTACATATTCGCGACAATTTGGATTTGGCACCAAATGTATACCGTTTAACGTTAATGGGTGTCAGCATTGGTGAAGTAGAAATTCACCCAGATAGAGAGTTAGCGATTAATCCCGGTCAAGTATTTGGTGATATTCAGGGGATTGCGACGAAAGACCCGGCGTTTGGTTTGGACGCAATTTGGATTGATGCTGCGCAGAAAGACCAAGCCCAAACAATGGGCTATACCGTGGTCGATCCAGGCACCGTGGTTGCGACCCACTTGAGTCAAATTATCCAGACACATGCACAAGAATTATTAGGCCATGAAGAAGTGCAACAAATGTTGGATACATTGAAAAAATCAGCACCAAAATTGGTTGAGGACTTAGTGCCGGACACCATTTCATTGGGCGCGATTGTTAAAGTATTGCAAAACTTGTTGCAGGAAAATATCCCAGTAAGAGATATGCGAACAGTTGCTGAAACACTCATTGAACATGGGCGGGTGAGTCAAGATCCTGGCACTTTAACCGCAGCCGTTAGAATATCATTGGGCCGATCAATTGTTCAGAAAATCAGTGGCTTAGACAGTGAACTGTCAGTCATTACGCTAGATCCAGACTTGGAACGCTTATTGCAACAAAGCTTGCAAGCGTCAGAAGATGGTAGCGCGGGACTTGAACCAGGATTGGCAGAAAGAATGATAAGTGCATTACAAGAAAGCAGTCAGAAACTAGAAATGGAAGGTAAGAGCGCCGTGCTTCTAGTGTCAGGCTTCTTGCGTCCTTGGTTAGCGCACTTTGTTCGCCATTCAATTTCAAATTTAAATGTTTTGTCATACAACGAGATTCCTGAGGACCGGCAAGTACGTGTTGTTGGAAGTGTTGGGCAAAACGGTTAAAGGGTGTTTTAAGAGGTAATATTAAATGAAAATTAAACGATTTTTTGCTCCAGACATGCGTGAAGCGCTCAGGTTGGTTAAGGAGGAACTTGGCGCAGATGCGGTAATCCTGTCGAATAATCGAGTGGGGGACGGCGTCGAAGTGGTGGCGGCAAAAGATTACGATGAGCAAGCGATTCAAGTGGCAGCGGATAAGAAAGAAGCGTTGTTTGATGCACGGCTTGATGAGGAATTAAAAAAAGACAGAGTGTCGATTGATTGGAACGAAGCGCCAAAGCAAGCGTACCGAGAAGACTATACGCCAGTAAAAAGAAAGCCCGCACAACGTAGAGAGCAAGTTAAACCGCAGTTAGATAAAAAGGCACCAGCCACGAAGAAAGCTGAATGGTTTGAAGACCCCGCTATAAAAGCGGTTAAACACGAGATTGATATGATGCGCCATGAGTTTAGGACAACACTCAATGAGTTGTCGTGGGCTGATCGAACACAGCAAAACCCAGTGAGAATAGACGTGATTAGGCGTCTGTTAGATACCGGTTTCTCAAAGAGGTTGAGTGTTAAATTGGCCGAAACAGTCGTCGCAGAAACGGAGCTTGAAACGGCATGGGTTAATTGCCTTAAACTGGCGTCCGACTCATTGCCTATTATGGACAATAAAATATTGGATGAGGGCGGGCTGATTGCCTTGGTCGGTCCAACCGGTGTTGGCAAGACAACGACGATTGCGAAAATTGCTGCGCGATTCAGAATGCGTCATGGGCCAGAATCATTGGCGCTGATTACAACAGACAATTTCCGTATTGGAGCGCATGAGCAGTTAAGTAATTTTGCTCGGATTTTAGGTGTTCCGATGCGGGTTGCATCAACTCAAGATGATTTTCAAGATGCGTTAAGCGATTTCGTTGATAAGCGTTTAGTGCTGATTGATACGGCGGGGATGAGCCAACGTGATATTCGCATGACAGAACAGTTCAAATTGTTGCGTGATGAGAAGTTTGAAATTGATAACTATCTGGTCATTTCTGCAACGACAGAACCTCGCGCGATGCGTGAAGTGATGAATACGTTTGCAGATGCTCAGCCGAAAGGCTGCATTCTTAGTAAGTTAGACGAAACGGATTGCCCCGGTAGTGCGCTGTCTGCGATTATTGAGCAACAAATTCCGATGAGTTTTGTTACGGATGGTCAACGAGTTCCAGAAGATCTCCATTACCCATCAGCAGATGAGTTAATGGCTAAATTTATTGATCCAGCATCGTCTACATCAGATGAAGATGACGTCGCGTTGTCCGTATTACTGGGTGGGACGTCGCGACATGCGAATGTTTAAAGAAGGCTTGAATCAGGCATCAGGAATGAGAGATATGACAAACAAAAAACCCGTCAGGGTTATTGCGATAGCGAGTGGTAAAGGAGGGGTTGGTAAGACAAACCTGTCTGTTAACCTAGGTATCTCATTTTGTAAATTAGGCCGTAAGGTAGCATTGCTTGATGCCGATATGGGGCTAGCTAATGTGGATATTTTGCTGGGCTTGCACCCAACGTATAATTTAACGCATGTGCTAAGTGGCGAAAAAACACTGGATGAAATTGTCGTAGAAGGTCCGCATGGATTGAAAGTTCTTCCAGCCTCATCCGGCATGCAGCACATGGCCGAAATGGGCACAATGGAGCAAGCGGGTATTATCAATGCGTTCAGCGAGTTTCAAGAAGATATAGACGTGTTGTTGGTTGACACGGCTGCGGGTATTCATGGTGGCGTCATCAACTTTGCCAGAGCATGCCAAGAAGTGCTGATTGTGGTCTGTGATGAACCCACGTCATTAACAGATGCTTATGCGCTGATTAAATTGTTAAACCGCGACCATGGTTTGAGCCGATTCCATATCGTTACAAACATGGTAGAGTCGCTTCAAAATGGAAAAATGCTGTATCAAAAGCTGTGTAAGGTGACAGATCGGTATCTTGATGTGGCCTTATACTTTACGGGGGCCGTGCCCTTCGATAAGAGTTTACGTAAATCGGTTCAAAAGCAACAAGCAGTCGTTGAAATGGCACCCAATAGCGATGCCTCCGTAGCCATAAAGCATTTGGCGAAGAAGATAGATAACTGGCCTGTGCAACGTGGCGCGGCGGGGTATTTAGAATTTTTTGTCGAACGACTTATTCAATCGAGTCAAGTAGGGGAATTGACGGAGTGAACGGCATTGCGATGTACACCAACCTTCAAGCGAAAACCGCTGGGGAACTGGTTGCAACGCATGCGCCATTGGTTAAACGGATTGCTTATCACTTATTGGCAAAGTTACCGGATACCGTCTTGGTTGAAGACCTGATTCAATCGGGCATGCTGGGCTTATTAGAAGCCTCCAATAACTTTAATGATAAACACGGTGCAAGCTTTGCAACGTATGCAGGTATTCGTATTCGAGGCGCGATGTTAGATGACGTTAGGCGTACAGATTGGACGCCGAGGTCGGTTCATAGAAAGGCACGACAAATCACTAAAGTGATGCGGCAGATTGAGCAGGAAACTGGACGAGATGCGCGTGATACAGAAATAGCCGCTTTGTTGGAAATAACGCTTGAGGAATACCACAAAATTTTGCAAGACAGTACATGTTGCCGGCTATTCAGCACTGATGACATGGATGCTAATGATCATCAAGCATCGGCTGAAAATCTCCTTGAAAACATTAACGAAGATTATTTTAGAGTGGCGTTAGCCAGCGCCATTTCTGGATTGCCGGAAAGAGAGCAAATGGTGGTCTCGCTGTATTACGATAACGAGCTTAATCTAAAAGAGATTGGTGTTGTTTTGGGCGTGAGTGAGTCACGCGCCTGTCAAATTAATAACCAAGCGATGCTTCGTTTGAAATCACGCCTGCTCAATTACGCTTCTTCATAATAAATTTGCTTTTAATAAAGCAATTTCTAAATTCTTGACTAAACTTGTTGCAATAGTGGTCGATAACTTAATTATAGATGTAAAAATAAGGAGTAATCCAAATTGGATAAGAACATGAAAATTCTAGTCGTAGATGACTTTTCTACGATGCGACGAATAATAAAAAACCTGCTAAGAGAGTTAGAGTTTACAAATTTAGACGAAGCAGATGATGGCCAAACTGCGTGGCCAAAATTAAAGGCAGGCGGGTATGACTTCTTAGTCACCGATTGGAATATGCCTGGTATGACGGGCATTGATTTATTAAAGACAGTACGCTCGACGCCTGAAACAGCGAATATGCCTGTGTTGCTAGTGACCGCACCGCAGAGTCGAAAAGGGAACAGATTATTGAAGCAGCGCAAGCGGGTGTAAATGGTTACATTATTAAGCCCTTTACAGCAGCTACGCTAAAAGAAAAAATCGATAAAATTTTCGCACGCACTACCGGTTAATACAAACGACCGGTTAATAGGGCATGAATGGAGCATATATGCAGGATAATACGGATAGACTAGAGTTGCTTGAAAAAGCACACCTCTTAATTGAAAACATTGAAAATAATGATGATGCGGGCACGGGCGAATTACTTAGAGCAATGTCACATGACCGTGAAAAAAGTTTATTTAAAGAAGTGGGTCAGTTAACGCGTCAATTGCATAATGACTTAGCGTCTTTTGCACAAGATGATCAATTAAATAAACTGACGGACAAAGAAATTCCAGATGCGAAAGAGCGGTTGAATTACGTTATTCAAATGACGGATGAGGCGGCGAATATAACACTGAATGCGATTGATGAAGTATTGCCAGTAACATATGAGATGCAAAAGAAGTCAGAAGAGTTATCAAAAAACTGGCAAAAATTCATGAGTCGCGAGTTATCACTGACTGAGTTTAAAAAGATGTCTGGAGATATCACCGTTTTTCTTGAAGATTCATGTAAGAACACGAAGTTTGTTCACGATAAAGCGAATGAAATTGTTTTAGCGCAGAGCTTTCAAGACTTAACCGGTCAGATTATTAAGAAAGTGATTGGTTTAGTACAAAATGTTGAAGACAGTTTGGTAGATTTAGTTAGGCTTTCTGGCGCGCAAGAGTCGGTGCCGGCAAACACCGAGGATGAAAAAGGTAAGTTAGATGGCCCTCTCGTTCCGGGTGTTGTGGTTGAAGGTGCTGTAAACAGTCA
>MAAC01017960.1_pt1 | contig 12105 bp, 9 predicted proteins | sample 1115981 | NCBI WGS metagenome assembly MAAC01 (sample SAMN04961126, study PRJNA320927) | seawater metagenome | isolation source: sample BD02T64 sea water enriched with oil for 64 days | place: USA:Gulf of Mexico | collected 2013-07-27 | reverse complement strand
AATGACTTTTTTGTCGCCTTTCATGACGGGCTCCTTGTTTTGAATTTGTCCCTGGAAGGAAAAGGTTTTTCCTTAAGTAGCTGTTACTTCCTACTTTAGAATCTTTCCAATAATGTAAATTGTTTTGAATAGAATTCAAGTAAATAATTTAAAAAATGAATTTTTGATAATGATTATCAATTACTTAAGTTGATATATCTAATAATTAAAATTATTAATTTAAATAATGATCAAATACAAATAAGAAAAAAATGTAATAATATTTATATATGTAGTTTATTTATGACTATTGAGTGGTTTTATTTAAGTAACTAATGTTTGTTGTTTTTTGCTGATGTGAGGAGGGGCATTTTTTATTAATTCTCCCGAGATGAGTTAAAGGAGATAGATCATTTATGCTAATAATTAGAACAGTTCATAGGGGTTTTCATTTGGCGTAGAGAGAATTGCTTCTAACTTTACGAGTGCCGTTTTCAGAATCATTTTTTGCCTTGGGGCCATGATGGAAAGACGAATGTTTGATCGACCTGCACTGGAGTTATTTGCGAAGCGGTGGCCCGCCATTATGTGGACGCCAGAGAGTTCAGCCCTTTTGACAAATGTATCCGCCGAAATGGAGGGCGGGAGTTCTATCCAGGCATGCGAGCGACATGTATCAATATTTTTCACCTTACAGCCAAGGATGTTTTTTGTGAGCTCTCCTCGTTCTTGAGCTTGTGTTGTCACTGCTTTTGGTATGGACGCCAAGTCATCCTTGCGCCCTGAAATCTCAGTAGCGGCTGCAACCAGAATGGGGGAAACCATCCAGGTTTGCGCTGTAATCCCTTGGGCCATCAGCATTGTAATGTGCGGTGGTGCGATTGCCAGACCGATACGTAAGGAGGGGGTTATCCGTTTGGCAAGGCTTGTAAGGTAAATCGCATTGTCGGGGAAAAGGGCTGCATAGGGCGCGGGTGCTTCTGGGTAGAGAAATCCGTAGATATCGTCTTCTGCAATGAGAACGTTATATTTTTCTGCGAGTGCACCGATTATTTTGCGGCGCGCCAGAGGTGTCGTGATGCAAGTGGGATTGTGGCCAGTGGCCGTGGTTACCAGAATCCGAATTCGGCCTTCTTTGCAGAGTTTTTCAAATGATGCGGGGCAAATTCCCTTTGAATCCATGTCAACGATGACACTGGACCGCCCGGTTTGAGATATGGCAGCGGAAATCCCGGGATAACTCAGGGGCTCAATGCAGACGATGTCCCCTGGTGAGGTCAGTCTGCTCAGGGCGGTGAAAATTCCATTTTGGGCACCATGATTAATCATGGTGCGCTCGTCACTAGTGTTTTGCAGTGATCGAGGGAGGAAGTTTCGCATTAACAGTTTTTGGGATGGATCACCAAAACCATCTTTGTAGGTCATGAGCGTAAGGGAGGAGGCTTTTTCGGCGGCTCTTCGCAAGGCCCAGCGAATTAAATTCTCTCCCCATTCATTGGTGATGGCATTCATGCCCAGATCAATTATGTCCGGTGTGATAGAGGTTGTATCATTTACCTCGGCTCTCGCTTTTGTCTTTACGGAGCGGGAGAATATGATGTCCGCACCAATTTTTGATTTTTCCTGAACGAAGGTTCCCCGGCCCACTTCTGCAGATACAAGGCCTTTTCGTTCAAGTGATGTATAGACTCTCGACATTGTGCCTAGGCTACACTTCGCATTCCAGGCCGCAATTCGTAAAGGTGGTAGCTTCTCGCCGGGCTTGAGGGTGCCGTTACTAATAGCCTGTTTGAACAGGGTTTCCAGCATAACGTACTTCTGCCCATCGGCCGGTGGTTGCTTCGATATCAAAGATAAAATTGTCATAGGAACAATGTATCAATTGTTCAATGAACAATACAGAGTAAATTCATATCATCTGCTAATGGATAGAACTTATGAGTTAAGGAGGTGGTTAAATGTCACCTGAAAACATCTTGCCGGCAATTATTTTTGCGGCGGTAATGTCTGGCACACCCGGGCCGGCGAACATGATCTTAATGGCAACAGGTGCAGCTTTGGGATTTAAGCGTGCCTTTCCATTTACCCTTGGGGTTCAGAGCGGATTTTTTCTTGTCCTTGCCGTCGCCGCTTTTGGCGTTACGAGCCTGCTGGATGGTTTCCCTGGTTTGGCGCCGATGATCACTGTCGCGAGCAGTTGCTATTTGCTTTATCTTGCATGGAAAATCGCAATGTCTGATATGAGCAAAATGTCTAAGGGAGGAGGCGCGAAGGCCGTTGGTTATTTGAACGGACTTGTTGTTCATCCAATGAACCCCAAAGCCTGGTTAATGGCCACAACAGTTTTTGCTCAATTTACCAATCAATCAAGTCCTGTATGGGAGCAGTGGTTGGTCATGTGTCTTGTCTTTATCGTTGGTGGATTTCCGACAAACTGTATTTGGTGTTGGGGGGGAGACAAAATCATTTCTGCCATCCAGAGCCCCGGAAAGAAGCTTGCGGTGAATTTCTTTCTCGCGATCTCGACCGTTGGGATCGTTGCGTATATGGCAATAGGGCAGTTTACTTGAAGTATGATAAGGGCAAAATTCTAATCAGGCGAAAAAAAACGAGAGGGGCATAGCCTCTCTCGTTTAAGTAAAGGTCGATAGAGCTTCACTGATTACTAAGTTGGCCGTAATCAGCTAAGCTTTTACCTCTGGTGTACTGTCGTGTCGCTAAGGTCAAACACACTAAACCCTTTGCATTATTACCAGAGATTCTTAAGTCCTGCTGTGCCGTATGTCGTCTTTATACAACGCACGACGAACAGGAAGTAATGATGGCCGACAAGCCTAAACTAACAATATCAAGTACAGGGACTATCTTGCTCGTTTGTGAGAGAAGCATAGGGACACGAGCAGGTTAGAGGCAATAAGGCATTGCTTGTTTTTGCAAATTTTGTAAATATATTTAAGTTTTATTGTGAAATTTTGTGAAAGTTGTAAATCTCATGGCGCGTCAGATATTTGCAGGTCGTAAAATTCGGCATTTGAGAGGGCAGATTGGCCTGACACAGATTGCAATGGCAACAAAATTAGGCATATCTGCAGCCTACCTCAATCTTGTTGAACACAATCAGCGGCCTTTATCAAGAAAGCTGCAAAAAAGATTAGAAGACGCATTCAACATTAAAGAAGGTGAACTTTCGGGCGGGGAAGAAGCACGATTGCTCTCGGCGTTGAACGAACTTTTTTCCGATCCTTTATTTGGCCGTTCCAGACCGGATGGTGCTGCGTTAGGTGATTTTGTTGCTGTTCATCCCGAGATTAGCCGTGCTTTGCTGCGGCTCTATCGTGCGTTTCGTAATGCACGTGAAGATACTCTGAAGGCGAGAGAGGTTATTTCAGCTGATCCATACTTTACGGAGACGAGTCATAAGCTATTAACTCAGCTCACTTCAATACGATCATTTGCGGAAATTCTTCAAGATAATGACGATTTATCAGATCACCAGCGAAATCGTTTTACAACTGTTCTGGTGGATGAAAGCCAAAGACTAACTTTAATGGTCGGAGAATTGTTCGACTTTATTAACGGGGAATCTGCGCAGTCAGCACTTCTTAGTGAAACACCAACGGATGAAGTGGTCGACATGTTATCTGTCAATGACCATTATTTCCCGACCCTTGAACATGCCGCAGACCAATTGCGTGAACGCTTGGGCGACCCAAAACCCTATGGCTTGTTCGATGCTTTGGCTGGATATCTGGACCAGCAACTTGGGATAAAGGTCGAGGTTGTTTCGGTAACAGCACAGTCCTCTCTCAAGCGGGGGATGTGGGAACTGGAAGGGGAAGACGGAGGAATTCTCCGGTTGATGGAAACGTTATCTGTCAGTTCTCTAAACTTTCGAATGGCGCGGATAATTGCAGAAGTCGCTTATGCTGATGTCCTCGATAAAACTTTATCTGATGTCCTTGTCAGTGGTGAAGAAGCGAGAAGTTTATGTTTGAAAGCTTTGGGGAGTTATTTTGCGGGAGCTCTCATGATGCCCTATACGCAATTTCGCGAAGCTGCGATTGAGTTGCGGCATGACATCGACCTTTTACGTCGCCGATTTCGGGTTGGCTTCGAACAGGTTTGTCATCGACTGACGACACTGCAAAAGCCAGAAGAAGAAGGGGTTCCTTTTCACTTCATTCGGGTAGATTTAGCGGGGCAGATATCCAAAAAATTTAGCGCTTCGGGGCTTCGGATTCCGCGATATGGCGTCCTGTCTCCTGATTGGGGAGTACAGGATGCTTTTCTGAAACCTGGCCGGGTCAACCTCCATTCTCTCCGCGCAGAAGACCAAACTGTATATTTCTCGATTTCTAAAACAGTGACAAAGCCGGGAACTATGGTTGGGCAAGCAGGAAATACATTTGCCGTAAGTCTAGGATGTGAAGTGTCTTTTGCCCGACAGGTAGTCTATGCCGATGGTTTGGATTTTGCCCACCCTGATAGTGTGTTGCTTGGCAGCTAAATCAGAATTAATGGGTCTCAACCTTAGGATAAAAGAAATGACAGCTTGGCAAAGCAGACAGCCTGACTGTAATGTATGAGCCGCTGGGAGTATAACAAAGAGATAACCGGATAACGGAGAAGGGCAGAAAATGCCTCATACGGTTCTTGTCGTCGAGGACGAACCTCATATAGTCGACTCATTAAGCTTTCTGATGAAGAGGGCTGGATTTGAAGTCTTTATCGCGCGCGATGGCGATGCAGCTTTGCGAATGGTGGAAAGTCGTCCTCCAGATTTAATGTTGCTTGATATTATGCTACCAAGACGCGATGGCTTTGATGTCTTAAAAACAGTGCGGTCAAATCAAGCATGGCGAGACATGCGTATCATACTTCTGACCGCAAAGGGACGCGATGTAGATCGGTTAAAGGGGATGGAACTCGGGGCTGATGATTTTGTGACCAAGCCTTTTTCAACCAAGGATGTTGTCAGACTGGTTCGGCAACATCTGGGTGTAGAAGAAAAGCTAGCTTAGTTTTAATTAATTATATAGTCCCAAGAATTTCCTGCCTTTGGAAGGAGGATGTGTGAGCCGTCCAGGAGAAAGAGGGGATCGCAGTATTGCACTGTTCCTTCTGGCTTTACTTCTTTTTAGCCCTTTAATTCTATCTATTTTCAGCCAGGAAGAGTTCCTTTTTGGTTTACCCCTTCTTTATATCTACCTCTTTACGGCGTGGGGCGCGATTATCGCGGCAGTTGCTTGGTCTGCCTGGAGGGAAAGAGATAAGTCGGGGGGGCATGAGCAAGGAAAAACATCTGAAATCTCTTACGGTGGTACACATGATTCATCCTTAATGATGAGTTCAGTGAAGAATAAAGAAGATGCCCTCTTGCCCGAAACCAATAGAAGCAAGAATGTAGAGGCCAATAATGTGAAGGGCGATAATGATGCTGGTTGACTGGATCATTATTCTCTCTTCAATCTGTTATTTACTCCTCTTGTTCGCCATTGCCTATATTGCTGATAAGCGTGCTGAAAGAGGAGCGGGGATTACATCTCACCCTTACGTTTATGCTTTATCCCTCGGGGTGTATTGCACCTCCTGGACTTTTTATGGTTCTGTTGGTCGGGCGGCATCCAGTGGGTTGGATTTTCTGCCCATTTACATCGGTCCGACACTGGTCTTTGTTCTCTGGTGGCTTGTCGTAAAAAAAATCATCAGAATCACCAAAGCTCATCGTATTACCTCAATCGCCGATTTTATCTCTTCACGCTATGGCAAGAGTACTCCCTTAAGTGTTCTGGTAACTTTTATCGCGGTTGTGGGGATTGTTCCCTACATATCACTTCAGCTAAAGGCCGTGGCAACCAGTTTCAATGTGCTCAAGCAATATCCCGAGGTTATCGCGCCTCTGAATTCTCCACCAATTGCGACAGTGGCAGACACAGCCTTTTGGGTGGCTTTGGTGTTGGCAATTTTCGCTATTCTCTTTGGTACAAGGCACATTGATAACAGTGAACATCACGATGGGGTCGTGGTGGCAATCGCTTTTGAATCCGTGGTCAAACTATTTGCTTTTCTGGCGGTAGGTATCTTTGTCACTTTTGGGATCTATGATGGATTTGGTGACTTGTTTGCCGAGGCGGCTAAGCAGCCTGAACTAATGCAGCTTATGACTTTCCAGAAGGAAGGCGCTTATACGACCTGGGTTACGTTGACGACACTGTCAATGGTGGCTGCAGTGTGTTTGCCGCGACAATTTCAGGTCATTGCTGTTGAAAACGTGAACGAACCTGAGCTGCGAAAGGGGGTTTGGTTTTTTCCACTTTATCTTCTGGCGATAAATATCTTTGTTCTGCCAATTGCTCTTGGTGGGTTACTGCAATTCCCGGATGGTGATGTAAACGCGGATACTTTTATCCTTACTCTTCCGATGGCGCACGGTCAGGAAATTCTGGCTCTTCTGGTTTTTCTTGGGGGGCTTTCTGCTGCAACATCTATGGTGATAGTTGCCACGATCGCCTTAAGTACGATGGTGTGCAACGACCTGGTCATGCCTGTGTTGTTGCGCCTGAAATGGCTGGGTTTAAGAGAGAGAAGTGATTTTACCGGGGTGCTGCTTTTTGTCAGGCGCAGCAGTATTATCCTTATTTTATTGTTCGGCTATGCCTATTTCCGCTTTCTGGGGGAAAGCGATGCGCTGGTCACCATTGGGTTGATATCTTTCGCAGCGGTTTTTCAGTTTGCTCCCGCGATGCTTGGCGGGATGTTCTGGAAGGGCGGTAATCGTAAAGGAGCCTTAACGGGACTTTCCCTCGGGTTTGCTGTTTGGGCCTATACGCTTCTTTTGCCTGCCTTTGCAAAGTCGGGTCTTTTACCGATTACTTTTATTGCTGCGGGCCCTTTGGGGATTGATTTTCTGCGACCCTATGAATTATTTGGTCTCAAGGGATTGGATCATTTAACGCACGCCCTCTTTTGGACGACAGTTTGTAACGTCGGTGCCTATGTATTTATTTCGCTCTATACCAAACATTCCGCGCTAGAGCGAGTTCAAGGAGCGTTGTTTGTTGATGTCTATCGTTATGCGGATCAAGGACCGCGCTCACAAATTTGGCAGGGATCTGCATCGGTGGAAGATCTGTTCAACTTGCTCGTGAGGTTTTTGGGACGGGCGAGAGCGGATCGTTCTTTTAGCGGGTATTTCCGGGATAGAGGCCTTGAACGTCGCCGTGTTAAAATGGCTGATTCTGACCTTGTGAACTTTACCGAACGCCTCTTGGCGGGGGCTATTGGTGCGGCTTCCGCCCGGGTGATGATCTCTTCGGTTGTCAAAGGTGAGATTGTCAGGATCGAAGAGGTTATGAAGATCCTGGATGAAACCTCACAAGTTATTGAATACAGCCAAAACCTTGAGCAAAAATCACAAGAGTTGGAAACGACAACGCGGCAATTGCGAGCGGCAAACGAGCGGCTACAAGAGCTGGATCGCCTCAAGGATGATTTCCTCTCTACTGTTAGCCACGAACTCCGAACTCCCCTGACGTCTATTCGATCCTTTAGTGAAATTCTGAACGACCACCCTGATCTCGAAGAGAAAGAGAAAAGCAGGTTCCTTGGAATTATCGTTACAGAAAGTGTCAGGTTGACGCGTTTGATCAATCAGGTTCTTGACCTTGCCAAAATTGAAGCCGGTCAGATGGAATGGATCGTTGAAGATATAGATGTGCCTCAGATCGTTGAAAATTCACTGGACACCATGTCGGCAATCTTAAGCGAAAGGGAGGTTGGTCTCGATGTGAATTTTGCTTCAGATCTCCCTCTGATCAAAGGGGATCGTGACAGGCTTATGCAGGTTATTGTTAACCTGTTATCCAATGCGGTGAAATTCTGCCGTGACGAGCAAGGGTGGGTATCTGTTTCTGTTTATAGCCAGGCAGAAGAGGTCGTGATAACAGTGACTGATAACGGTAAGGGTATTCCTTGGAGTGCGCGGGAATATATTTTTGAAAAATTCCATCAGACCCGAGAGGGGCTAACGGACAAGCCACACGGGACGGGCCTGGGACTGAGTATTTCCCGGCAAATTGTCAAATATTTCGGAGGGCGGTTGGAATTGGTTGAAAGCAGTACAACGGGGTCAACTTTTGGCGTGTTCTTACCTCTGTCGCTACCTGTTTCAATCGATAAAGCCGGAGAATAACCAGAGAGTACCGGGAATTCATCACGAGGTGATTGTATTCCAGCCAAGAGTGAGGGCCGCGGATTTAAAGTTGATGCGCGATACGATTGCGCCTGATCGATGGATAGGTTAAAACCGCTTCAACGCAGTATTTCTGCAATGTAATAAACGTCTAATCTGGAGCGCCGAATGGCATCATATCAGTATATTTATCAGATGGATGGGGTTTCTAAAACCTATCCTGGCGGTAAACAGGTTCTGAAAAACATCCACTTGAATTTCCTTCCCGGTGCCAAGATCGGTGTCTTGGGGCTGAATGGTTCAGGTAAATCGACCCTTATGAAGATTATGGCAGGGCTTGATACCGAAATTAATGGTGAAGCACGCGCCGCTGACGGGGTGAAGGTTGGCTATTTATCTCAGGAACCAGAACTGGACGCATCAAAAGACGTCGCTGGAAACGTTTTTGAAGGCGTTGCTGAAACCAAAGCACTTTTGGTGGCATTTGAAGAGCTCAGCGCAAAGTTTGCCGAAGTCGACCCGGATGAAATGGACGATCTCATTGCTCAGCAAGGGGATTTACAGGAACTGATTGATGCGAAAGATGCCTGGGATCTTGATCGACAGGTAGAGATCGCGATGGACGCCCTTCGGTGTCCTCCCGGTGATGCAGACGTCTCCAAGCTTTCTGGTGGTGAACGTCGCCGTGTCGCTCTTTGTCGCCTTTTACTTTCTAGCCCGGATATTTTGCTGCTTGATGAGCCGACCAACCATCTTGATGCAGAATCTGTTGCCTGGTTGGAACGCTTTCTTGAAGAATACAAAGGCATGGTTGTTTGCGTAACGCACGATAGATATTTCCTAGATAATGTCGCGGGCTGGATTCTCGAACTCGACCGTGGCGAAGGCATTCCTTACGAAGGAAATTATTCGAGCTGGCTTGAGCAAAAAACAAAGCGCCTTGCGGTTGAAGAAAAACAAGAGAGTGCCAAGCAGAAATACCTCAAGGATGAGCTTGACTGGGTGCGTCAGGGATCCAAGGCACGCCAGACAAAGTCGAAAGCACGTTTGCAAGCCTACGAGACATTGGTTCAAGAAGAGAGCAGTCGTGCTCCTGATCCCGGGCGTATTGTTATTCCGCCAGCACCACGCCTTGGGGATCTGGTCATTGAAGCCAACAATGTCAGTAAGGCCTTTGGCGACCGACTTTTGATCGAGGACATGAGTTTCAAGATTCCTAAAGGGGCCATCGTCGGTATTATCGGACCGAACGGTGCTGGTAAAACCACACTCTTTAAAATGATTACTGGGCAAGAACAGCCAGACGATGGCGAGCTTAAAATCGGTGATACTGTCGAGATCGGCTACGTGGATCAGAGCAGAGACACACTTTCCCCTGAGAAGACAGTGTGGGAAGAGATCGCTGATGGACTTGATGTCATCGAGATCGGTAAGCACACCTATCAATCACGTTCTTATGTTGGGTCTTTCAACTTTAAAGGCGGCGATCAACAAAAGAAGGTTGGTCAGCTTTCCGGTGGTGAACGCAACCGTGTGCATCTCGCCAAAATGTTGCGCAAAAGTGCCAATGTGATCCTGCTTGATGAACCGACCAATGACCTTGATGTCGATACTCTGCGTTCGTTGGAAGAATCCATTCTTGACTACAGTGGGTGTGTTCTGGTGACATCACATGATCGCTGGTTCCTTGACCGTATCGCGACACATATTCTCGCTTATGAGGGCGACAGTCAGGTCGTTTGGTTTGAAGGTAACTATGATGACTATGAGGCAGACCGCAAACGCCGTCTCGGCGCAGAAGCAGATACACCTCACCGTATTAAGTACAAACCTTTAAAGCGGTAATCGCTGAGTAGCTGACTTCAAAGTCAAGGCCGTTGAAAATTGTGTTTATATTTCAGCGGCCTTTTGTCTGGCGGCTTTATCGATATCCGAAACGAACAAATAAAAAAAGAACCTTGGAAGAAATATATCCAAGGTTCTTTTTTTATTTGTAATCGTCATGAAGAAGAAGCGGGCAGAATTAACCGCTATTCTTGGGAGCAAAATCGCCAGACTTGATTTTATCCCGCAGCTTGACGTTTAGAGCAGAGAGATCTCCCCCCAAACTCTTCAAAGCCGAAGTGTAATCAGATTTATAAGTGCTGCGTAGGCTGATGCCTTCGGCGGCAACGTCTGTAATTATAAAACCGGAATTTTCTTTGGCTTTAATCCGCCATAACACTTTGGCTGGCTCGCCGCCATCGGTTTTTACACTACTGAAAACAATGTAAAAATCGCGTTTTGCAACGACCTTTGTTATCTTGAAGTCAGAACTGGTGTATGTAGCGAATGTTGGCAGGAAGCGCTGAACCATGATGTCTTCAAAGATTGTCATGAATTCACTTCTAGGACCATCTTCTGCTTTGCGCCAGTATTTCCCGACGACAAATTTTGCCATGCCGCCGATATCAAAATTTTCAGTTAGAAGGGATCTGAATTGCTGTTCCCGTTCTTCAGATGAAACACTTTCGTTGGACAGCTGTGTAACCGCTTCTTTTTGCAGGGCCTTAAGGAACAGACCTGCATCATCAGCTCTGGCGGAAGTAGATACCACCAAAGATAAAGCCGCCCCCACAAGGAGGGCGATTATATTAGATGTAAGATTTGAAAGCCGATTCATAATTAATCTACAACGGAGACCTGATCGTCATCTTCAGGGAAGATCTCGGTTAGGCCTGGTGCAAGAGTAGGTTCGAATTCACCGTCGTTAATCTCATTCTCACGTTTTTGATGATAGAGAGAGCGGACGCGTGCATAGAAATCGATTGAATCTTTCTTCAACTCGTCGAGAGTTTCAATGTTGCGTGATCTTTTATCAACGCCATCGGTTATTTTCCGTGCGAGAAGAACTTCTGTTTTCGCCACATAGGTGAGGGGGTCGAGCAAGGCATCACCGATAAGGCCAACGCCATCGCGAAGATTAGAAGGGCCAAGGATAGGCAGCACGATATACGGTCCTTCAGAAACGCCCCAGACACCCATGGTCTGACCGAAATCTTCAGAGTGATATTCGTGCCCTACTTGATCAGCAACATCAGCTAGGCCACCGGCACCCACGACAGTGTTAATGAGAAATCTTGCAAAGGTGTTCTCTGCTTTCTCAATGTCACCCTGAAGCAAATCATTTGCGAGAATGACGGGTGAGTAACTGTTGCGAATAAAGTTACGTACAGAGTTGCGGATTGGCTCTGGAATCAGGAAGCGGTAGCTTTCTGCGACAGGCCGCAAGATAAGAGTGTCTGCTGCGTCATTAAAGGCGAAGATAAAACGATTGACGCTTTCAATCGGATCGTTATCACCTTCGTTAACGGCTGCAGAGCCATCAGTTTGCGCCCACTGGTCATCGTCGCTTGCAGAAGCTTCGTCTTCCAGCGTTGAATTCGGTTGACTTGCGCATCCTGTTACAAAAATTGCAACGGCAGCAAAAGCAACCAATCTTTTTATTAGTCGAGAATTAATCTCGGACAAAATACCTAACCCCACGACATTTCGCCTATCATTGTTTCTACATAAATTGTTTTCACCAGAGGTCCCCCCTGCAATCCGATGTTAGCCTAACTCACGACCAACAAGCAAATTATAGCGTTAACCTCGTTATATTCTATAAACGTGACCCCAAAACTGGTTGGGCTTTATTAAGATTAAAGGCACCAAGTCATTCACAGGGTTACAAACTTATCATGGTTGAGTATCACAGCCTTACTTCTAAAACCAGTAATAAGAGGAAAAAAATCAGGCAGATAAAACTCTCTGTTGTATTTTTGCACCACGGGCCGTTGATTTAAAGCTATTTTTGTGGAAGATGAATGACCGAATCCTGATTAGTGTAATGTTTTTTTAACATTTTTTATCATAGCCCCTGACGAATGGATTCTTGTGAATCTGTGTAAATC
>MAAC01017096.1_pt1 | contig 12112 bp, 7 predicted proteins | sample 1115981 | NCBI WGS metagenome assembly MAAC01 (sample SAMN04961126, study PRJNA320927) | seawater metagenome | isolation source: sample BD02T64 sea water enriched with oil for 64 days | place: USA:Gulf of Mexico | collected 2013-07-27 | reverse complement strand
GCCCCGTTCCAGCTGGAATTAAATGCCCTACAATTACGTTTTCTTTCAATCCTAGTAAATGATCCTCTTTTCCTTTTACAGCTGCCTCATTCAACACCTTAGTCGTTTCCTGGAAGGATGCGGCTGAGATGAAACTACCCGTTTGTAATGAAGCTCTGGTGATACCCTGAAGTACTGGTCTAGAAGTTGCTGGTAAAGCTTCTCTAAACTCTACTAAAGCTTGTGCATTACGTTTCAACCTAGAATTTACATCACGTAATTTTCTAGCCGTAACAATTTGACCTTCTTTTAATTCATTAGAATCTCCAGCTTCGGTAACAATTAGACGACCGAAAATCCAGTCGTTTTCTTGTTGGAAATCACTTTTATTAATAATTTGTTTCTCCAAGAATTTAGTATCCCCAGCATCCACAACGTCCACTTTTCTCATCATTTGGCGAACAATCACCTCAAAGTGTTTATCATTAATCTTCACACCCTGCATACGATATACCTCTTGAATCTCGTTTACAATGTATTCTTGAACGGCTGTTGGTCCTTTAATAGCTAGGATATCTCCTGGTGTTATAGCCCCATCCGATAGCGGTTGGCCTGCTTTTACCCAATCATTTTCCTGTGCTAGGATATGTTTAGAAAGCGATACTAAGTATTTCTTAACCTCACCCGTTTTAGATGTAACGATAATTTCTTGGTTACCACGTTTAATTTTCCCAAAAGAAATATAACCGTCAATTTCAGAAACAACCGCTGGATTAGAAGGGTTTCTAGCCTCAAATAACTCAGTTACACGAGGTAGACCCCCAGTAATATCACTAGAGCCACCTGCAGAACGAGGAATTTTTACTAAAATATCACCTTGCAAAACAGAATTACCTTCATCCGTAACAATATGTGCACCTACTGGCAAATTATATGAACGAAGTTGTTCGCCAGCACCATCGTTTAATTTAAGCATAGGAACCATTGTTCGGTCCTTTCTTTCGGTAATCACTTTTTCAGAGAAACCTGTTTGTTCATCCGATTCTTCGCGATAGGTACGACCTTCCACTATATTTTGAAATGCAATCTTACCATCAAACTCAGAAACTATTACTGCGTTATATGGATCCCACTTACAAATTACGTCACCCTTTTTGATCTTTTTGGATTTGGTAATTAAAAGATTCGAACCATAAGGAATGTTAGAACTCATTAACGTCATATTAGTAGCTGGGTCAATAATTCTAAACTCACCCGCTCTACCAATTACCACATTCTCTTCGTTACCATCTTCATCCCTACGGTCAACAGTCTTCACATCCTCAAACACCAATTTCCCATCATACTTAGCGATATGACTTGATTCTGCAGCAATATTACTTGCAGTACCCCCCACGTGGAAAGTACGAAGTGTTAACTGTGTACCCGGTTCACCAATTGATTGTGCTGCCACAACTCCAACCGCTTCACCTTTCTGAACTTTTTGGTTATTTGATAAATTAGTACCGTAACATTTAGCACAACAACCTCTTACAGTTTCACAGGTAAGTACCGAACGAACATCAACTGTATCAATTCCACAATCTTCAATAGTATGTGCTATACTTTCTGTAATCTCCACGCCTGCGGCTACAATTTCCTCATTCGTTGTAGGATGATATACATCATGAACAGTAGTTCTACCCACAATTCTATCATACAAATCCTCAACAATATCATCATTTTTCTTTAATGCAGAAACCGATAATCCACGTAAAGTTCCACAATCATCATTGGAAATAATTACATCCTGCGAAACATCTACCAATCTACGAGTTAGGTAACCTGCATCAGCCGTTTTTAATGCGGTATCCGCAAGACCCTTACGTGCACCGTGAGTAGAAATAAAGTACTCTAGAATGGAAAGTCCTTCCTTAAAGTTGGAAAGAATTGGATTTTCAATAATCGAACCTCCTTGCGCCCCCGATTTTTTCGGTTTTGCCATCAATCCCCTCATTCCAGCTAACTGGCGAATTTGTTCTTTCGAACCCCTTGCACCAGAATGGAACATCATATAAATCGAGTTAAAACCTTGATTATCGTTTTCCAACGCATTCATCAAAATATTCGTCAATTTAGAATTTGTGTGTGTCCAGATATCAATAATTTGGTTGTAACGCTCATTATTGGTAATTAAACCCATATTGTAGTTACCCTTGATTTCCGCTACTTTTACTTTGGCAGCCTCTACTAAGGTTACTTTTTCGGCCGGAATCATGATATCATTAATGTTGAACGAAAGTCCACCTTTAAATGCCCAATAGAAACCTAAACCTTTAATATCATCTAAGAAACGAGCCGTTCTGGTCACCCCAGAGATTTTCATTATTTTTCCAATGATATCTCTTAATGATTTCTTAGTTAAAACATCATTAATGTACCCCACTTCTTCTGGTACGAATTCATTAAATAGAATTCTACCACAAGTGGTTTCCATAATTTTATAAACCCTATCACCATTTTCTTCAAGTACTTCTACTTTACATTTAATATTGGCGTGAAGTTCTAATTTTTTCTCATTAAATGCGATCTCTACTTCTTCAGGAGAATAGAATATCATGTCTTCCCCGATAATGCGGTGACCTTCTTCTGATCTTCTCGCTTTAGTAATATAGTAAAGACCCAACACCATATCCTGTGATGGTACGGTAATTGGCGCACCATTGGCAGGATTCAAAATATTGTGAGAACCAAGCATAAGAACTTGCGCCTCTAAAATTGCAGCGTTACCCAAAGGTAAATGGACTGCCATTTGATCCCCATCAAAATCCGCATTAAAAGCCGAACAAGCTAATGGGTGCAATTGAATCGCTTTACCTTCCACCAATTTAGGTTGAAAAGCTTGAATACCCAATCTGTGCAACGTTGGAGCCCTGTTCAATAATACGGGATGTCCTTTCAGAACATTTTCCAAAATATCCCAAACTACGGGTTCCTTTTTATCTACTATTTTCTTGGCTGATTTTACCGTTTTAACGATTCCACGCTCAATCAACTTCCGAATAATAAACGGCTTGTAAAGTTCTGCAGCCATGTTCTTAGGAATACCACATTCGTGCATTTCTAAGTTAGGCCCCACAACAATTACCGAACGTGCTGAATAATCCACACGTTTACCTAATAAGTTTTGACGGAAACGCCCTTGCTTACCTTTCAATGAATCTGAAAGAGATTTCAAAGCACGATTCGAATCGGTTTTTACAGCACTAGATTTTCTCGAATTATCTAATAATGAATCCACAGCTTCTTGCAGCATACGTTTCTCATTACGAAGAATTACCTCTGGAGCTTTAATTTCGATCAAACGTTTTAAACGGTTGTTACGAATAATTACTCTACGGTATAAATCATTCAAATCCGAAGTGGCAAAACGTCCACCATCAAGAGGCACTAAAGGTCTCAATTCTGGAGGAGTAACCGGAACAACTTTAATAATCATCCATTCCGGACGATTTTCTAATCTTAAGTTTGCATCTCTAAAACCTTCTACAACCTGTAAACGTTTTAAAGCCTCCGCTTTACGTTGTTGAGAAGTTTCAATACTTGCTTTATGACGTAAATCGTAAGATAAAGAATCTAGATCCAAATTACGTAACAAGTCTTCCAGAGCTTCCGCTCCCATCTTAGCAATGAATTTATTTGGATCGCTATCCTCCAAGTATTGGTTATCTTGAGGTAATCTATCCAAAGCATCTAGATATTCTTCTTCACTTAAGAAATCTAAATAACTGATAGGTTCCCCATCATCGTTAGTTGCTCCACCTGCTTGAATAACTACATACTTTTCATAATAAATGATTGTATCTAGTTTCTTAGAAGGTAAACCTAATAGGTAACCAATTTTATTTGGAAGCGATTTGAAATACCAAATATGTGCAACAGGAACCACCAATGCGATGTGTCCCATACGCTCACGTCTTACTTTTTTCTCAGTAACTTCAACCCCACAACGGTCACAAACGATTCCTTTATATCGGATTCTTTTGTATTTACCACAATGACATTCGTAATCTTTTACTGGACCAAAAATACGTTCACAGAATAACCCGTCACGTTCTGGTTTGTAAGTACGATAATTTATAGTTTCTGGTTTTAGTACCTCACCACTTGATGAATTACGGATCATCTCTGGGCTCGCCAAAGAGATCGTAATTTTACTAAAACTATTTGGTTGTTTTGTGTCTTTCTTAAAAGCCATAGCTTATGCTAAATTTAAGTCCTCTAGTTCAACAATTAATTCATGGTGATGTTCAATCCTAATCCTCTCATTTCATGTAACAATACATTAAATGATTCTGGAATACCTGGTTTAGGCATAGGTTCACCTTTAACAATAGCTTCATAAGCTTTTGCACGACCAATAACATCATCCGATTTAATGGTCAAGATCTCTTGTAGGATATGTGCAGCTCCAAACGCCTCAAGCGCCCAAACCTCCATTTCACCAAATCTTTGACCACCCATTTGGGCTTTACCACCCAATGGTTGTTGTGTAATCAATGAATATGGGCCAATAGATCTAGCATGCATTTTATCATCCACCAAGTGATGTAATTTAAGCATATAAATAATACCTACAGTTACCGGTTGATCAAAACGCTCTCCGGTTCCACCATCATAAAGATAACATCTACCGAAATCTGCAATATCCGCTTTCTTAGTCCAAGACTCAATCTCTGCCACAGACGCACCATCAAAAATTGGAGTTGCAAATTTCACACCCAATTTTTTACCAGCCCATCCAAGTACCGTTTCATAAATCTGACCCAAGTTCATCCGAGACGGTACACCAAGTGGATTCAATACGATATCCACAGGCTCACCATTTTCCAGGTAAGGCATATCCTCTGCACGTACAATACGTGAAACGATACCTTTATTACCGTGACGACCGGCCATTTTATCACCCACTTTTAACTTACGTTTCTTTGCTACGTAAATCTTAGCTAATTGAACGATTCCAGCCGGCAATTCATCCCCAATAGAAATTTGGAATTTTTCACGTTTCCAAATACCTAATATGTCATTAACACGAGTACTGAAGTTTACAAACAGACGCTTTATCAAAGCATTTGTGTGAGAACTTGTGGTCCAACCCGCAGGATTTAATTCGTCATAATTTAATGACATTAATAACTTCAAGGTAAATTTCGTTCCTTTAGGTACGATTTCCTCACGGAAGTTATTGAATACACCTTGAGACGTTTTACCATTCACCAAACCGAATAATTTCTCCGCATGTTGGTTTTTAATTTCGTCTACTTGTTTCTTGTATTTGTAATCTATTTCTGCAAGAATTTCTTTTTCAGAATTTCTTTGTCTTCTATCTTTAATTGCTCTGGAGAAAAGTTTCTTACCAATAACAACACCATCCATTGAAGGCCCCGCTTTTAAAGAAGAATCTTTTACATCACCCGCTTTGTCACCAAAGATGGCACGTAATAATTTTTCTTCTGGAGTTGGATCACTTTCCCCTTTGGGCGTAATTTTTCCAATAAGAATATCACCTGCTTTAATTCTAGAACCAATACGAACTAATCCGTTTTCATCTAGATTTTTAGTGGCTTCTTCACTTACATTAGGAATATCAGCCGTAAGTTCCTCTAAACCACGTTTAGTATCTCTTACTTCCAAACTAAATTCTTCTACGTGTAAAGAGGTAAAGAAGTCTTCACGAACAACTTTATCTGAGATTACAATTGCATCCTCAAAATTATACCCTTTCCACGGCATGAAAGCTACGTTCAAGTTACGCCCTAAAGCTAACTCTCCTTGTTGTGTGGCATAACCTTCACAAAGTACTTGGCCTTTTTCCACTCTATCCCCTATACGAACGATAGGTTTTAGATTTACCATAGTATTTTGGTTTGTTTTTGCATATTTAACCAATTGATATGTTCGAGATGGTCCTCTAAAGCTTACCGCTATATCATCCTCATCTTCATCATATTTAATGGTTACTTCTAATGCATCCACATAAGTGACTACACCAGGGCCTTCTGCGTTAATCAAAACACGAGAGTCACGAGCAACAGCCCCTTCCAATCCAGTTCCAACAATAGGAGCTTCCGGACGAAGTAAAGGTACTGCCTGACGTTGCATGTTTGATCCCATCAGGGCTCTATTCGCATCATCATGTTCCAAGAAAGGAATCAGAGATGCACCAATAGAGGTAATTTGATTAGGAGCGACATCAATTAACCCAATATCATCTTTAGATTTAATCGGGAAATCACCTTCATAACGTGCAAGTACGTCCTCATTCTCAAACTCACCGTTATCTTTAACTGGAGCAGTAGCCTGTGCAATGTTAATTCCGTCTTCTTCTTCTGCTGAAAGGTATACTAGATCTTCTGGCTCATAGCTTACTTTAGCATCTCTTACCTTACGATAAGGAGTTTCAATAAACCCAAGTTTATTCACTTTTGCGTACGAACATAAAGAAGAAATCAACCCAATATTTGGTCCCTCTGGAGTTTCAATGGTACATAAACGCCCGTAGTGGGTATAATGCACATCTCGCACCTCAAAACCTGCTCTTTCTCTGGATAAACCACCTGGGCCAAGGGCAGATAATCTACGCTTGTGTGTAATTTCAGATAATGGATTGGTTTGATCCATAAACTGAGATAACTGGTTGGTACCAAAGAAAGAATTAATTACCGCTGATAATGTTTTAGCGTTAATCAAATCAATAGGAGTAAACACCTCGTTGTCACGTACATTCATACGTTCACGAATGGTTCTAGCCATACGAGCTAGTCCGACACCAAATTGGTTATGCAATTGCTCCCCAACGGTACGAACACGTCTATTACTTAAGTGATCAATATCATCAACATCCGTTTTCGAGTTCACTAACTCTATAAGGTAACGGATAATTAAAATGATATCTTCTCTGGTAAGAACACGACTGGTTTCGTCCGAACTAATTTTTAATTTTTTATTTATTCTAAATCTACCTACTTCTCCAAGATCATATCTTTTATCGGAGAAGAATAATTTATCGATCACCCCACGAGCCGTTTCTTCATCAGGTGGCTCGGAGTTACGTAAAACACGGTAAATATGCTCCACTGCTTCAATTTCCGTATTAGACGGATCCTTTTGCAGGGTATTATATATAATGGTATAGTCGGTACTATTTACATCTTCTTTATGTAGAAGAATCGTTTTAGCACCACTATCTAAAATCAACTCAACGTGTTCATTTTCGATCACAATTTCACGATCGATAATAACTTCGTTACGTTCGATGGAAACCACTTCACCGGTATCTTCATCTACGAAATCTTCAAACCAAGTTTTAAGAACTCTTGCGGCAAGACGTCTACCAATAACACGTTTAATTCCGGCTTTTGAAACTTTTACTTCGTCAGCTAAACCGAAAATTTCTAAAATATCTTTATCACTTTCATAACCAATAGCTCTTAAAAGAGTGGTTACTGGAAGCTTTTTCTTTCTATCAATATACGCAAACATGACATTATTGATGTCCGTAGCAAATTCTATCCAAGATCCTTTAAAAGGAATAATTCTCGCAGAATAAAGTTTGGTACCGTTTGCATGGTAGCTCTGCCCAAAGAATACTCCTGGCGAGCGGTGTAATTGAGAAACAATTACACGTTCGGCTCCATTCACAATAAAAGACCCACTAGGAGTCATATAAGGAATAGTACCTAAATACACATCTTGAATGATGGTTTCGAAATCTTCGTGTTCTGGGTCGGTACAATATAACTTAAGTTTCGCTTTAAGCGGTACACTATAAGTCAAACCTCTTTCGATGGTTTCTTTTATATCGTAACGGGGTGGATCCACAAAGTAATCCAAAAATTCAAGTACGAAATTATTTCTTGAATCTGTTATCGGGAAGTTTTCACTAAAAACCTTAAATAACCCTTCGGTTTCTCTGCTATCTGCAGTAGTTTCTAGTTGGAAAAAATCTTGAAACGACTTCAACTGAACATCCAAGAAATCTGGATATTTTAATAAGTTTTTTGCTGTTCCGAAATTTACCCTTTCCTGTTTTACCAATTCTGCCATGGAAGTATTATCTGATGAAGAACTAAAAAAAAAACGTGTATAAACACGCAAGGGTATAGACCCAAAATGGGTCTATACCTCTAAATGTCACAAAATGTGAATGTACTATTACTTAATCTCAACTTCAGCTCCCGCTTCTTCTAATTGAGATTTAAGCGCTTCAGCTTCGTCTTTAGCGATACCTTCTTTAAGTGCTTTAGGAGCTCCATCCACTAATTCTTTAGCTTCTTTTAATCCTAAACCTGTAAGTTCTTTTACAGCTTTTACCACTTTAAGTTTTGCTGGACCAGCAGCTATCAAGATCACATCAAATTCCGTTTTCTCTACAGCTTCCTCGGCACCAGCACCACCACCTACAGCAACTACAGCAGCTGCAGCTGGTTCGATTCCGTGCTCATCCTTAAGGATATCAGCTAATTCACTTACTTCTTTAACAGTAAGGTTTACTAATTGCTCAGCAAACGATTTTAAATCTGCCATTTTATTTAATTTTAATGATTGTTCTTAATTAAGATTCTTTTTCTGAAAGTGTTTTCATAAGTCCGGCTAGTGTATTACCACCAGACTGTAATTGAGATAACACAGTTTGTACTGGAGACTGAAGTGCTAAGATAATATCTCCAATAAGCTCTTCTTTCGATTTCAAGCTTACTAGAGCCTCTAAACTCTCGTGTCCGATATAAACTGATTGCTCAACATAAGCAGCTTTGAGAATAGGTTTTTCACTTTTCTTCCTAAACTCTTTGATTAGCTTAGCTGGTGCATTCGCAACTTCAGATAACATCAAAGATGTGTACCCTTTTAAAACCGCAGGCATATTTTCAAAATCCTTATCGGATCTATCCATTGCCTTTGATAAAAGAGAATTTTTCACAACTTGTAATTCAACATCTTTGTTGAAACAAGCTCTTCTCAAATCTGAAGTTAACTCCGCATCTAACTCTGCAGTATCGGTAACATAAATGTTACTGTTATTCTGCAATACAGTTACCAAGCTATCAATGACCTGATTTCTTTCTTGTTTGTTCATTTACTCAGGTTTTTCAAATTTAACATTAAACCGTAGCGGCTTTAAGTTCTACCTTAACACCTGGGCTCATTGTACTGGACATCGTGATGCTTTTCATATAAACACCTTTTGCCGCAGCTGGTTTTAGTTTGATCAATGTCTGTAACAACTCTTCTGCATTCTCAATGATCATTTTTTTATCGAAAGAAACTTTACCGATAGCTGCGTGAATAATTCCATATTTATCAACACGGAAATCAATTTTACCAGCTTTCACATCCTTCACAGCTTTACCAATATCCATGGTTACTGTTCCAGTTTTTGGATTCGGCATTAATCCTCTTGGGCCTAAAACACGACCTAGAGCACCAACCTTACCCATTACTGAAGGCATAGTAATAATTACATCAACATCAGTCCATCCGCCTTTAATCTTAGCGATAAACTCATCCAATCCAACAAAATCAGCACCTGCGTCTTTCGCTTCTTGCTCTTTATCTGGAGTACAAAGAACCAATACCTTTACATCTTTACCTGTTCCATGAGGTAGAGACACTGTACCTCTAACCATTTGGTTAGCTTTACGTGGATCTACATTCAACCGAACAGCCAAGTCGATAGACTCGTCAAATTTAGCGGTACTAATTTCCTTGATAATTCCTGAAGCATCAGCTACTGAAAACAGCGCTTGATCATCATATTTAGAAAGGACTTCTTTTCTTTTTTTAGAAATTTTTGCCATCTTTTACCTTTTAAAAAATTAAAACAGAAATTATTTTACAACAATTCCCATACTTCTTGCCGTTCCTGCTACCATAGAGCATGCAGATTCAACAGTGAAACAATTTAGATCAGGCATCTTGTCAGTGGCAATAGCTCTAACTTGATCTTGAGAGATAGTCGCTACTTTACGTCTGTTAGGTTCAGGTGAACCAGACTTCAATTTAGCAGCTTCCATGAGTTGAACAGCAACAGGTGGAGTTTTTACAATAAACTCAAACGATTTATCAGCAAAAACCGTTATCACAACCGGTAAAACTTTTCCAGCTTTATCTTGTGTCCGAGCGTTGAACTGCTTACAGAATTCCATAATGTTCACACCCTTTGACCCTAAAGCAGGACCTACCGGAGGAGACGGATTAGCCGCACCACCTTTGACTTGTAGCTTAATAAGCGCACTTATTTCCTTTGCCATTTGTACTCAAGTTATTTTTGGGGTTCCGAGGGAAGCATTTAAATGTCTCTTTCGCCCAAAATTTTTATTAATTACTTATTTATTCCTTTTCAACTTGTAGGTAACCTAATTCCAGAGGAGTTTTTCTTCCGAAAATCTTTACCATTACTTTAAGCTTTTTCTTTTCCTCATTAACTTCTTCAATGATTCCAGAAAAACTGTTGAAAGGTCCGTCAATTACCTTAACTGTTTCCCCAACTAAATATGGAATTTCCACACCTTCGGCTGAATCAGCTAATTCATCTACTTTACCCAAAATTCTATTCACTTCAACTTGTCTCATGGGTAAAGGATCACCACCTTTAGTACCACTTAAGAAGCCTATAACATCAGGAACACCTGTTAATGTGTGAGGAACCTCACCCACAAGTGCCGCTTCAATCATTATATAACCTGGGAAAAAGTTTTTTTCCTTTAGGATCTTTTTACCATTTCTAATTTGATAAACTTTCTCCTTTGGGATTAAAACTTGCGAAACATAATCATCCATTTTCAAACGGCTGATTTCCATTTCAATATAATCCTTTACCTTACTTTCTTTACCACTTACAGCACGTAAAACGTACCAGCGCATTTTTATTTCTTTGCCTTCAGCCACAGTAATTAGTTTTAGAGATTTTTATTAAAAAGTCTCGTAAATTAACTTCATTACTTGACCAAAACTAGCATCTAAAACATATACGATACCAGCCATAATAAATGATGCTACTAACACCAATACGGAACTTCCTTGAAGTTCTTTTAATGTTGGCCAACTTACATTATAACGAAGTTCATTATAAGAATCGGCAATATAACCTTTCAATTTATTCATGGACACTAATGTTTGCACGGGTGGAGAGACTCGAACTCCCAACCAATGGTTTTGGAGACCACTACTCTGCCAATTGAGCTACACCCGTTTGAATAAAACCAGAACCTCAAAAGAGCTCCCGATTTACAATCTTTTATGTAAACAGAAAGGTATCCCGAAAAACGGGACACCTTTTTGCAATTTTATTTAAGATAAAAACTTACGATTACGCTGTAATCTCAGTAATTTGTCCAGCACCTACTGTACGTCCACCTTCACGAATAGCGAATTTAAGACCTAAGTTGATTGCTACTGGTTGAATTAGCTCAACATTGATAGTTAAGTTATCACCAGGCATCACCATTTCTCTACCTTCTTCTAATACAATCTCACCAGTTACATCCGTGGTACGGATGTAAAATTGCGGACGATATTTGTTATGGAATGGGGTATGACGTCCACCCTCTTCTTTCTTAAGGATATAAACCTCACATTTGAATTTAGTGTGTGGAGTAATAGTACCGGTTCTAGCGATAACCATACCTCTTTTGATTTTTTCTTTATCAACACCACGTAGTAAAAGACCAACGTTATCACCCGCTTCACCTCTATCAAGGATCTTACGGAACATCTCAACACCGGTAACTACTGACTTCATTCTATCAGCACCCATACCTAGCAATTCGATTTCATCACCTGTGTTAATAACACCTGACTCAATACGACCTGTAGCTACAGTACCACGACCAGTAATAGAGAACACATCCTCAACTGGCATTAAAAATTCTTTATCTATATCTCTTGGAGGTAATGGAATATGCTCATCAACAGCATTCATTAAATCCATAATCTTTTCAGACCATTTCTCATCACCTTCCAGTCCACCTAAAGCAGAACCTTGAATTACCGGTAAATCATCACCTGGGAAGTCATATTCGCTAAGAAGTTCACGAACTTCCATTTCTACTAATTCTAATAATTCTTCGTCGTCTACCATGTCACATTTGTTCAT
>MAAC01000851.1_pt1 | contig 12114 bp, 10 predicted proteins | sample 1115981 | NCBI WGS metagenome assembly MAAC01 (sample SAMN04961126, study PRJNA320927) | seawater metagenome | isolation source: sample BD02T64 sea water enriched with oil for 64 days | place: USA:Gulf of Mexico | collected 2013-07-27 | reverse complement strand
TTGTACCCAAGACAACATCAATGAAGAAGATATTGAAAAATATTTTGACTTGGTAAAATACACAAGAAATACACCTGATGAAATTATAAACCCATTCAAAGACTACCTAAAAACTGACATTTCTAATAAATCAGAAAACCAACTTGCTCTTTGGATGAAAAACCAAGCATATATTGCACTTGGGAACTTATTAACTGTGGCTGCCATTGAAAAAATTGACTCTTGTCCTATGGAAGGTTTTAACCCTGAGAAATATGATGAGATTCTCGAATTAAAAAAATTTAATTTAAAATCTGCATTGGTATTACCTGTTGGTTTTAGAGCAGAAGATGACTATATGAAAGACTTAAAAAAAGTACGGAAAAATATTACTGATGTAGTTATTGAAATAAACTAAATACCTACAAATAATTGTATATTTGAGTACTAAATTAAGTCTAAATAAATAAGAATGAATTCAGAAATAAGAATCCAAGAACCAACCACTGTTTGGAATAATTTCGCAGACCTAAACGCGGTTCCTAGGCCTTCAAAAAAAGAAGAAAGAGTAATTGCCTTTATGGTTGCTTTTGGTAAAAAACTAGCCCTAGAAACAGTTGTTGATCATGTTGGTAATGTAATTATCAAAAAACCTGCAACACCTGGCATGGAAAATAGAAAAACCGTGGTAATGCAAAGTCATTTAGACATGGTTCATCAAAAAAACGCTGACACTAATTTTAATTTTGACACCCAAGGAATTGAAATGCATGTAGATGGTGACTGGATTACCGCTAACGGGACAACTTTGGGCGCAGACAACGGCTTAGGTGTTGCGGCTATTATGAGTGTCTTAGAATCTAATACAATTCAACATCCTGCTATTGAGGCCTTATTTACCATTGATGAAGAAACTGGAATGACCGGTGCAATGGGCTTAGAAGCTGGATATTTAGATGGCGAAATCTTATTGAATTTAGACACGGAAGAAGATGACGAAATTGGAATGGGCTGTGCTGGTGGAATTGATGTAACTGCACAAAGGGAATACACTCAAGAAAAAACTTCAGAGAAAGCTACTGGGTTAACAATTACCATAAATGGATTAAACGGAGGGCATTCTGGAATGGATATTCATAAAGGATTGGGTAATGCCAACAAGCTTATGAATAGAGTTTTATATGACGGAATGGAAAATTTCGACTTAAGAATTCATGAAATAAATGGTGGTAGCTTGCGCAACGCTATCCCAAGAGAAAGTAAAGCAATAGTTGTTATAGATACAATTTCTAAAGAACCTTTCTTCTTTGAAATGAATGAATTGATAAATGATATCAAAGCTGAATACAAAAGTTTAGAGCCAAACTTATCAATTACAATTTCTGATGCTGAAACTCCTAATACAGTGATGGAATACGGAGCACAAGAGGGGTTTATAAAATCTATCCATGCTGCTTTAAATGGGGTTTACAGAATGAGTCCTGATATTGAAGGACTGGTAGAAACGTCTAATAACATTGCTAAAATTATTGTTAAAGACGGTCAAATTTTAGTGAATTGCTTAACACGCTCATCATCCGAAAGCAATAAAACAGACTTAGCGAATTCTCTTTGTGCAGCTTTTGAACTTTCTGGATTTGATGTAGAATTTACTGGAGCATATCCAGGTTGGCTTCCAAATACAGATTCCGAGATTTTAACGGTACTGGATAAAGTGTACGAAAAATTACACGGAGAAAAAGCAAAAATTGCAGCTTGCCATGCAGGTTTAGAATGTGGTATCTTAGGGCAAAATTATCCAGAAATGGATATGGTTTCTTTTGGACCAACAATTTTAGGAGCACATTCTCCCGACGAAAGAGCAAGCATCTCGTCTACACAGAAATTCTGGAATTTCCTTTTAGAAATCTTAAAAAACATCCCAAACAAAGGGTAAATGAAATGTTAAAAACCGTTGATAACTCAACGGTTTTTTCATTTTTTAAAATGTTTATTATCAAAAACAAAACAAACACAACACGCTAACAATAAGCTTGTTATGTTTTTATTATTTTGTTAACATCTTTGATTTTAAATAACCGCAAATAATTGTATTTTTACTTTTTATAAATCAGATATATTTAATGGGTAAAATCATAGCAATTGCAAATCAAAAAGGAGGAGTTGGTAAAACAACAACAACTGTTAATCTAGCTGCATCTTTAGGGGTTTTAGAAAAAAAAGTACTATTGATTGATGCTGATCCTCAAGCAAATGCTTCTTCTGGTTTAGGTATTGATGTTGAAACTATAGAAATAGGGACCTATCAAGTTTTAGAACATACGGTTTCTGCAAAAGATGCTATTCAAAAAACAAATTCACCCAATGTAGACATTATTCCAGCTCATATTGATTTGGTTGCTATCGAAATTGAATTAGTAGACAAGGAGCAGCGAGAATATATGTTGCAAAAATCGTTGGCTAACCTTATTGATAGCTATGATTATATCTTAATTGATTGCGCCCCTTCCTTAGGCTTAATCACATTAAACTCTTTAGTTGCTGCAAATTCAGTGATCATTCCTATTCAATGTGAATACTTTGCATTGGAAGGCCTAGGAAAACTATTAAACACCATCAAGAGTATTCAAAACATACACAATCCTAATTTAGATATTGAAGGCTTATTATTAACCATGTTTGATTCTCGTTTACGTTTATCGAATCAGGTTGTAGAAGAAGTTAGAAAACATTTTAGCAGTATGGTTTTTGAGACAATCATTAGAAGAAATACACGTTTAGGAGAAGCACCAAGTTATGGAGAAAGCATTATTGCATATGATGCAACAAGCAAAGGAGCTGTGAACTATTTAAGTTTGGCAAACGAAATTATAAAGAACAATGCATAATGGCAAAAGCAACAAAAAAACAAGCATTAGGTAGAGGATTGTCTGCTTTATTAAAAGAAACCTCAGCAGACATTAATTCTGCAACCGACAAAAATGCAGATAAATTAGTAGGTAGTATCGTTGAAATAGCATTGAACAACATTGAAGTAAACCCTTTCCAACCAAGAACTTATTTTGACGAAGAGGCTTTAACTGAATTGGCCAATTCTATAAAAGAATTAGGTGTTATTCAACCAATTACTGTCCGTAAACTGGCAGGAAATCAATTTCAATTAGTTTCTGGAGAACGTAGATTTAGAGCTTCTAAATTAATTGGAAATAGCACCGTTCCTGCATATATTAGAATTGCAAACGATCAAGAAATGCTAGAAATGGCATTGGTAGAAAACATACAACGTAAAAATTTAGATCCTATTGAAGTGGCACTTTCTTACCAACGCTTAATAGATGAAATTCAGTTGACACAAGAGCAACTAAGCGTTAGAGTTGGTAAAAAAAGATCCACTGTAACCAATTACTTGCGTTTGTTAAAACTGGATCCAATTATTCAAACAGGCATGCGAGATGGTTTTATTTCAATGGGGCATGGTAGGGCATTAATTAGTGTTGACACCAATGAAAACCAGTTAAATGTTTACACTAAAATTGTAAAAGACAAACTTTCAGTAAGACAAACTGAAGAATTGGTTAAGAGTTTAAAAGAAGGCGGTACTTCCAGTAAAAAGAAAAACCAAGTACCTACTTTCGTAAAAGAATCTATCTCTGAATTGAATACTTTTTTTGGCCATAAAGTAGTCATTTCTGCCAATGAAAAAGGAAAAGGAAAAATGACAATCCCTTTCTCTTCAGAAGAAGATTTTAATCGCATTAAAAAACTTTTGAAATAGTGTTTTCATTTAAAAAAATACTTTTTATTTTGGGTGTATTTATTTCTGTCGGCATCAATGCCCAGAAAGATTCAATCACCGTAGATAATATCAAAGTAACAGGAGCAATCAAGATTAATAGCAATTATTTTAATCCCCTATCTCCTGCTAAAGCAGCGTTTTATTCTGCTATTTTACCTGGACTGGGACAGATGTACAATAAAAAATACTGGAAAGCACCTGTGGTTTGGGGAGCAATGGGTACGAGTATCTATTTTTACTTAGACAACAATAAAGAATACAACAGATATAGAACTGCGTTTAAACTTCGAGAAGCTGGTTTAAAAGACGAATTCACGACTATAGAAGAGGATGGCAGCACAACCCTTCTAATCTCTAGAAATGGATTAATAAGTGCTCAAAAAACATTAAAAAGCAATCGGGATTTGTCATTATTAACAACCCTTGTTTTTTACGTATTACAAATTGTAGAAGCAAGTGTAAATGCGCATTTATTACAATTTAACACAAACGATAATTTATCATTTTCTCCAACCATTATTTCAAATTCTAATAGATATGAAATTCCGAAAGTTGGATTAAAATTCAAACTCTCTTTTTAAATGAAGATTGCATTATTAGGTTACGGAAGAATGGGTAAAGAAATTGAAAAAATTGCTTTACAAAGAGGTCATGAGATTGTAATAAAAACAAATTCTGAAGCTTCTGTTGATATCCATTTAGCCGATGTCGCCATCGATTTTAGCGTGCCAACTTCGGCGTATCGGAACATTTCAAATTGCATCAACAATAACGTTCCTGTCATTTCAGGAACAACAGGTTGGTTAGAAAAATACGAAGAAGCTGTTGCTCTATGTATAGCAAAAAAAGGCGCATTTATTTATGCTTCTAACTTTAGCTTAGGCGTAAACATTTTTTTTGAGCTGAATAACCAACTTGCTAAGATGATGCACAACTTAGGTGATTACAACATCACTATGGAAGAAATTCATCACACAAAAAAATTAGACGCTCCAAGTGGGACCGCAATTACATTGGCAGACGGGATTATTGAAAACAGTTCTAAATCTGACTGGGAGCTTAATGGAAAAATATCAGAAAAGAGCATTCCAATTATTGCCAAAAGAATTCCCGATGTTCCTGGAACGCACACGGTGGATTACACCTCAGAAGTAGATTCAATTGAAATCACACATACTGCTCACAACAGAAAAGGGTTTGCTCTAGGAGCGGTCGTTGCTGCTGAATGGATCCAAAAGAAAGAAGGCGTCTTCACCATGAAGGATGTGTTAAACATTGGTTAAAGAATGTAACAAACATCCTTAAAAGAGACTTATTAATTAGTATTGAAAACACGTTTCAAACTAAAGAAACAAAAAAATATACATTATGACATTTACTGAATGGTTTTTATTTTTTCTAGCAATCCAAGTGGTTCATTTTTTAGCCACATGGAAACTCTATATAAAAACAGGGAGAAAGGCCTGGGAAGCAATAGTCCCAGTGTACAATGCCGTTATTTTAATGAAAATCATTAACCGACCAAAATGGTGGGTGATTTTGTTATTTATTCCAATTGTAAACCTATTAATGTTTCCAATTGTATGGGTAGAAACCTGCAGAAGTTTTGGTCACCATAAAAGACATGACACCATACTTGCAATAGCTACGTTGGGATTGTATTTATTTTACATCAATTATTTTACAGACACCAAATACATTGAAGACAGAAGTTTAGATCCAAGAACTGCCCTAGGAGAATGGATTAGCTCTATTGCATTTGCTATAATAGCAGCAACCTTGGTTCACACCTATTTTATGCAGCCATACACAATTCCCACGTCTTCACTTGAAAAGACCTTGTATGTTGGAGATTTTCTATTTGTAAGTAAGTTCCATTACGGAGCTAGAGTACCAATGACAGCTGTTTCTGCACCAATGGTTCATGACACCCTACCATTTTTAGGGAAATCGTATGTTTCAGATTCAAAAAATGAAGAATCATGGTTAAATAAACTATCATTACCTTATATGCGTTTGCCAGGAATTCAAAAAATAAAACGGAATGAAATTGTGGTGTTTAGTTGGCCAGCAGATTCTTTAAAAACAATGTGGGGTGATAACACTGGTAAGTTCACCTATAAACCACTTGACAAGAAAACAAACTACGTAAAACGATGTGTTGGTATTCCTGGAGATTCTTTAGAAGTAAGAGATGGGTATGTATTCATTAATGGAAAAAGGACTGTTTTACCAGATAGAGCAAAACCTCAATATTTTTTCACCGTAGATACCGGAGGTAAACTTTTTAGCCAAGGAGCTACTCAAAGATACAACATTAGAGAATATGGTTCTGAAAACGGAAAATTCCTACTGAATCTTACTGATGATGAAGCAGCACTGATTAGAAACAACCCTATTGTTAAAAGTGCTATCAAAAAGATTGAACCTAAAGGAGCATTTAACCCCGATTTATTTCCACATAGCCCTTTGTACAAATGGAATAATGACAATTACGGCCCCATTTATATACCAAAACAAGGAGATGTCATTGAATTAAATGAAAAAACCATTCCTTTTTATGAACAAATCATTAGAAGATACGAGCACCATAATTTTTCTATTGCCGACAATAAATATTATTTAAACGGAAAAGAAATCACCACATATACCATAAAACAAGATTACTATTGGATGATGGGAGACAATAGACAAATGTCTTTAGACGCAAGGTCTTGGGGCTTTGTCCCATTTGACCATGTGGTTGGGAAACCTGTATTTATTTGGTTAAGCTGGGATCCTAATGCCAAAGGATTTGCAAAATTCTCGTCTATTCGTTGGGATAGAATGTTTACAACCGTTGGGGGAAGCGGAGCACCAGTTTCTTACTTTAAATTTTTCTTAATTGCACTCATGGGATACTTTGTTATAAATTATTATCGCAAACAGAAAAAAGAGGCCAAATAATAAATGTCATTATTTTTACCCACATACTTCTCCCCTATTGCTCAGTACATGGCCATCACTAATGCTGATGAGATCGTGTTTGAAGTGGAAGATAATTTCCAAAAACAAACCTATAGAAATAGATGTTATATCTACGGCCCAAACGGAAAGCAACTGTTGAACATCCCTGTTAAACATATATCCGGTCCGAAGAAAAAGAAAACTAAAGATACGCTAGTTGACAATACAACACCTTGGCAGAGTCAACATTTAAAATCGCTACAAATAGCCTACAGGAATTCGCCATTTTTCGAGTTTTATGAGGATGATCTATTGCCAATTTTCACAAAGAATTACACCTATTTATTAGACCTAAATATTGACACCTATCTCTTTATTACTGATGCGCTACAAATTAGTCAACACTATACAAAAACCGATGAATATGTTGTTTCAGAAGAAAAAGAATTTAGGAATTTAGCCAATGCCAAACAAGAACTGGACATTAAATTTAATCGCTATATTCAGATGTTTGATGACAAACATGGTTTTCAAAAGAACTTATCTATTCTCGATCTTTTATTTATGGAAGGTCCAAATGCGATCAGTTTTTTAGAAAAAAATCAGTAAATTTGACTTCACCTAAACGATAAATAAATCATGGATTTTGTAACAAGATTCATCAATGCGTATTCCCCTAATCTTTCAGAAAAATCACGCACAATTTTTGAAGCAAACATACAGGTTAAATCGTATAAAAAAGGGGATGTAATTGTAAACTATGGAGAAGTCCCAACTCATTTTTATATTTTAAAAACGGGTGTTTTAAGAAGTTTTATTCAAGATTCTAAGGGCAATGATCATATTAGAACACTTTATATACCGATTACCACCTCTGGATCCCTTTCGTCTCTAATAACAAAAAAGCCATCGAATGCGATCTATGATTGCTTAACAGATGCTGAAATTTTAGTCGGAAATTTCCCCGAATTTATAAAGTCAACAGAAGAAAACCATGAATTATCACTCTTTTACAACAGGATCTTAGAAAGTATTTTCATTCGAACTGAAAGAAGAATTTATGAACTTTCTGTATTAAATGCTACTGAAAGGTATTTGAAATTAAAAAATGACATTCCAAACATAGAGAATTTAATTCCACAGTACCACATAGCCTCATATCTTAGTATTTCAGCCGTTCAATTGAGCAGAATTCGCAAAGAATTATATTCCAAAAAACAGTAATCCATTAACATATGTTAATAAATAACAGGTATTTATACTGTATTTTTACAATATGAATATCCCCTAATATTCTAAATACTATCCCCTAGTTATTTATTTATAAAAAAGGCTTGTAGCAATACAAGTCTTTTTTATTTTTATACCCTATGGATCTAAAATTTATAATACACTACGGTTTTCATTTTATAATACCCGGCCTCGTTGCCTATATTTTCTTCAACAAGCACTGGAAAAAAGTATACCTTCTTTTTATTGCTGCCATTATTATAGATATTGATCATTTGTTGGCAACACCCATATTTGACCCAAATAGATGCAGCATCAACTTTCACCCATTACATAGTTATTATGCCATTGTACTCTATATTATTCTAGCAATATGGAAAAAAACAAGGGTTGTAGGAGTCGCTTTATTGTTGCACATAATAGCAGATACTATTGATTGTTTCTTATAAACTTCTTGATTACCGTATTTATTTCTAACGAAATTTTAAGTTTATAGACCAGCAACAGATACCCCACAGTTATTAGAATACTCTTTAAAATAATATTTAGTACAGGATGAAAAGAAAAGTCCCAAAACGTAAATGATACATAGAACACACTAATTAATACAACTAATAGTAAAGTTACACCAGTATAAGGCTGCACATTAAACTTCTTTTTTACGTACCATATTTTTACGGTATTAAAAACAAATATGACAAGTAACGTAGATAAAGCCGCGCCATTCATACTCAAAACAGCAATTAACCAATCATTTAAAAAATACACTGACAACGCCATTGCAACTGCATATGGTAATAATATTTTGTAGTATTTAGAATTTGATATAATCGCTCCATTATTCCCTAAAGACATGGTGTATAGTTTTGCAATAGAAATCATTAACACAACCATTACTCCCCCAGCATACTTTTCATCTATTAACAAATATGCCTGATCTATGTTTAGGTTTATCAACAGAAATAACAGCCCACTTATTACCAACAAATTAATTGACGTACTCTTGTAAAGCGTGTTAATTTTTTCAGGATTATTCTCATTTAAAGCCTTTGCTGTAATTGGCTGTACAATTTGAGCCATTGCTCTTCCAGGAATGTCAATAACAGAAGCGATATACACTCCCACAGCATAATACGCAACCATCTCTATGGCTTCTTTTTGAGGAATCATAAACTTATCTATATCTAATAATATAGCACCCGCAGAACCCGCTAAAATAATATATGACGCATATTTAAAAACTTCCTTGTAGTTCTCCGGTAATTGAAATGTAAAGGTAGGCTTGTATAATTTCAAGGCAAATAATAACATTGCCAAAGCTCTAATAAAGTAGGCTCCAGTTAAGAAATAAACAAATTCCAATTGGGTAATAACATCTGTAAAAACCAAGAATAGCAAAATCATTACTGCAACCCTAGAAAACATTTCCTTTAACACATTTCCAAATACTGATTGCATTTGAACTTTTGCCCATGCGTAAAAAATCTCAAAATACGCTGTGGCCACTGCAACCAAGTAAATTACCCAAGTAAAATCTTTTGCAATGGGGTTTCTAATTGATAAATAATTACTTATTTGTTCATAAAAAACGGTCCCTATAAAACCAAATGGCAAGGCAATTAACAATGGAAAAAACAACGATGAACTCAAAAACTTATCCTTCTCTAATTTAGAGGTATACGACGAAAAGAATTTGACAATGGAATACTGAACACCAAAAGCAGTTAAAGGCATTAATAGATTGGCTGTAGACAACAAATAGGTTACTAAACCATAATATTCATCACCTAAAAATTTGACATATAAAAACAATGCATTACCCCCTCCTATACCAAAAGCGGCAAAGGTAACCATGGTGTTCTTAAACGATTGTTTTAATACAATTCCCAATGAATTCTAGTTATTTAACAATGATAGTATCGATTGGTGAATATTTTCACCAACATTAGTACCATATAATTCTTTATTAAAATTTGATTTTAAACTTTTAAACATTGTATAGGTTCCTACAATATTTGCTTTATTGCTACCCACAATTTCCGCAAATCCGTTTTCTACTAATTCAACCCATTCAGTCTCTTCTCTAACAATAATACAGTTCTTTTTATTGAAAAAGGCTTCTTTCTGTAATCCTCCACTATCAGAAACCACCATTTTACATTGTTTTAACAACTCTAACATAGAAAAATACCCCACAGGGTCTACCAACGTTATAGTTGGCTTTAATTGTTGTTTTTCTAATATCTTTTTAGTTCTTGGGTGGATTGGTAATACTACTTGACAATCTGTATGAATTTCCTCTAAAGCTTCGAATATTGACGTTAATTTTTCAACATCGTCTGTGTTTTCTTGGCGATGGATGGTGGCTAAAACAAATTCATTTTTTTTCAAGTTTAAATCAGAAATAATACTTGATTTTTTAGCAGAAATTTTACTGTAGTACTCCACTGCATCTTTCATAATATCACCATTCTTTTCGATTCGAATTGGTAAATTATCAAAGCCTTCATTTTTTAAATTTAGCAATGCAGAATCTGTTGGACAACATAATAAATCAGAAATTCTATCTGTAAGAATCCTATTTATTTCTTCCGGCATATTCATATTAAAAGAACGTAAGCCTGCTTCTATATGAATTACTTTAATCTGCATTTTTTTTGCGGCTAAAGAACCCGCAATTGTTGAATTCGTATCTCCATAAACAACCACGGCATCTGGCTTTTCAACAGCCAAAATAGCTTCAATTTTCTCCAACATTTGTCCAGTCATTGCTCCGTGTCCAAGGCTATTGACCTCTAAATTATATGCCGGTTTTGGAATTTCCATTTCATCAAAAAATACGGCACTCATGTTTGAATCAAAGTGTTGCCCTGTATGGACAATTATTTCTTCAATTTCTTGATGTTCTTTGATTACTCTACTTAACACCGCAGCCTTTACAAATTGTGGTCTTGCGCCTAAAACAGTTACAATTTTTTTCATAAATATTTACGAAATGGTTTCTTTAATAATTTCTGAAAGTCTTTTTGTCAAGTTCTTTCTATGGTATTGACTTATGTCTGTTGAATCAATTTTCAAACCTCCATTTTTAAACGAAGCATACATTTTTAGCAGTGCAACCTTCATGGTTTCGATCTCATTAAAACCAACAATAACTCCAGCATTTGAATCCCGAATAATTTCGGCCAAATCACCATCTATTGGACCAATAGCTAAGATAGGGCGTTTTGCTTGTAAATACTCAAAAATCTTCCCGGTAATTATTCCTTTCGCACTTTTAACATTGTTTACTGCCAATAACAAGATTTGAGATTTACATTGGTACTTATTCACTTCTTTATGGGACAAATACCCTAGATCAATCACATTTTCTAATTTCAACTCACCGATCAAATCTGTTACTTCAGGTGCAACACTACCCACCAATTGAATTTGATAATCTTCAGCAAATTGCTTGTTTTCATCTGCCAATTCCTTAACCGCTTTCCAAAATGAATATGGATTTCTATCTGCATTCATCAGTCCAATATGCGTAATGGTAAATCTCGAATCTAATCTGGTCTCTTTTGGAATTCCATCCGTATCAAAACCATTAGTTACTACATAAATTGATTTCGTAAACTGCTGAAACTTTTCTTTCATTGTTTTTCCTATTACCACAACAGCATCTGATTCTCCCAGAACTTCTTTTTCTAACAAATGATGTTTCTTGGTTGCTTTCTTTGTTAGTGGCAACTGTTCAAAGTAATCTATTTCTGTCCAAGGATCTCTAAAATCTGAAATCCATTTTATATGTAATTTCTTCTTTAACTCTAATCCAATTAAATGCATACTATGTGGAGGACCAGTTGTAATTATAGCATCAATTGCATTTTTTGAAAGATAATTTTCCAAATATTTTACTGAAGGTCCCACCCAAAATTTTCGTGCATCAGGAATAAAATAATTAGCTCTTATATATTGCAGTATTTTCCCAAACACACTTGGGTTTGGAGTTAAAAAACCAGCAGACTCTTTTGTTGAATTCTTCTTAACTAAGTTCAACACTGAGTTTGGCTCCCAAATTGGTTGTTTTAAAACTGTAATATTAGCCGGGATTTCACGTTCTAAAGAACCATCAATTATAGGGTATTGGGGGTTTGCAACGGTATATACAACTGGCT
>MAAC01000850.1_pt1 | contig 12114 bp, 8 predicted proteins | sample 1115981 | NCBI WGS metagenome assembly MAAC01 (sample SAMN04961126, study PRJNA320927) | seawater metagenome | isolation source: sample BD02T64 sea water enriched with oil for 64 days | place: USA:Gulf of Mexico | collected 2013-07-27 | reverse complement strand
AAAGGCACCAACGAAATACAAGACACAGGTGAAGAAACGTCAGGCTGAGAAAATGGAAAACAGAATTAAAGAAATCCGCACCGAAAAAGGTATGACCCTGCAGCAGGTTGCCGAGAAAGCAGACACCACCAAAGCGCAGGTGATGAAGCTTGAAAAAGGCGACCGCCGCCTCACCGATGTCTGGATGGTCCGTCTTTCTCTGGCCATGTCCTGTGATCCAAAAGAGCTCATGAGCACCAGCCGCGACAGCCGTCACCTGCCCGAAGAACAATTTGAACAAGTTAAAAGAACTTCCCCTGTTATCAAGAGTAGGGAAAGCACGAACCTCAACGTTACGGATATTAATCTCAACACTGGTAATCCAAAAACAGGCAACCCTAAAAAAACAAGTACTGCCATAGATGCACCAGCACCGGGCTGTGACCCTGTAGCAGAAATTGCCGTCCGCGGTGGTATGGGCGGGGGCGGAGAAGCCGCCGTGTCCTATCAAAATGACGGCAATGGCAACATGGCGATTGCAGATGATGTCAAAGGCAACTGGTTCATGCCGAGCGATTATCTGAGATCAGAACTCAGCGTTAGCCCGGCCGCCGCCCGCATTATCGAAGTCCAGGGGGATTCAATGACCCCGACCCTGCTATCAGGTGATCGCGTCATGATCGATACCCAGGACCAGCGCCCGACCCCGCCCGGTATTTTTGCCCTCTGGGATGGTATCGGCGTGGTGGTCAAACGCCTCGAGCATGTGCCTAATTCTGAGCCGGCGTTGCTCCGTATCAGCTCTGATAATGCCAACCATTGCGAATACCAGCGCACTTTCGAAGAAGTCAACATCATCGGCCGCGTCATCTGGTACGGCAGAAGAGTTTAGAAGCCGGATTTAGGCTCCAATTTACTCGAGAGCGTAGGGTTAAACTCTTTAAAGATTTCAACGGTAGATCTCAGGGAAATATTACTTTCCGCTAGACGACTACTTTTGCGTTAATTAATATTAACATAACACCGCTAAAACCATTTCGAACTTTCAAGCCAAGATGACAGATAACCCTCTATCGACCGACCATACCTCGCCGCCTCAAACAAATGCTAAGGTAAAGCAGAGGGAAAGGCTACTTTGCGGCACCTTTCTTGGACTGATCGTCGCAATGGTTTTTAGCTAGTTCCTAACCGAACCATACTTCCGATCTCTAATTTTTTTAATATTTATCGCTACCAGTAGGCCTTATAACTGACCTCCTCACCGTTCTTCTGGATCGATTTCTTTTTCGTCTCCGTCAGAAAAACAATGCCGTTGATAGCCATGTCTTCGATTAAAAGAAGAGATATTTTAAGCTAATTTTGCCTCTAATGTCCTCTGGAAATTAACACTTAAACAAGAAAAACATGGCACATTAATGCCTTCGTACTTGTCTTTCATACGTGTAACAGCTTTACCCGGTCAAATCTCTCCAGTGATGAACTCGCCCCCCAATATCTCAAATCGGAAAACATGGCATACAAACCCACACTTCGCCTTCGTTTATTGCTTGCTCTTTATAGTGGCGGTACTGGCTTTATTATCTTTGAAGTAATTTCCGTGGCCCTCGCTGCGGTTTTACCTGATCAATACTTTTGTTACTATGAGCCCCTGACAACCCGAACCATGATCATCGTGTCTTGTTTTTCAACCACAAATTTCTTACTTACACCCCATTTCTTCACCGAGCAGGCATACAAGCTAAAACGTGCTGTTATGGGCGGTGCAGTCAGTTACGCCCTCGCTCTGGCCGTAATAATGATCATCCTCAGCCAACCGCAATTTGCCAAAGCGTTCCTTGTTCCAGAAAAACACAGCTTGTTAACGATCCTTTTGGCCAAGCACGGCGTTTTTCTCTCCTCCCCCTTTTCTCCGACGCCTATAAATACGCTTACAGAAGATTTTGCTTTTCTGGTCAGCTATTTTTTGGTGAGCTTTCTTATATCGGGCATCTTTGGTGCCCTCGTGTCCTGGCCCCTTTATCGCTACGTCTATCAGAACAACAACGGTCAGGCATACTGGCGCTAAGATTAAACATGACATCAACCAACCCGAGTTCTTAAATTCCAACGAACTGATCTTTTGACCTCCCATATTTCACCCCACATACTACCGACATGGAAACAACTTTTACACGAACAGAACGTTTATTATCAGGCCTCTACACGGCCGGATTTGCTGCGGCGGGAGTATTCCTGTTATTCTTTGCTTTACCGGGTCTAACTGATGGCAGGCCTTTTATTCTGCTCGCGATGGCAGGAGGATTTTTAGGTGGCTCTCTGGTTATACCGGCAATATTGATCCCTGATCAGTTCTCCCTGCGCAGAGCCATTGCTGCCGGATGCCTTGCAACCTTGGGATCGTCACTTTTCTCAGCCATAATTCTTGCCCTATTACACGGCTTTGCCATAAACAGTTCTCAACTAGAAGTCCTCAGTCAAGACCTCAACTTCAATTCCGATTTCTCATTGCAAAGATTTTGGGAAGCCCTTCTCCAGACAACCCCAGTATGCCTGACACTCTCTCTTCCCTACTGCCTGATTGGTGCTCCTGCAACCATCGCGCTCTCCAGCTTGATAACAAAGCACCGGGATAAGGAGCCAAAAATCAGCCTGGAGATCTTCGAGTAACCATGTCCTCCCCGTACAAACACCTGTTCCAGCAAGCTTATGTTAGCCTTACAGCCTTGGCAGTTTAACTCCTGCCCCTGGGGATTTTTGGATGATCCGAACCCAGCGCTCAGATACTTTGCCCTCTCATTATCCTAAAAGTAAAATAGCTGTCTTCTTCCCCAGATCCGGAGCGACGAATGGCAGCAACTTTTCCTGTGGCAAAGCTGGAAATCACCTTTCCATACACCTGCGGCGGACGGGTCGCCGTTGAATTTGACGCACGCTTGAGCATCGGGCACGAAGACGGTGTCCTCATTGTCGGTGAAGTAGAATTTTATGGGTATGACGACGATCACGATGGAGCTTATGAGATCTGTAATGATCAGGCTCTCGCCGAAAAAATCCGAACATACCTTTTCGCGAGCGTGCCCGAAACCACACGGGCGCATGAAGCCCTGAATTTGAATACCACAAGTTTGAGTACCACAAATTTTAGCGCCATAAATACGCCAAACCAGCATTCTGGTCGAGCATTCTCCCGTACCAATCCTGGCTCACCTTTCGAAGATTTTGTTGGAGCCTATAGAGATTGCACATCTTAAAATGCAAAATCCACCACTATCAAAAAATCACACCCAAAGTATTAATTCTTCATTTTATACAAAATAAAATATAATAATTTGTTTGTTACAATTTTATTACACACATGTTTATCTCTACAACTTAACAACCGAAAGCAATTACTTTGTTTTTCATTCGTGACATTCAAACTCCGTAAGATTTTAGTAAGACTTTACGCTTATTTTACCATTCAATCAAAAGAGAGAACTCTTTAAAACACCCCGGGGTAAAGTGAGGTAAGACAGTGCAGTTTTTTCATAATTTTAAGATCAAGAATCAAATCATGTCGATTTGTACTCTTGCTCTTTTGGGTTTCATCAGCATCGCCGCAGTTTATTTTTTTAGCGATAATGTTCAGAGCAAACTTCAGGCTCACCAGGCACATAGTTCACGGGTATTGGAACTTGATCAGGACCTACGGTTTCAAATGCTCAATGCCCGGCGGCGTGAAAAAGACTTTATTATACGCAACGACGAAAAATATGCCGCCAAACATGCCGAAGTAATTTCTTTCATCAAAGAAATACTGACCGATTTGTCAAAAGAGGCAGATAACGAGACCGGGCAAGAAAATATCCGCATAATCAGCGGCATTATCAGTGAATATGAAACACAGTTCAAAACGGTTGTCGCCGATAGATTGGCCATCGGCCTAGATGAAAAATCAGGACTGCGTGGAGAACTTCGCAGCGCGGTTCACGACGTCGAAGAACGTCTTAAAGAGCTCAAAGCAGACGACTTGACCATCTTGATGTTGATGATGCGCCGCCACGAAAAAGATTTCCTGCTCAGATTAAATGATAAATATATCGGCAGAATTGACAAACGCGTCAACGAATTCGCAGATGCCCTGAAACAGTCTTCAGCTTCAACAAGTGAGCAGAAAGAACTTTTGGCACTGCTGGACAAATATCACCGCTCATTTAATAAACTCGCAACTGTACGCCTCGCCTTAATTCCAAAAGAGAAAAAACTCAGCGCTCTCTACGCACAAGGCGGGCCATCGCTTGACGCGCTGAGTGAAGAGGCAAAACTTGCATACAGTGACGATGCCGCCAAAGCAGAAGCCAACGCTGAACTCGTCCAGCTTGTCGTCGCGGCACTCATTGCCTTTACAGCAGTTGTCGTCTTTGGCGTTGGCAGTTGGATTAGCAAGTCTCTTTCAGGCGCACTGAACGGCCTCACACAAATCATGGAAGACCTAAGCAAGGGCGAGAGAAATATCGAAGTTCCCGGCGCAGACAAAAGTAATGAAATTGGAAAAATTTCCCGGTCTTTGCTCGTGTTTCAAAATAGCCTGGCTGAAAATGATCGTCTCAATACGGCACAGGAAGAAAGTCAGGCACAGGAAATCAAAGCGCAAAATTTACGGCGATTGATTGCAAACTTTGATAGCGAAATAACAAAAGTTATCGGGCAGGTTGATACTGCAATAAAATCCATGTCGCAATCGGCCCCGACCATGCGTGACGCGGCAAATCAGGTCAGAGAGAAATGCAGCTTCTCTGCCGGGTCTGCAACCCAGGCCTCTGAAAACGTACAGTCTGTCGCCTCTGCCTCTGAAGAGCTTTCGGTCTCTATCGGGGAAATAGGCCGAAAGGTCGAACAATCCACAAGTGTGACACAGGCAGCCGTACAACAAGCTGATGACACACAAAACATTATGGATGAACTCGCAGGTTCAACCCAGAAAATCGGTCAGGTCGTTGGTCTTATCAATGACATTGCCGAACAGACGAACCTGCTTGCTCTTAACGCGACGATCGAGGCAGCACGTGCTGGCGAAGCAGGCAAAGGATTTGCTGTTGTGGCTTCCGAAGTCAAGAACCTCTCTAACCAAACCTCTAAGGCAACGGAGGAAATTGCATCACAGATAGAAGGCGTGCAGGAAACATCGGCAAAAGCAGCCCAGGCTATCGGCGATATTAGCACAACCATTGCGCAAGTACATGAAATCGCATCCGAGATTGCTGCAGCCGTGGAACAACAAGCCGCTGCGACGTCAGAAATTGCCCGCAATGTCGAGCAAACGGCCGACCTTACCCACTCAATGAGCCATAGCCTGACCGAAACCAGTAACACGGCTTCGGAAACAGAGCAGGCTGCGGGTAATGTTCTCAGCACCGCAGATGATTTATCTGCCCAATCCAGAAATCTGAACAGCTCGATCCAGGATTTCCTGAAGGAAATTCGCGCTGCCTAACGAGAGAGAACAATATTTCAAAGGCCGGGTAAGTATTTATCCGGCCTTTTTTCTGGGCACATGGTCACGGTTTACTAACGGGTAATGATGGGCATGAGATTACAAGCATCGTCATCGGCTTTCTATTGGCCCCGTGATTAACAGGTCCTGCCCCTAAGCCGCATTACTTTATCCTTTGAGACTTGCAGTAATATTTTTTACATAAAAATTTCGGAAAACACACACTCATAAGAAAATAAATCTATTTTTATTCTCCTTTTGGTAGTAAGATAACTTTAAGCTCAGCCTGCTAATCAAAGTCTGGCGAAAAACGAGATGAGGTTTTTTGAATTTCTCAGAATTATGGCGAGAAGGCACGACTTAAGCCGTATCTCTTGACCTTGAATTCAATTCTCACGCGTGCGGTATTCTCGTTAACTCAAAAAATTACAATGATTTTGGCGTTTGTCGCGCCTAGGCCTGAAATATTGAGGCACAACAGCGGCAACCGCACCTAAAGTGTTCGCCGAAATATACCTGAATGGGGACATCGCCTATGTTCATGAACCGTATTTTCAAGGATTTGCCAATCGGATTGTGCCATTTCGATACCGACCTGCGTTACCTCTACATCAATGACTGGTTGGCCGAGATCAACGGGATCTCTGCAGACCAACACATTGGACGCTCAATTGCCGAGGTTCTTCCACATGTGGCAGAACATGTATCCAAACCCATTCTTGAAGTTTTCAAAACCGGAACCCCTCTTCTGGGCGGAGAGGTTTCCAGCGAAACACCTGCGCAACCGGGCGTGATCAGAACCTTTCGCCACAGCTTTATCCCTGTCAGGTCAGAAAGTGGTACCATCATTGGCGTCAGCGGTGTTGTCGAAGAAATAACCGAACTAAAATTGATAGAAAAATCCCTGCAACAGGCCAGCCGTATGGAAGCCGTTGGGCAGCTTACTGGTGGCATCGCCCATGACATCAACAACCTGCTTGCTATTCTGATGGGCAATACAGAAGCCCTGGCCCAGTATCGGCCCTCAGATGCCTCCACTCTTGATGAGAAATATCAGGAAAATATCAAGGCTATCATTAAAACAGTTGAACGTGCCTCTTCTCTCACTGACCGCCTGCTTGCTTTCTCCCGACAGCAGGACCTCTCTCCCACGCCGACACAAATATCAGGCATGGTTACCGGACTTGAAGATTTATTAAGGCGCACCCTTGGTGAAACCGTTGATTTGAATATAAAACTGGCCCCTGATTTATGGACAACACTGCTCGATCCAAATCAACTGGAAAATGCCCTTGTTAATCTGACCCTGAATTCACGAGATGCCATGCCAAAAGGAGGAACACTTACTTTTGAAACCTCCAACATTTCCTTGAAAGAGGGAGATGCTACATACAAAAAAATTAGTCAAAACGATGTTGTGCACAAAGACATCATAGCTGGGGACTATATCGCCATTACAATTCGCGATGACGGTGCCGGTATGCCACAAGATGTCCTCAAAAAAGTCTTCGAACCTTTCTTTTCGACAAAAGATATCGGCAAGGGGAGCGGGCTGGGTCTCTCTATGGTCTATGGCTTTGTCAAACAGTCAAAAGGCCAGATCACCATCGAGAGTGAGGAAAGCAAAGGCACCACTGTGAAGCTCTATTTCCCTCGCTCTCAAATCACGGTTGAACCTGTAGAATTTACTTCCGCAAAAGAATCTCTTGGAGAGCCTCTTGAAGAGCTAAGCAATGGTCGCATACTGATTGTTGAAGACGACGATGGCGTTCGGGACGTATCCGTGGCCATTCTTGAAACCCAGGGCTATGATGTCACCCAGGCCAGCACTCCTGAGCAGGCCCTCAATCAGTTGAAAGTCGCAAAGCACTTTGATTTGCTCTTTACCGATGTGGTCTTACCCGGTGGAATGACAGGGGTTGAGATCGCAGAACAAGCCAAACAACTCCACCAAAGTATAAAGATCTTGTACACAACGGGCTATTCCGAGAATGATGTAGCAGATGTTAAAAACGTCAACACCCAGGCAACCCTTATCAAGAAGCCCTATCGCAGGGCCGATCTCCTCGCCAAGGTCCGTGCCCTCATTGAGGTTAAATCAATTCTGATTATCGAAGATGATAATGATCTTCGCGAACTGATCAAAGGTGGTCTGGAGGGATATGGCTATAACGTTGCCACGGCCACGGGCGGAATAGATGGCTTAAAACTGTTCCACTCCTACCAGTTTGATGCCGTTGTCATGGACATGATGATGGACAACGGCGAAGGTTTTGAGACTCTGGGCTGGATACAAAACAACAACTCGGAAGTAAAAATCGTCGGAATATCTGCCAACCCACAATACCTCACCATCTTTAAAGCTCTGGGTGCAACCGAAACCCTGCAAAAGCCCTTCAAAATGGAGAACCTGATCGAGAAACTACAACAAATGATGGATTGAAAGTGCAGAACTGGAGCCCCGATGCATGGCTGTAACAGGATTCAGTTATACGGGTTTGTAGCCAGATTAATTGCATCTATCTGAAGACTCTATCCTGCTGATCCATCAGAGGCTTGACCAAGTAAGTCAGAGCGGTCGCCTGTTTGGATACAGACTTCTATTCTCTCTGGTGGAGTGGGTACCTCAGGATAAGCCCTGCCTTAAAAATTCGATGAGAGTTTTAACTTTGAGGGACAAGTGCCTGTTCTCAGGATAGAGAGCCCAGATCCCCTCGTCCTGAGTTTGGTATTCCTCTAATAGAGGCACGAGTTCACCAGCTTTAATATAGGGATCAACGTAATAGTTGGGTAGCTGTACAATTCCCAATCCCATAAGTGCAGCATTCAAAAGTGAAGGGCCATTGTTACAGCGAAAATTCCCCTTAACCTTAATCGTTTTTTCATGGCTATCTTCTTCAAAGCGCCAGTAATCCAGTGTTCCTAAAAGACAATTATGGCTTTTTAATTCAGATAGGGTGCCTACTTGGCCGTAATCAGACAAATAAGCTGGAGATGCGCAGATATATAATTTTCTGGTGGTCAATTTTTTTGCAATTAAGTTTGAGCTCTCCAACGCTCCCAATCGAATAGATAAATCATAACCTTCCTCGATAATATCGATCTTCTTATTAGCGAGAAAGACATCCACATTTACATCAGAATAGCATTTCATATACTCATTAATGATTGGCATTATCGCCTTTTGCCCATAAGAAACAGGAGCAGACATTCGTAAATTGCCTTTTGGACTCAACTGGAGCTCTGAGATTGCTCTTTCTGCTTCTTCCAAGCTTTCTATAGCTGGATAGCAATAGTGATAATAGGTTGACCCTGCTTCTGTTATAGTGACTTTACGTGTGTTCCGGTAAAACAGTTTCGCGTCTAAACGGCTTTCTAATGCCCCTACCTTTCGGCTGACTTGAGCAACAGAAGTACCTAGTTGCCTGGCTGCCGTAGAAAAATTGCCTGTCTCAACAACAGCAATAAATTCGCGTACCCCCTCCCAACTTAACATTATTACATATCCGTAAAAGTAATTCATAAAATGGATGTATTATCACATATTAGGATAAGGAGTATTATCTTCGCAATCTTAATATTTTGCGAAAGAAGTACTCATGATTAAATCAAAAGCGGCTGTCGCATGGGGACCAGGTTTGCCTTTGTCCATTGAAGAGGTGGACGTACAAGAGCCACAAGCAGGTGAAGTCCTTGTACGTATGGTTGCGACAGGCGTATGTCACACAGATGCCTTCACTTTATCTGGTGATGATCCCGAAGGGATTTTTCCCTGCATTCTAGGGCACGAAGGCGGTGGGATAGTCGAGCAAATCGGTTCTGGTGTCACAAGCGTGCAAGTGGGAGATCACGTGATCCCTTTGTATACTCCGGAATGTGGGGAATGTAAGTTCTGTAAATCCGGGAAAACCAACCTCTGTCAAAGAATCAGGGAAACCCAAGGTAAGGGGCTGATGCCTGACGGGACGACAAGATTTTCAAAGAATGGCAAAGAGATTTATCACTATATGGGAACATCCACATTCTCTGAATATACCGTTTTACCAGAAATTGCCTTAGCCAAAGTCAACAAGGACGCCCCTTTGGAAGAAGTCTGTTTACTCGGGTGTGGTGTAACGACTGGGATGGGCGCGGTACTTAATACTGCGAAAGTCGAAAAAGATGCCACTGTCGCTATTTTTGGTCTTGGTGGCATTGGTCTCTCTGCAATCATTGGAGCCGCTATGGCGAATGCCAAGCGGATTATTGCGATCGACATCAACGAAAGTAAATTTGATCTCGCCCGTAAGTTAGGGGCAACGGACTGTATAAATCCTAAAGAATATGACAAACCAATTCAGGATGTAATTGTCGAGTTGACGGATGGCGGTGTTGACTATTCATTTGAATGCATCGGAAATGTAAACGTCATGCGCTCAGCGTTAGAGTGTTGCCACAAAGGTTGGGGAGAGTCTGTTGTTATTGGCGTTGCGGGTGCGGGTCAAGAAATCAGTACTCGACCTTTTCAACTCGTTACAGGAAGAGTCTGGCGTGGCTCGGCTTTTGGCGGTGTTAAGGGCAGAAGTGAATTACCCCAAATTGTTGAACGATATCTTGAAGGCGAATTTAAATTAGATGACTTCATCACTCATACCATGGGACTTGAAGATCTAAATAAAGCTTTTGATTTAATGCATGAAGGTAAAAGCATACGTACCGTCATTCATTTTGATAAATAAAACAGAGCAAAGCCCTAATTTTTAAAGTTGGGGCTTTGCTCATAAAAGCAGACCATCCCTTCTGAGGCTATCGCAGGACATGGGAGCACACACACATGTTAACTGTGATCCTGGATCGATCCTTTGGCTCACGATCTGGCACATTAAATCCTGGGATTAGAAGGACTGAATTACTCCAATTCCAGTGCTCTAACTTTTCTGTCGAACCAGAGGGGGTACTCATCAATCTGGTGGCCGGGTTGCAACAAAAACGCTTCGCGTTTGGCCTTTTCCCGTATTTTGATCCGTTGAGCATGATAGAATTCACGGCGGGAGGGAACGATATATTGTTCGGGCACGCCTGAATTAAGCTTGTCAAAAAGGCGCTGCAAATCCTCGGGGATCTCGACCATGTTCCTGTCGATAAGCGATGTTAATTTTACCAGTCTGAGTTCGAGTTTTTCTGTCGGCAAGCGCGTTGTTTTTTCCAGATTAATCAGCTGAGAACGAATTGTCCGAACCATAAGGTTTGCCTGCCAGTCAATTCGAGTTGCCAACAGCTTCTCGTTAAAATCAACAATGCTCATCCTAGGCTCCAACAACCAGGAATTTTCCACAACGATCATATTTCTGGTGTTTTGCCCTCCCTGACCAACCAGATCTCTCGCTTCTTCAGCACTTATATAGATGCCATTCTCCCCTCCTGGCCCCTGATAACGGGTTATTAGCCGATCCCACGCCTGATGTGTCTTCACGTTAATACTCCACTTCTTCTCGTCGGGTTTATGAGGAATACCCAGATCGAAAATTAGAGAATAGCGCTTCTCCTGTCCCTTGCTCTTTGGGCCCTTGCCCTCTTGGCCTTTACCCTCTTGGTCCTTACGGTGAATAATCATTTGGAATTTCAAATCGTACAGGTTGATACGGCTCCAGCTGGATCGGGGAATATGCGAGATTGAAACTCTCCCCCCGGGGGGCTGTGGCAGGGGAAGCCTGACACCCTCGGGAAACCACCACATGATTTGCGCCAGCGAAACCGCCTGACCGTCCAAATTTTCTATCTGCCACAAGACATCATAATCAAACCCGGGATATTTGCTCTGGAGTTTCACACCTTCAACGGGGGAACGGGCTGATTGCTGCAAAAACTGGAAAGTCCCCTCCTCTCGGCCTCTCATATCGGCATTGGCGTTCTGAACTCCACAGAGATGAACAGCCATAAATCCGGCAAAACATATGTTCAATGTTCTATACTTCAGAAGTCTTTGGCCGATCACTTTTCCAACCACCCCTCGATCTCATTTTCAAAGGCTGATTGCCGTTGTTTGAGCGATGGTCTCGGCTCCCCGGGACCTGGCTCACCCGGCACGAGCGGAATTGCCCCCGTTCTTTCAGGTAAACCGGTGTATTCCGCAGCGAGGAAGTAGCCCTCTATCATCTGTTCGGCAACAAGAGGTAAAAGATATTTCTCGCCTTCGACAAAGTTGCGTACGGGACCGTAATTATGCGCCCCAAAACTTAGGGCAAAAAACACAACACCCGCATAAAGTGCATAGCTAAAGCGATGAGAATTGAGGATCGAGCAAAAGAAAATGACAACGGCGATAATCCCGCTGGCGATCCCGATATTGATCAACGTCCCCCAAGCCATTGCATCTGTTACCAGCGGTAGGGTAACCGCCATAAGTGGCAGCAGAATATAGATCGCCAACACCATCAGGCCAATCAGCATCCCGACCAGAACCCCGATGGGTCCGCCAATACTTTCTGCCCCGGCCAATTCTCCTGCTTTCTGATAGGAGGGATGAGCAACGAGATCATCGCTATACTTTTCAGGGTAATCCTCTGAATGATCTTCCGAATAATCCTCTGCCTCAGGATAATTTTTTGGCCAAATTTTAGGAAAAGCACCTTCGAACTCTCTTACAGTATCTACAGTGGGACTTATCGGAGATCGATCAGCAA
>MAAC01016264.1_pt1 | contig 12115 bp, 13 predicted proteins | sample 1115981 | NCBI WGS metagenome assembly MAAC01 (sample SAMN04961126, study PRJNA320927) | seawater metagenome | isolation source: sample BD02T64 sea water enriched with oil for 64 days | place: USA:Gulf of Mexico | collected 2013-07-27 | reverse complement strand
CAAATTAGAACCACGCACGACCAAAATTTGGCCTTCACCGATGTCAAATCAAGCGACTTATATGCACTCTGGCAGCAATTGCAAGAGCAAGACCTCGCCACCGCCAATATCGGCACCATTACCGATATGATTTGTTGCCCCGGTCTAGACTTTTGTAGCCTAGCTAACGCCAGCTCGATTGACATTGCTCAAGGCATTACCGATCGCTTTACTGAAAGTGCCATCGACATGGGCGATATCAGCTTAAAAATGTCTGGCTGCATGAATGGTTGCGGCCATCACAGCATCGGCGAAATTGGCATTTTGGGCGTTGATAAAAAAGGCGAGCAGTGGTATCAACTCACCCTTGGCGGCTCAGATAGCCATCAAAGTAAGCTTGGCGACAGATTAGGCAAAGCCATCGCCAAAGATTCTGTGGTCGATGCTATTGACGATATCGTTCAAGTCTATAAAGAAAATCGCACAGAGAATGAAAAATTCGCCACCACACTAAAACGAATCGGGCTAAAACCCTTTAAGGATCGAGTGTATGACGCTCATTAAAAACAAACAAATTATTGACGACAGTTGGCACTATCAAGCCGCTGAGCAGGACTTACATGGCAGCCATAACATCGTTGATTTAGCCTATTGGCAGGCCAATAAAAGCGACCTAATCTCAGAAAAATCTTCACTAGGGCTGCTAGTTGACGGAAATGAGGGCCTAGAGTCCTTTATCGACGACCTCCAGTATTTTTCGCTTATCGCTATAAACTTCCCCACGTTTGCCGACGGCCGCGGTTACTCACTTGCTAAAACACTGCGCGAGCAATGTAAGTACGCGCAAGAACTAAGAGCTACCGGCGATATACTGCCCGACCAAGCGTTGTATTTAGCACGCGTAGGGTTTGATGTGCTGGAATTAGCTAACGAAAAGTCTGCCCAATTAGCGCTTAGCAAATTAGACGAATTTAGCATTTTTTAACGAGCCAGCCTCTCTACAGTAGAGTTTTTATGCTCATTGCATACTAATTTATCAAATTAATATGCAAGCCACACACGATGAGAAGAAACTAGAAGTGAAGCTGACGCATTTATTGCGCTATGACGCGTCAATGAAGAACCAGCTGAGTAGCTTGCTGTTGAAATTGGTATGAAATTGGCTCAAGCACAATGCCTTGTAACTCTAACGTGGGCAACAGCTCTTTAAGAACGGCTATTGTTTCAGGGTGTGGGTGACCAATACCTATCGCAGCGCCATTCTTCTTGGCTTTTTTGATGAGCTCATTAAATTGTGCTTTGATACTCGACATATCAACATCGTGATCAAGAAAAACATCCCGCCTCAGTACACGAACGCGCTGTTCCTTGGCTATTTTTTCAGCAACGGATTGTTTTGACGTGCGGCTATCGATAAAAAAGTAATCTTTTTTAGCCATTTCTTTCATCACCCACGCCATATGACCTGGATGCCTTGTTAATAAACTGCCTTGGTGATTATTCATACCAACAGCATGGGGCACTTTAGAAAACGCTTCACGCAAGGCATTAACGACCTCTTTTTCACCCATATCAACTTCCAGCACGCCCTTCTCCGCGACCGCCCCAAGTGTTGATTGCATCGGCATATGCAAAATAACTTCCTTGCCTAGCTGGTGTGCATAATTTGCCAATTGCTTGGCCTTTGGCCCATTAGGTAGCACGGCGTAGGTCAATTTACCCGGCAGCTCAATCATCTGCCTGTCTTGCTTAAGCCGGTAACCAATATCATCAATAATAATACTCACCACAGCCGGTGAGTTATCGCCCGCACTTTCGCTGCCGGTAGGTGCAAAAGCCAGCATCATCATGACTATAACGACGACTAAGTGCCGCACACCCTCTTTTTCAGAAAAGTTACCGATAGCGCCCTGCCCTCCGTCTAGCTTGAACTACCTTCTCAGGATATTAATCCCTTTCAGAAGATTTAACGCCTCATTCAATGGGTAATCACTGCTCAAGGCTTTTTCTTTCTTACCTACTTGCTCATTATTATCGGCTTCACCGTCTGGATTAGCCAAGTGTTTGGTCAAATCTTTTTCTTTGATAGAAGCAAATTCGTCATCCAGCTGCTCTAGTTTTACTTTAGACAAGGTCACGTCGGGGGTGATGCCTTCCGCTTGAATTGAGCGACCTGATGGCGTGAAATAACGCGCCGTAGTCAACTTAATTGCACCACCCTTATTATTTTCAAGAATGGTTTGTACCGAGCCTTTGCCAAAGCTTTGTTGCCCCATAATCACCGCGCGCCTATGGTCTTGCAACGCACCAGCGACAATCTCAGATGCCGATGCAGAGCCACCGTTAATCAACACAACAATAGGCGCACCTTTTAAGATATCGTCTGGCCCCGCTTTGAAACTCATTTTGGAATGTTCAATTCGGCCCTCTGTATAAACAATGAGGCCGCTGTCTAAGAACGAATCACTCACCGAAACGGCGGCATTTAACAGACCTCCAGGATTATTACGCAAATCCAACACCAAACCTTTAAGTTCACTGTTTTCACTTTCTTTTTTCAGCTTAGAAATCGCTTCGTTCAAGTTCGCACCCGTCCGCGTCTGAAAGCTTGCGATTCTGACATAACCATAGCCTGGTTCTAACATGCGATTCTTCACGCTGACGACCTTTATAACCGCCCGTGTAATGGTGATATTCAGCGGCTTTGGTTCACCTTCTCTTATGATCATTAATAAAATATCGGTGCCCGGTTTACCGCGCATGATTTTTACAGCGTCGGATAACGTCATTCCTTTAACCGGCTTTTCATCTAGTCGGATAATCAAATCACCCGCTTCAACACCTGCTTTAAACGCCGGTGTGTCGTCGATAGGAGTAATCACCTTAACAAAACCATCCTCCATGCCGACCTCGATACCTAGGCCACCAAACTCCCCACGTGTTCCTTCACGCAAGTCCTTAAACGCTTTTTTATCTAGGTAGGTTGAATGCGGGTCTAAACCCGATAACATGCCTTTAATGGCACTTTCCAATAAATCATGATCGCTGACTTCTTCAACGTAAGACGCTTTAATTTGCCCAAACACCTCTGAAAACGCCCTTAAGTCTTCGAGCGGCAAAGAACTCCGTAGCCGATCTTTTTCAGCCAGCACCGTGCCGCCAACACTCAACATAACACCCAGTGCCGCACCAGCTAACAACACCGGCAACGTTTTACGTAAAAAACTCATATCAACTCCATTAACTCACTATATTTATCCGACGCGGCCTTTTTTAACCGCTCGACACCAGTGAATAGGATTCACTGGTTTTCCATTTTTTCTAATGCTGAAGTATAGACCGGCTTTTTGTTGGCCGCCACTCACACCAACCGCCGCTATGGTCTCACCCGTCTCCACCCAGTCACCCACCTCTTTATAAAGGCCTTCATTGAAGGCATATAAGCTCATATAATTTGAGCCATGATCGACAATGATTAATAAACCGTAACCACGCAACCAGTCAGCATACACCACTCTACCATGTGAAATAGACCTGATACCTGTCCCTTCGCTTGCATTTATTACTACGCCATCGTAACGGCCGGATTTTCTTGCACTACCAAAACGTTTACGCAAGTGCCCTTTTATCGGCCATGACAGCTTGCCTTTCAAACTTTTAAAAGGTTTGTTTTTTTGTGCTAAGACGGGGATATCAATAATGGCTTGGCGAATACTGGCCAATAAGTTGGTTAAGCGCTTTTCGTTCTCTTTTAACTCTGCCAGCTCTTCAGCTGACGATTTAATTTTTTTACTTAGCTGTGCCAAGATTGATTTACGCTGTTTTTTTGCAACCACTAGCGTTTTATTCTCGGCCTTTTTCGCAGCAACAAATGATGCGAACTCTCGCCTTTTACTCATCAGCTGCTCTTCAACACTCAGCAGCTGCTGAATATCTGTTTCAAGCACCTTTACGTTATCCATTCTGGCTTGATTAAAATAATCATAATACTGCATAACCCGACTCATTCGATCTGGTTGCTGTTGGTTTAGCAACATCTTTACTCGCTGCTGCTTACCCATTAAATAGGCTGACTTTAACTGTTCAGCTAATAATGATTTTTGCTCTTTTATACCCTGTTTTAACGCCCCTTGTTCTGCCTGTAATTCCTTTATTTTTTTATTCGCGTTAACCAACTTAGCTTTTAAAAATCGAAGTTTTTTTGATGACTCACTCAACTTCTTGTCGAGTTGCTTAAGCGCTTGTTCTTCTTTTGTTTTAGATTGCTGAGTTGACGCGATACTTTTTTCAACTGACTGTACGCGCGCGCGCAATAAAGCTAACTGTTGCTTTTTTTCGCTCTCTGCTGAGGCCACTAAAGGTGTTGAACATAGCAACAAAAGCAGCATTAAAATGCTGCAAATAAGCCGCCTGTTCAACACTGTTAGGTACAAGGTAAGGTCTGTTATTCGTCTAAATGCAGCAGGCTGTGACCACTCATTTCATCTGATGGGCTAACGCCCATTGCTGCTAACAAAGTTGGTGCTACATCCGCTAAATCCCCAGTACTGTCAAGCGTTGCAGAACGACCAACATAAACAAAAGGCACCGGGTTTGTCGTGTGAGCGGTATGCGTTTGCCCCGTTTTAGGGTCGGTCATCTGCTCCGCGTTACCATGATCGGCGGTAATAAAAACCTCACCACCCACTTTTTCAAGTGCTTCAAGCAATCGCGCTATGCAGATATCAATGGTTTCCACTGCCTTAACTGCTGCATCAAAATTGCCGGTATGACCGACCATGTCACAATTTGCATAATTGGTAATAATCGCGTCATATTTCTCTGAGTTAATTGCTTCAATCAATTTATCGGTCAATTCTGGCGCACTCATTTCGGGCTGCAAATCGTATGTCTTAACATTCGGCGAAGGAATCAAAACCCTGTCTTCGCCCTCATTGGGCTCATCAACGCCACCATTAAAAAAGAATGTGACGTGAGCATACTTTTCTGTTTCCGCTATTCGCAGTTGCTTTAAACCTTTTTTTGCCAAAATCTCGCCAAAACCATTTTCAACCAATGTCGGCGGGTAGGCCACTGGCAGACCAAAACCCTCATGGTATTGCGTTAAACAAACAAATTGCTGCACATTCGGCACAACCTCACGCGTAAATTCATCAAAACCTTGCTCGGTAAATGCCCGCGTCAACTCTCGTGTCCTGTCTGACCTGAAATTCATAAACACAACGCTGTCGCCATCGCATATTGTCACCGCCTCTTCGCCGTCAGCCTGAACGCGGGTTGGCAACACAAATTCATCGTATTCCTCGCGTTGATAAGAAGATAACAAGCCACTAACCGCGCTCTTAGCAACAAAGCCCGAACCGCCCAGTGTTAACAAGTCGTAAGCTGGTTGCACACGATCCCAACGATTATCTCTGTCCATTGCGTAAAAACGACCAACCAATGATGCTGTTTTACCCACGCCCAGCCGCTCAAATAACACGTCTATCTTTTCTAAAGACGCTTGTGCACTTTGAGGTGGCGTATCGCGCCCATCTAAAATGGCATGTAAATACAATTTCTTAACACCTTGCTCTGCCGCCATCTCCAACATCGCTTGGATATGATCCTCGTGGCTATGCACGCCGCCTGGCGACAATAAACCGATCACGTGTAAGGCCTTTTCTTGTTGCACCACGCCTGAAATGGCATCACAAAGGGCGTTATTCTTTTTAAACTCACCGGATTGAACTTCATTATTTAATTGGGTAAACGTTTGCGCTAATAAGCGGCCTGCACCCAAGTGTAAATGACCCACTTCGGAGTTACCCATCTGCCTATCCGGTAAACCCACCGCAGAACCAGAGCAATCTAGCAATGCTTTAGGTTTGCTCGCCCATAACTTGTCCCACGTTGGTGTGTTTGCCATATTAATCGCATTAAAATCTTCTGAGCTGGAGTAACCAAACCCATCCAAAATCATTAAAACAATGGGGCGTTTTACTAAATGTTGCTTCAAAATGTTTTCTCCACGATTTGCTTGTTATAATGATCGAATATATTAGATTCATTTTACAATATATGCCTTTTAAATGCTTAAAACTATAACGTAAAGACACAACACTATGAGCGACCAAGCCATTAACACACTCATCAATAATGATGATGAAATTAGTAAAGCCGCCGAGCTTCTAAAAGTCCTTTCTCACCCTATTCGATTAAAAATAATCTGCCAATTGGGGCTTGAAGAAAAGACCGTTCAACAATTGATCGACAGCGTTGGGTCTACTCAAAGTAATGTCTCTCAACACCTTGCTATTATGCGTAACAATGGGGTTTTACAGTATCGAAAAAATGCAACTCAAGTGTTATACAGCGTGTCTGAAAAAGCTGCTATAGACTTGGTGCAATTACTAAAAAACATTTACTGTTAACTTGATGACTCAATAAGGTTCCCCCTCTAGATGGATATTTATTTCGAATTTGTAAGCAATCACAGCCTCCTTTTTGTCGGCCTGCTACTGGTTATTGTCTTGCTGTTACAAACCGTTTTTAGCGACGTGACACGTAAATTTAAACTGATCTCCCCACCCGAAGCAATCAGCCTGATTAATCGTGAAGATGCAGTTATCATTGATACACGTAACAAAGCTGAATTTAAAGCTGGTCATATATCGGACGCTATATTAATTCCCTTTCCAGAAATAAAAGATAGCGCTGACAAGTTAAATAAGTACGAAGGAAGACCCCTTCTCTTTTATTGCAAAACCGGCACGCGCTCTGATGAGGCCTGTAAGATTTTAAGCAAACAAGGCTTTGATAAACTTTACGCCTTAAGTGGCGGCATTCAGTCTTGGGAAGATTCCAATATGCCGCTTGTTAAAAAATAAAACTCACATACCTTAAAAACATATGGCCTCTACTGAACCAACCTCTGCACCTGAAAAGCAATTTGCAATTCAAAAACTATTTGTAAAAGACCTGTCTTTTGAATCCCCCAACACCCCCATTATCTTTACTGAGAAATGGGAGCCCGCTGTTGACATCAATTTAAACAGTAATGCTAAAAAGGCGCCTCAAGATTTATTTGAAGTATCTATTACGGTGACCGTGACGGTAAAGAACAATGACAAAGTAGCCTACCTAGTTGAGGCGACTCAAGTTGGTATATTCGGCGTTAAAGGTTTCCCTGATTCCGAAATGGGCCCGCTGCTAGGAAGCTTTTGCCCCAGCGTGTTATTTCCCTATTTACGTGAAGTCGTCTCCGAAATTATCACAAAAGGTGGTTTCCCTCCCATGTTGCTGAACCCTGTTAACTTCGACGCCTTATACGCTCAGCACAGTCAACAGCGTGATACATCTAAAGCAAACTAAGTAACCACGCAATGACCCCTGAGAAAATTGCAGTTCTAGGCGCTGGCTCATGGGGTACAGCAATGGCCATCATGATGGCGCGTTCAGGCCACCACGTAACCCTGTGGGGACATGAGCCTGTCCATATCAAGCAACTTCGCTTAGACAACAGCAATGTACAGTTTCTTCCCGGTACCGATTTTCCTGAAACCCTGACGGTTTCAGATAACTTAGAACAAACCGTTGCCGAGCATAAATTTATAATGCTCGCTGTACCAAGCCATGCTTTTAGAGACACCTTACTGAAGTGTCAACCACACCTTCAACAAAACGTCATCGTCACTTGGATCACCAAAGGGTTTGAGACCAATACGGGGTTACTTGCCCATGAAGTTGTTTTGGATACCTTAGGCAAAAACACCAACATCGCTTTAATATCTGGGCCCAGTTTTGCGCTTGAAGTAGCCGACAACTTACCGACAGCCGTCGTTGTTGCCTCGCCTGACATCAGTGTTGCGACACAGGTTGCAAACACGTTAAGAACATCAAATTTTCTCGCCTTCCCAAGTGACAATATTGCCAGCGCCGAAATTGGCGGCTCTATGAAAAATGTATTGGCCATTGCCGCAGGAATTTCTGACGGCTTAGGTTATGGCGCGAATGCTCGTGCAGCCCTCATTACACTCGGCCTGAATGAGATGGTACAGCTTGGAAATATCTACCAGTGTTCAGAAAGTTCTTTTCTTGGCTTAGCCGGTGTCGGCGATCTCGTTTTAACCTGCACCGATGATAAATCACGTAACCGGCGTCTCGGTTTACAACTTGGCCAAGGCAAAACGATTGATCAGGCCAGGCAGGCCATTGGGCAGGAAGTAGAGGGTATTCACGCCGCACGTGAAGTGCATACTATTTGTAAAAAATGGTCTCTTGATATGCCTATTTGCATTCAAACTTATCGTATTTTATATGAAGGCCTCGCGCCCGATGTTGCCGTTAAATACCTACTCAGTAGAGCCCAGTTGGCTACGCCTCAATTAAGTTAAAAGCCGCTACTACCACTCAAAGTCCTGTTGACGCCAAGCCTCATACACAGCAACAGCAACAGAATTTGACAGATTAAGGCTTCTATTGCCTTCCTTCATAGGAATTAATATCCGTTGCTCTTCTGGCAGCGACTCCAGCAAAGTTTTTGGCAAGCCCCGCGTTTCTGGCCCAAAAACAAGCGCATCACCGGCCTTATAGCTCACTTGTGCATAGTTATTTTTGGCAAACCGAGAAAAGGCAAATACCTTATTTGGCTTTTCACTCGCTAAAAACTCATCAAAACTCTGATACTCTTTAACATCAGCCAGATCACGATAATCCATCCCAGCTCGCCTCAGCTGTTTATCATTGATCTCAAACCCAAGCGGGTGAATTAAATTCAATCGAACGCCCGTATTCGCACAAAGACGCATGACATTACCCGTATTAGGGGGGATTTCTGGCTCAAATAAAACAACATGTATCATGGTGATCTCGGCTCTCGCTTAACTGGTATAATTCCGAGCATTATCTCATTATCATTAATCAAATGCTGCATCCTAAATTAGCTTCTTCTTTCTGTGGAATGCATTTCCAAACACCCGTCGTCTTACTGTCTGGTTGCGTAGGATTTGGCCAAGAATATACCCGAGTTGAGGGTTTTTCTCATCAAGATGTCGGTGCTGTGTGCCTAAAAGGCACGACATTGGACGCCCGTCCGGGTAACCCCACTCACCGTGTTTATGAAACGCCTTCCGGCATGCTAAACGCCATAGGCTTACAAAACCCTGGTGCTGACAAGGTGGTCAACACTATTTTACCCGCGCTAGATTTTAATGAAACTCGTTTCATCGCCAATGTATCAGGTTCCACAATAGAGGAATATACAGCGGTGACTCGCATATTTGATCAGTCCCCCGTTGATGCAATCGAAATAAACATTTCTTGTCCAAACGTAAAAGAAGGTGGTGTAACATTTGGCAACGACCCGGAGATGTCGGCCCGCGTCGTTGAGGCCTGCCGCTCTGTGACAAAAAAACCCATTATTACCAAGCTTTCGCCTAATCAAACCAATATTGCTGATAATGCGAAACGCTGTATCGAAGCAGGTAGCGATGCCTTTTCCGTTATTAATACCCTCATGGGTATGGCTATTGACACTAAAACTAGAACACCGATCATTGGTAACGTTCAAGGCGGTCTGTCAGGTCCTGCTATCAAGCCCATTGCCTTGTTAAAGGTCCATCAGGTTTATCAGGTCTGTAAAGAACACAATATTCCTATTATCGGGCAAGGCGGCATCACCACCGTTAACGATGCGCTTGAGTTTATTATTGCGGGTGCTAGTGCTATCGGGCTGGGTACAGGCTTGTTCTATGACCCGCTATTAAGTAAAAAAATTAATAGCGGCATAGCAGACTACCTAGACAAACACCAACTCAAGCACCTATCTGAGTTAGTTGGTAGCCTCGACTATTAAAGAACGCCGACTAGGCGCTAAAGTCTTTAATTTTCCGCGTTAAGGTATTACGCCCCAGCCCGAGAAGCTTGGCTGCTTCTTGACGGCGGCCATTTGTCACCTCTAATGCCTGCATAATCAGCACCTTTTCTACCGATGCGACGACTCTTTTCGCAATATCCGGTTCCCCTGCTGATAAGCGTTTACTAATATCCACTTTTGCAGCCTCCAACCAATCACCATCAACCGTGGCTGCCTGCGCTGTTTTAGCGTCTTTAAGCTCTTCCGGTAAATCCTCTAACTGGATTGTATTGCTTGGGCACATCGCCGTTAATAAATGACAGGTATTCTCAATTTGCCTGACATTCCCAGACCAAGGAAGATCCGACAGATAGCGCATAGCCTCTTCATCTAATACCTTGATATCATCGCCCAACTCCTTCGCTGCTTTTGCTAAAAAATGCTTCAGCAACAATGGAATATCTTCGCGACGTTCTCTAATCGGCGGAATTTTTATCCGTACAACGTTTAAACGATGAAACAAGTCTTCCCTGAAAAGCTTTTCTTCAACTAGTTTTTCTAGGCCTTGATGTGTCGCCGCAATGATTCGAACATCAACCTTTATCGGCTGATGCCCACCCACTGAAAAGAACTCACCGTCTGAAAGCACGCGCAATAAACGCGTCTGCATTTCCGCAGGCATATCGCCAATTTCATCCAAAAACAAGGTTCCACCATCCGCTTGCTCAAAGCGTCCTTTACGGCGACTCGTTGCTCCCGTGAAAGCGCCTTTTTCATGCCCAAATAACTCCGACTCTAATAAGTCTTTGGGGATAGCCGCCATATTTAAGGCTATAAATGGCTGTTCCTTTCTAAGACTATGTTGATGCAGAGCTTTGGCAACCAACTCTTTTCCCGTGCCCGACTCACCATTCACCATAACGGTTATATTTGATCGCGATAAACGGCCGATCGCACGAAACACTGTCTGCTTTCTTCTTGTTATGCTCATACGCACGCTCTACCTGATTAACCATCTCATCAACGTCAAATGGTTTAGGTAAATATTCAAAAGCCCCTCCATCATAAGCAGAAACAGCGCTATCCATATCTGAGTGAGCCGTCATAACAATAACGGGCAAGCTTGGGAACTGATCTTGTATATCCGCTAATAACTCTATTCCACTCTTACCCGGCATACGGATATCGGTTAGAAGCACGTCGGGCATTTCTTTATGCATGAGGTTCATAATGCCTTCCGCATTATCAAAACTTGTCACATGATGACCTTCTCTTTTAAGTGCCGTTTCCAACACCCACCTTATTGAACTGTCATCATCGACAACCCACACTTTTACCTTTTCACCCATACTTAATATGTTCCATTTCTCTGCCAACTGCGTATTTCTCTTCGTTTGACCATCCATTGTGAATATTGCTCCATTTTTCTTACTTTTTTTCTAACGGTAGTATTGTTGAAAATACCGTCATGCCCGGTTCACTTGCCACCTCAATAATGCCGTTATGGCGCTGGACATTTGTTTGAGCAATCGATAAACCTAAGCCCGTGCCGTCTATTCTGCCCGTCACCATTGGGTAGAAAATCTTTGTTTGCATGTCCTTTGCTATACCGGGCCCATTGTCAATAACATCAATTTTTACCGCTAGCTTGTATATTTCTTCGCCAATGGCGAAATTACGTTGTATCCGAGTTTTAAGAATGATCGTTCCACCACTATGAACGGCTTGTGTGGCATTTATAACCACGTTTAATAAAGCCTGAATCAGCTGATCCCTGTCCGCCTTTATCTCAGGTATGCTGGGGTCGTAGTCTGTCTGTATTACAATTTTTTCGCTGACCTCCGCCCCCACTAATTGACGAACGCGTTCCATAATCACATGAATATTAATATCTTCGTGATTCGGCAATTCTGATGAACCGAGCATTCTGTCAACTAATGTCCTTAACCGGTCCGCCTCTTCGATAATGACATGAATGTAATCTTTGAATTGTCCGTTCAGTTCTTTTGACAATAGCTGAGCCGCTCCCCTGATACCACCTAAGGGGTTTTTTATTTCATGTGCAAGACCACGCAACATATCAGTTGCTAATTCATTTTGTGATAACAGCTTTTCATCGTTATCTATTTGCAGATAGTGATTAAAATCAACCATCTCAACCAGAATACCTTCGCTGTTCTCACTGCCTGTTGATATTGGCGTCACCGATAAACTGATGTTCCTTTTGATTCCAATCGGCCCACCGATCGACACTAAATGTTCCGTTATCTTGGAGCCTAGTTGCCGACAACGTTTTAGTGC
>MAAC01013910.1_pt1 | contig 12120 bp, 9 predicted proteins | sample 1115981 | NCBI WGS metagenome assembly MAAC01 (sample SAMN04961126, study PRJNA320927) | seawater metagenome | isolation source: sample BD02T64 sea water enriched with oil for 64 days | place: USA:Gulf of Mexico | collected 2013-07-27 | reverse complement strand
ATAGCAGACAACACTGTTTTTACAGGAATGTCCATGGTCACTAAGAGTATCAGTGAAGCTGGAGTGTATTCATCTGGTACGCCTGTAGTAGCAAATAAAGAATGGCATAAAACTAATGCTAGGATTAAACGACTTGATAGCTTGACTAAACGAGTGAAAGAGTTAGAAAAATTACTTGCTAAAAACTAGCTATTACCCCCACCAATGCGTAAAATACTCCAAAGTCTTTCTGTCACTTAACATGAAGCTGACGCAAATATAGTAGGCAGTTAGTTAAGTTTTAACTAACTGCGCTAACCAACAAGGGATATTCATTTGGAAACTGTAAAAAAACCTATCGATCTTAACGAAATAAAAACGTTAATACCTCACAGATACCCAATGTTATTAGTTGATAAAGTTCTTGATCACGAACCTGGCAAAACGTTACATGCGATAAAAAATGTCACAATAAATGAACCCGTGTTTACCGGTCATTTTCCAGAGTTAGCTATTTTCCCTGGCGTATTAATTTTAGAAGCACTAGCACAGGCGACCGGTATTCTTGGATTCAAGAGTACAGAAGGGCGTGATGATAATGAAATGTATTTATTTGCTTCAATCGATAATGCTAAATTTAAAAAGCCTGTATTACCAGGCGATACAATGCACTTGCATGTTGAATTTATTAAAGAGCGTCGCGGTATGTGGAAATTTTATGGCGAAGCCAGAGTGGATGGTAAAGTAGTTTGTTCTGCCGATCTTATGTGTGCACGTCGCCCTCTGTAGTTTAAATTTATATTTATTCGCTCACTTACCTTTTAGAAGATTTAATATATGATTCATCCTCAAGCTATTATTGAACCCGGTGCCGTTATTGGTAAAAATGTTTCTATAGGTCCATGGACTTATATTGCGAGTAACGTTGTTATTGGCGATGACTGTGAAATTAGTTCTCACGTGGTTATTAATGGCCCAAGCCGAATTGGTAAAGGTAACCGTATCTTCCAATTTGCCAGTATTGGTGAAGATTGTCAGGACATTAAGTATGATGGTGAGCCAACTGAGCTGATTATTGGTGACAACAATACCTTTCGAGAGTCTTGTACTGTCCACCGTGGCACAATTCAAGATAATAGTATTACTCAAATAGGCAGTAATAATTTATTTATGGCATATACTCATGTTGCCCATGATTGTATGGTTGGTAGTCATTGTATTTTTGCAAATAATGCTTCTATTGCTGGTCATGTTCACGTTGGTGATCATGCTATCATTGGCGGCATGGTCGGTGTTCATCAATTCTGTCACATTGGTGCACATAGTTTTATTGCAGGCAATGCCTTGATCTTAAAAGATGTTCCTGCTTATGTTATGGCTTCTGGCCAACCAGCAAAACCTTTTGGCTTAAATAGTGAAGGTTTGAAACGTCGTGGCTTTGATAAAGAAACTATTTTAACAATAAAGCGCGCTTACAAAGTTTTGTATCGTCAAGGGCTTTCTGTAGAAGAAGCATTAACCGCTATCAGTAAACTGCCAGCACAATCTGCAGAGTTACAAGTATTTTGTGACTCAATCAAAGAATCTAATCGCGGTCTCATTCGTTAAACTTAATACGTTAAACATGTGCCGTTAATACGAGTACCTTTTCTATAGGTACCGTTAACTTTAAGTACTTTTAACGCCTATGACTACTCAGAATCTAAACTCTCACCAACAAACTGTATTTGCTATGGTTGTTGGTGAGCATTCAGGTGATACGCTCGGTGCGGGCCTGATCACTTCATTACGTCAAACCCATCCTAATGCGAAATTTGTAGGCATTGGCGGTCCCAAGATGAAAGCTTTAGGTTTTGAAAGCTTATTTGACATGGACGAATTATCAGTCATGGGACTCGTCGAAGTGCTCGGACGAATTCGTCGTTTATTACATGTTCGTAAAAGTTTAACTGATTTTTTTACAGCTAATAAGCCGGATGTATTTATTGGAATTGATGCTCCTGATTTTAATATTGGCCTTGAACTAAAGCTTAAAGCACATGGCATTAAAACTGTTCATTATGTTAGTCCATCAGTGTGGGCTTGGCGTGAAAAACGCATTTTCAAAATAGCTAAAGCAACAAATATGGTTTTAGCTTTATTGCCATTTGAAAAAGCTTTTTATGATAAGCACAACGTTCCTTGTACCTTTGTTGGTCATCCACTTGCAGATGATATTCCTATGCAAAGTGATAAAACTTTAGCGAGAAATAAACTAGGCTTACCACAAAATAAAAAAATTCTTGCGCTTATGCCAGGCAGTCGTGGCGGCGAATTATCTCGTTTATTGGAAGACTTCTTCGAAAGTGCTAAACAACTACAAGCGCAAGATAGTGAATTACTTTTTGTTGCGCCGATGATCAGCGAGCAACGTACAGCACAATTTAACGCCCTCAAAGCTGAATTAGCACCTGACTTAATAGTCGAAGTAGTACTTAACCAAACACAAGATGTTATGGCTGCCAGTGACTGTCTATTAACTGCCTCAGGTACAGTAACTTTAGAAGCAGCTCTAATTAAACGCCCGATGGTTATTTGTTACAAATTTAGCCCGATAACCTATTTATTAGGCCGATGGTTAGTTAAATTGAAGTGGTTCTCTCTACCAAATTTATTAGCAAATAGAACATTAGTGCCGGAACTATTACAAAAAGAAGTTTGTCCTGACAATATAGTACCTTTGATAAAAGAGCGTTTGTATCAAGATCAGAGTCAACTGAATGACAGTTATAATGAGATTCATCAGCAGCTGAAGTGTGACGCTAGTAAGCAAGCAGCTAAAGCTGTACTTGATGTACTATCTCATTAATTTTTAAACAATAATTAACGAATAAGATAAGAGTAGCTTATCTAGAGTAAATAATATGGCAAGTAAGCAAGCTTTTCCTGATTTTGAATACCCGATAGCCTATTGTATTGCGGGAATTGATGAAGTTGGTCGAGGTCCTTTAGTTGGTGATGTCGTTACTGCGGCTGTCATTCTTGATCCCGATAACCCAATTACAGGATTGATGGACTCAAAAAAATTGTCAGAGAAAAAGCGGAACTTACTATCAATTGAAATAAAAGAGAAAGCAATCGCGTGGTCACTAGGGCGTGCAACCCCACAAGAAATTGATACCTTAAATATATTGCACGCAACTATGCTTGCCATGCAACGCGCTTTAGCAGGCTTAGATGTTGAGCCTGATTTTGTACTTGTTGATGGAAATCGTTGTCCCACTTTTTTAAGTAGGGAAAATGAATTAGGTCAACAAGAATCGAAAATAGCTAGCCAAGCGGTAGTTAAAGGCGATGCCAGAGTCGCGGAGATAAGTGCAGCTTCGATTATTGCTAAGGTTGCCCGCGATAATGAAATGATTGCCTTAGATAAGCGTCATCCTGAGTATGGTTTTGCCAAACACAAAGGTTATCCAACCAAACTCCATTTAGAAAAAATTATTGAGCATGGGGTATTGGATTGTTATCGACAAAGTTTTAAACCTGTCGCCAGAGTATTAGGTACATACAATGACTGATTTACATAGTGAAGAAGCCGCTTCAGAGGAAGAGCCTACTGCTTTTATGCCACCCAAATTTATCCATTTACGCGTTCATAGTGATTTCTCTATGTGTGATGGTTTAAAAAAAGTTAAGCCTATTATTGCAAAAGCGGTTGAACTTAACATGCCAGCACTAGCCTTAACTGATCAAACTAACCTTTGCGGTCTAGTCAAATATTATCATGCTGCTCACGGTGCTGGAATTAAACCTATTATCGGTTGTGATTTTTGGGTAAAAAGTGATGAATTGGAAGATGAGCTTTCACGTTTAGTTATATTAACAACTAACAATGTTGGTTATAAAAATATTACTGAACTTATCTCCAAAGCCTATACCCGAGGACATATTCAAAACAGAGCAGTGATTGATAAATCCTGGTTAGTTGAATTTAAAGAAGGCTTAATTCTACTTTCCGGTGGACGTGAAGGAGACATAGGAAAAGCCTTATTGAAAGGCAATACTGAATTAGTTGATGAAATGGTTAGTTTTTATCAACAACATTTCGACCGCAGCTTTTTTCTTGAGTTAATGAGAACAGGTCGAGAAAATGAAGAAAACTACATTCATCTTGCTGTAGAACTTGCTGAAAAAGAAAACTTGCCCGTGGTCGCTACGAATGAGGTGATGTTCCTCTCTCCTGAAGACTTCGATGCCCATGAAATTCGAGTCGCTATCCATGATGGTTTTACTTTAGATGATAAACGCCGACCTAAACGTTATAGCGCTGAGCAATATCTTCGTAGTGAAGAGGAAATGTGTGAACTGTTCAGTGATATACCAGAAGCCCTAGAAAATAGTGTTGAAATAGCCAAGCGCTGTAATGTGACTGTGACTCTAGGGGAGTATGTATTACCTGATTTCCCGACTGAAGGTCTAGAAATTAATGACTTTTTTATCAAAGTATCTGAAAAAGGCTTAGAAAAAAGGCTTAAGCAGCTTTTTGATGTTGATGCGCCGGACTTTGCTGAAATAAGGAAACCCTATGATGACCGTTTAGCTGTTGAGCTTGAAGTTGTTAATAACATGGGCTTCCCTGGTTACTTTTTAATCGTAATGGAATTTATTCAATGGAGTAAAGATAATAATATCCCTGTTGGCCCTGGTCGTGGATCTGGTGCAGGCTCTTTAGTTGCTTATGCTTTAGATATTACCGATCTCGATCCACTAGAGTATGATTTACTCTTTGAGCGATTTTTAAACCCTGAACGTGTCTCTATGCCAGATTTCGATATCGATTTTTGTATGGATAGGCGCGATGAAGTTATTGACCATGTTGCAGAGCTTTATGGTCGAGATGCGGTTTCGCAAATTATAACTTTTGGTACGATGGCGGCTAAAGCGGTTATCCGTGATGTTGGTCGAGTATTAGGCCATCCATATGGTTTTGTTGATAGAATTTCAAAGTTGATACCGCCTACACCCGGTATGACTTTAGCTAAAGCATTTGAAGAAGAACCAAAGCTACCAGAAGTATATGCACAAGACTCTGAAGTAAAAGATCTTATAGATATGTGTCGTATCCTTGAGGGCACTACACGTAATGCAGGTAAACATGCTGGTGGCGTGGTTATCTCCCCTACAACTATCACCGATTTTGCGCCATTATATTGTGATGATGAAGGTAACAACCCTGTAACCCAATTTGATAAAAATGATGTAGAAGACGCCGGCTTAGTTAAGTTTGACTTTTTAGGATTAAGAACACTTACTATTTTGCAATGGGCCATTGAAATGGCTGATGCTAAGTTGCTCAAAGCGGGCAAAGAGCCGATCAATATCGCTGCGATTGATCTGGAAGATAAGGCAAGTTTTAAGTTGTTACTCGCTTCAAAAACGACAGCCGTATTCCAGCTAGAATCAAGCGGAATGAAATCTTTAATTGATAAATTAAAACCCGATTGCTTTGAAGATATAATCGCTCTAGTGGCCTTATTTAGGCCAGGGCCACTGCAATCGGGCATGGTTGATAACTTCATTGAGCGTAAACATGGTCGTGAAGCCATTAGTTACCCAGATGAGACTTGGCAACATGAAGACTTGCAGCCTGTACTTGAACCTACCTATGGTATTATTTTGTATCAAGAGCAGGTTATGCAAATTGCTCAGGTACTTGCGGGATACTCTCTTGGTGGTGCTGATATGCTCCGTCGAGCTATGGGTAAGAAAAAACCAGAAGAAATGGCTAAGCAACGTGCAGGATTTGAAGAAGGCGCCATAGGCCGTGGCGTAGATGGCGAACTCGCCATGAAAATATTTGATTTAGTTGAAAAATTTGCTGGTTATGGTTTCAATAAATCACATTCAGCTGCTTATGCCTTGGTTTCTTATCAAACGTTATGGATGAAGACCCATTTTCCCGCACCATTTATGGCTGCGGTAATGTCTGCCGACATGGATAACACTGAGAAAATTGTTACGTTAGTTGATGAATGTAGCAATATGGAAATTGTATTGTTACCACCTGATGTAAACGCTGGACAATATAAATTTACTGTCAATGACGATGACCAAATTGTTTATGGCATCGGCGCGGTAAAAGGCGTTGGCGAAGGTCCAATTGAAGCGATTATCGCTGCGCGTTTAGCGGGTGGACCTTTTACCGATTTATTTGATTTTTGTGCACGTTTAGATCTTAAAAAAACCAATAAGCGGGTATTGGAAAAGTTAATTAAATCAGGTGCAATGGATTCATTAGGACCTAAACACCAAATTGGTTCAACGAAAGAGCAAGGGGCTAATCGTGCAGCGCTCTTTGAAACCTTGCCAGAAGCGATAAAAGCAGCTGAGCAACATGCCAAGGCAGAATTGTTAGGACAAAATGATTTATTTGGTTTAATTAATGACGAACAAACTGATTCTAGACAGTCTTTTAAAGAGGCTAAAGCGTGGGCTGAAGAAGCTTGGCTTGATGGTGAAAAAGAAACGTTAGGGCTGTATTTAACAGGTCATCCGATAAATCGTTACTTAAGTGAAATAAAAAAATATTCATCAAGCCGGCTTGTTGCTATGCAACCTACTGGAAGAGATAGACAAGCAGTTGCGGTAGGTTTAGTGATAGGCGTCAGGGTTTTAGTCAATAAACGTGGGCGTCGCTGGGCATTAGTGACTCTAGATGATAAGAGTGCTCGTATGGATATCCGGCTTTTTCCAGATGATTATGATCGTTTTGCAGAATTGTTGGTAAGTGATGCAATTTTAGTTTGCAGCGGACAGGTCAGCTTTGATGATTATTCTGGTGGTAATACAATGACAGCTCGGGATATAATGACAATCACTGTTGCGCGAGAAAATTATCTAAGCTCCATTGATGTTCAGGTTGATAACAGCTTGATAGCAGATAATTTTATTGAACAATTTACTCAGGTATTAACGCCTTTTAAAGAAGGGACCTGTCCAGTGAGAGTTTTTTATCAGCGTGAAGAAGCCCAAGCTATGCTTGAGTTAGGCGTACAATGGCGAGTAACGCCGGCCGATTTGTTACTGTACGAATTAAAAACATTGCTTGGCGAAGAACGCGTCGCCATGGAATTTAAATAACAACTATTTAGCTTAAAGTATTGAATAAGCATGCTTTCTTTAAAGTATTGCTTAAGATTGTAAACCAAAGTGTTTTGGTTAAGTAGTGAAACCGATTATAAAAATTAACTAGATTTATTAGGTAAATAAGCATGTCATTAAACTTTTTAGATTTCGAGCAGCCTATTGCTGAGCTTGATGCGAAAATAGAAGAGCTACAGTTAGTAAATAATGGACAAGAATTAGATCTTGATATAGAAGATCAAATTGCGCAATTACGCGAAAAAAACAAAGAGCAAACTAAGAAAATCTTCGCAAATTTAGATGCTTGGCAAACGGCGAGAGTGGCGCGCCATCCTCAACGTCCTTATACCTTCGATTATTTATCACGTATTTTTACAGAATTTGATGAGTTAGCGGGTGATCGTGCTTATGCTGATGATAGCGCCATAGTTGGTGGTACAGCACGTCTCGACGGTAAACCCGTTATGGTAATAGGCCATCAAAAAGGTCGTTCAACTGCTGAAAAAGTTAAGCGTAACTTTGGCATGCCACGTCCAGAAGGTTATCGAAAAGCACTCCGTTTAATGGAAATGGCAGAACGCTTTAATATGCCTATCATTACCTTTATTGACACTCCAGGAGCATATCCAGGTGTTGGTGCAGAAGAACGAGGACAAAGTGAAGCTATTGCACGTAACTTAAAAGTAATGGCGCGTTTAACTGTTCCTATTGTTTGTACCGTTATTGGTGAAGGCGGTTCAGGTGGCGCTTTAGCCATTGGTGTTGGTGATAGAGTTAATATGCTGCAATATGCGACTTATTCTGTAATTTCACCTGAAGGTTGTGCATCTATATTGTGGAAAACAGCTGAGAAAGCTCCTACAGCAGCTGCTGCGATGGGTATTACCGCACAACGTATCAAAGAGCTCGACTTAATTAATAGTATTGTTGAGGAGCCATTAGGTGGAGCACATCGAGATATGGATGTGATGGCCGCACAACTTAAACATGCAATTAAAAATGACCTATCAGAACTTGAAGGCTTGAGTAAAGATGAGCTTATCGAGAAGCGTTATGATAGATTAATGTCATACGGTTACTGCTAAATAATTCAGCCGACATTACCTCACTGTCGGCTTTTTTTTATGAATCATATAACTTCAGCCCTTCATCATACTCTCCAGAAAATTTTTGATATACATGGAAACATTGAGTTAATTATTGCCTATAGTGGGGGCATCGACTCTCAAGTGCTTTTACATGCGTTAGTACAGTTGAGGCATAAGAGACTTATTAGCAATGAGATAACCGTTTGCCATGTTAACCACGGCTTGAGTAAAAATGCTGATAGTTGGCAGACACTTGCGGAACAAGAATGCATTAAGCTGTCAGTTAACCTCGTAGTTAAGCGTGTCAATGTGCAAGAGAAAGCTCAGCAATCATTGGAAGCGTTAGCAAGAGACGCCAGATATAGCGCGCTTAAATCCTTGAGAGAAAAAAAGTCTATTGTATTAACTGGGCATCATAGCGATGATCAAAGTGAGACGTTTTTATTAGCGCTTAAACGTGGTGCTGGTTTAAAAGGTTTGTCTGCAATGTCTGAGCAAATACAGCTTGGACAACATGTATTAGTTCGTCCGTTACTGAGCATTTCACGTCAAGAAATTGAAGAGTATGCTAACATTCACCAGCTTCAATGGGTAGAAGATGAGTCGAACTTTGACACGTGTTTTGATCGGAACTTTATCAGACAAGAAATAATGCCACTTTTGCGTCAGCGATGGCCTAGTATAAATAGCACTATTAATCGAAGTGCCAGCCATTGTTTATCAGGTCAAGCATTATTAGATGAACTCGGAGCGCAAGATCTAGTACTTTGCAAAGCGAGTGACATGTGCTTACACGTTGATGTGTTAATATCGCTGTCACCAGCACGCTTTAACAATCTTATTCGCTTTTTTATGGCGCAGTATCATTATTTGATGCCAAGTACAGAGCAGTTATTACAATTAAGACAACAGCTGCAGGCAGGAGAAGATAAAAGCCCTCAAGTTAAAGTTGCAGAGCATGTCTTCAGGCGTTTCAAAAATACCTTGTTTTTAACCTCAGAATTTAGCGATATTAGTGATTGGCACCAACAAGTGATATTGTTTAATGGTACTGGGTTAATTGATAAGAAAGTTATGATTTTACCAGATAACCTAGGTAAATTAATCTTTAATACCAATACAGTGACAAGTTCTGATACGAGTACAAAACTACCTCATATTTCCTTACCTGAATACGGACAGCAAGTTAGCGTACGTTTTCGCCATGAAAATCCAAAGTGCTTACCTCATTTCAGGCAACATTCCCGCACGGTTAAAAAAGTGCTGCAAGAGTTAAATATAGCGCCATGGCAGCGCAAGCGTATTGCTTTTTTGTATTACGATGATGAATTGGTCTCAGCGATCGGTTACTTTATTTGCCAAGCATTTGTTGAAAGCAATCCTGAACTTGGGATGCAAATACACCAAACTAAGTAAATAGGTTGGCGTTTAAATACATGAAAAAGGCGCATAGTTCCAATGGAACTATGCGCCTTTTTTAATAGGGCCATTTCAGCTGCTGTCCATAGTAGCTCTTAGTTAACTTAATTTTTACTTATTAGTTATATGGTGTGATGCAGCTGCTGAAAATACAACATCAGTAGAGCTGTTTAAAGCCGTTTCTGCTGAGTCTTGAATGACGCCAATAATAAAACCAATTGCAACCACTTGCATAGCAATATCATTATTAATGCCAAACAAACCACATGCTAATGGAATAAGTAAAAGTGAACCACCAGCTACCCCAGACGCGCCACATGCTGAAATGGAGGCGACAATTGAAAGCAAAATAGCAGTAGCAAAACTCACTTCGATATTTAAACTATAGGCTGCAGCAAGAGTTAAAACGGTAATGGTAATTGCTGCCCCCGCCATATTAATGGTAGCACCTAGTGGTATAGAGACTGAGTAAGTATCTTCATGTAAGGCTAATTTTTTACATAAAGCCATGTTCACTGGAATATTTGCAGCAGAGCTACGGGTGAAAAACGCAGTAATGCCTGATTCTCTAATGCAGGTAAATACTAGTGGGTAAGGATTTTTCTTAGTAATCATATAAACTATGAAAGGGTTAACAATCAAAGCAATAATTAGCATAGCACTAAGTAACACGGCAACTAAATGACTGTATTCAGCTAACGCGCTAAAACCAGTCGTAGCAATTGTATTAGCCACAAGGCCGAATATACCTAAAGGTGCTAGCCTTATTACAATGCGGACAACACTAGAAATAGCCTCACTTAAATCATGGACCATTACTTTGCTCGACTCAGTGGCATGCTTTAACGAAAAACCTAGGCCTAACCCCCATGCAAGTACTGCAATAAAGTTACCGTTAGCTACAGCCGTTACAGGACTTTCAACGACTTTAAACGCTAGGGTGGTCAGCACTTCGGTTAGCTTTTGCGGTGGATTTGCAGTGGCTCCCGCAAGATCTAGAGTCAGCTCTGTTGGAAATGCAAAGCTTAAAAACACGGCAACTAGAGCTGCACTTAAGGTACCTAAAAAATATAAGCCAATAATAGGCTTTAATTCAGCACTGCTATCTATTTTTTGGTTAGCGATGGCGGAAGTTACTAAGACCAACACTAGAATTGGTGCAACGGCTTTTAAGGCATTAACAAATAAGCTACCGAACATACCAAATGCTTTGGCTGTTGCAGGTGAAATTACTGCAAGTACGCTTGCTAAAATAATTGCGACAATTATTTGGCTCACCAAACTGGACGACTTTATTTTCTGAATAAAGGATGTGTTAAGTGTATTTTCGCTTGTCATTGGTTAACCTGCTAAAGAAGTTTTTAATATGAGCGAGTTTTATCATTGAAGAATAGCCATTGTCTAGGGCTATTCGCTAAACGAGTATAATTAAGCGTTAAAGCGTGTTTTTTCATAGAAATCTAGGTTGATGAGAGTATAATTGCGCCATTTAAACATCGGTTACTTTGGAACAAATTATGCCTACAGAGCAAGCATTAAAAAACCGTAGCAACAATAGCTGCGAACTATGCACATGTACAGAAACCTTAGCCGTTTATCCAGTACCACCAACGAGTGATCTAAGCGCACAGCAGTCTATATACTTATGTCAAAATTGTTTATCGCAAATTGAGGGGCAAAGTGAGTTAGATATTAATCATTGGCGTTGTCTAACTGATAGTATGTGGAATCAGGAGCCAGCGGTGCAAGTTATGTCTTACCGTATGTTGCACAAGCTTTCTACTGAAAGCTGGGCTCAAGATGCTTTGGATATGATTTACATCGAAGATGAAGTAAAAACATGGGCAGAGCAGGGCATTGCGGCAGAGCGAAGTAATGGACCCACCCGTGATAGCAATGGCGCAGAGCTGCAAGATGGTGATAACGTTACCTTAATTAAAGATTTAAAAGTTAAAGGAGCAAACTTTACTGCCAAACAAGGAACTATGGTAAGAGGTATTTCGTTAACTGATAATCCTGAACATATTGAAGGCAAAGTTAATGGCACCCGTATCGTATTAGTGTCAGCTTATTTGAAAAAAGCCTAATTGCAATAACGAAATATTTCCTCAGATAGTGATTTCGTTAGGTAAAATAGCCGCATAAAAAAACGCTGTGATATTTATATCACAGCGTTTTTGTTATTAGCTCAGCATGTAGAATTTTCAATTATGTTAATTGTAAATTTAACTCAATTGATAGTGTTTCTATTGATGTTTTTATTGATGTTTCTTTCTAAAGGTTTCACAAGCAACCTTGTCTTCACATTCACCGTACAGATATAAGCTGTGGTTTGTCAGCTTAATTTTATGCTCTACTGCAATATCACTTTGTCTTTGTTCAATGACATCATCTTCAAATTCAACAACTTTACCGCACTTTAAGCATACCAAATGATCGTGGTGCGCCTTATGAGCTAATTCAAATACTGACTTTCCTCCCTCAAAGTGGTGACGGGTAACAATGCCAGCAT
>MAAC01017095.1_pt1 | contig 12121 bp, 9 predicted proteins | sample 1115981 | NCBI WGS metagenome assembly MAAC01 (sample SAMN04961126, study PRJNA320927) | seawater metagenome | isolation source: sample BD02T64 sea water enriched with oil for 64 days | place: USA:Gulf of Mexico | collected 2013-07-27 | reverse complement strand
ATTTCATCTAAGGTGTGAACTGGCGTAGCATCGTGTTTATTAGAAAGGTTAGGAATTAGAATTTCATTCCAAAAAGCATCATAATCACCATCCACTTTAACAACTAATCCATTTCTTTTCGCCTTGTTTATCCCTTCTCTTCGGTTTTTTTGAAATCGCAATTTATGGTTATAGTCTATTAACATTACCACATCTCTCTTTACCAATTTTGCATTGGCTTTAAAAAGAATATATTCTAATTCATCTGAAGGCAAACTATTATAAAATCCAGGAATTAAACGAATGTCTAGTTTTTTAATTCCTTCAGAATAAAGAAAAGACAAGATACTTTTAAAAGCTTCAAAAGTATAAAACAGTTTCGCTGAATCTTGAAGCACTAAACTTCCATAGGTTAATCCTTGATGAGAAATAACAGTATCCTCTTTTTTATTTGCAGGAAAGACCGCATATAGCTTTTCTTCTTTATAGATCATCAATGAAAAATCTTCAAATCGATCTTTATGGTATTCCATAAAGTCTCTCTGAAATAAAAAAGTTGCATTTTTAGCAGTGGATACAAATTGATTCCAATCCTTTTTTTTAATACTTGTATATTTTTTTACAGAATAAATAATCGTTGTTTTTTAATAATTGAACAAAGTTGAAACAAAAAATTATATTTAGTTTTATATTGCAATATAAAATTAAAATATTGAATAACTATATCAGTAAGAAACATTACAATTACATATTATACTCCTTATTCTTACTTGTTTTTATAATTGTATTAAAAAGGCCTATAGAAAGGTTTCCTGATTCTGAAGGTTATCTTTCGATGTCTATTATTAGATCTCCCATTTACCCAATATTTTTATATCTATTAAAAGTAATATTTAACAACTTTTTCGAGGTCGCAACAATATTTTTTCAAATCCTCTTTAACATATTTTCTATTTACTATTGTGTTAGAAGTCTTAAAAGCATTATAAAAATTGATTCTATTTGGTATTTATTATTAACTGTAATACTCTTATTTCCTTGTGTTTATAATTTAAATATTTCCAATCGATTTCTTTCAGAATCGATCTCATACTCTCTTTACTTATTAGTTATATCAAATTTCATTGTCGCATTTTTAAAAGAAAAGAACAAATTCATTCTTTATTCTTTTCCATTACTAATAGTATTGATACTCACTAGAAGCCAATTTCTTTTTCTAGTGCCAATTGGTATTTTAATCATCCTATGGACATCCTTAAAAAACAATAAATTAAAGAAAAATAGCTGGTTACTTATTTCCTTTATATGCATTCCAATAATAACTGCCATAACAGATAAAACATATCATAGCATAGTGCACGATCATTTTGTATCTACACCATGGACTGGATTGCATTTAATTACTCCTGCATTTTTTGTTGCAGACAATAAGGACTCAAAAATATTTGCTGACCCTTTAGAAAAAGAATTTTTCACTAAAGTATTCGGCCAATTAGAGAAAGATAAATTGAATTTAAATACATTAGATTTATCTAAAATTGATGAAACTTCTTTCTATATTCAAAATTATAGCAAGATTGCAAATCAAACAATTTATGCTTATGGTAAAAACATTCTAAACAAAAATCTTTCTGAAAATGAAAAATTTATAGCCCTAAATAAAATCACAAAAAAAATGACTCCTCCACTTATATTAAATAATTGGAAGCTTTGGATAAAACTTTATATTAAAAACTTTTTAAGTGCATTTAATAATGCTAAATATGCATTATTGGTATTTATCATTTTAATTTTTGGATTTATAAAACTTTGGAAAAAACCTAGCAATGAAATTAAATTTATTTTTTTAGGTTCCTTATTTTTAATTAGCAATGTTTTAATTATAGCAATTGGAATGCATACAGTAAAAAGGTTTACATTTTATAATGATTGGGTTATTTTTCTAATTATTTTTATTTTATTCGACACGCTAACTAAATACAAATCCACTAATGATTCTTGAATTAACTATCGTAATGCCCTGCTTAAATGAAGCAGAAACTCTTGCTATTTGTATTAAAAAAGCACAATCTTTTTTTAATAGAGAACAAATCAATGGGGAAATTGTGATAGCCGATAACGGCAGTACCGATGGATCACAAAAAATAGCAGAAGATTTAAATGCACGTGTAGTTTCAATACCAGAAAAAGGATATGGTAGTGCATTAAAAGGGGGTATTCATGCTGCTCAGGGAAAATATGTTATTATGGGAGATGCAGATGACAGCTATGATTTCAATAATTTATTACCCTATCTAACAAAATTAAGAGAAGGAAATGATTTGGTTATGGGTAACCGGTTCAAAGGTGGAATAAAAAAAGGAGCTATGCCTTTTATACATAAATATTTAGGCAACCCTGTTCTTTCGTTTATAGGAAAGTTATTTTACAACATTAAAATTGGAGATTTTCATTGTGGTCTTAGAGGATTTAGTAAAGAAGCTTTTGTTAAAATGAAACTTAAAACTACGGGGATGGAGTTTGCATCCGAAATGATAGTTAAAGCTAGTCTATTAAATCTCACCATTACCGAAGTCCCTACTATACTTTCAAAAGACGGAAGAACTCGCCCACCACACTTAAATACATGGAATGATGGTTGGCGTCATTTACGATTTTTGCTGCTTTATAGCCCTAAATGGCTGTTTTTTTACCCAGGTATAATTCTTATGCTTTTGGGTATTATTACCTCATCTATACTAATCTACAACCCTGTTACTATTGGCAGTATAACGTTCGACATTCATACCCTTTTATTTACAACAGTTAGTATTTTAATTGGTTTTCAATTTATTCTATTCTATGGGCTAACTAAAGTATATACTGTTGAAAATGATTTACTTCCTAAATCAAAAAACTATGACCGACAATTTAAATTTATCAATCTCGAAAAAGGCCTAATAACTGGAGTTGTATTAATATTAATTGGTTTAACATTAAGTTTAATAGCATCTACTAATTGGTATGAATTAAGTTTTGGAGACATTACAAATTCAAACACATTACGACTTGTAATACCTGCTATTACCAGTATGTTTCTTGGTGTTCAGGTAATTCTCTTTAGTTTGTTTTTCAGTATTTTAGGACTGAAAAAATAAAACGCACTAAAAAAGCCTAAAAAATATTTTTTTAGGCTTAACTTATTCTCTTTCGATAAAATTTTCTATAATTTATATCTCTTACGATCTACTTCTTTAAGATACACTTTTCTTACTCTTAAGAAATTAGGAGTAACCTCAACATATTCATCTTTTTGAATATATTCTAAAGCTTCTTCTAATGAAAATTTGATCGCAGGTACAATTTTTGCTTTATCATCTGCTCCCGATGAACGCACATTACTCATCTTTTTAGTTTTAGTAATATTTACGGTCATATCATCCTGACGCGTATTTTCACCAATAACCTGTCCTTCATAAATATCCTCATTTGGATGTACAAAGAAACGTCCACGATCTTGTAATTTATCTATTGAATAAGGAATTGCTTTCCCTCTTTCCATAGACACTAAACTTCCGTTTTGACGTTCTGGAATACCTCCTTTTAAAGGTTGGTATTCTAAAAATCGATGTGTCATAATTGCTTCACCAGCAGTAGCGGTTAATAATTGATTTCTTAATCCAATAATACCTCTAGACGGAACGTTAAACTTACAGATCATTCGTTCTCCCTTAGCTTCCATACTCAGCATTTCCCCTTTACGTATCGTCACCATATCTATTGCTCTACCACTTACACTTTCTGGCAAATCAATTGTTAATTCTTCAATTGGCTCACATTTTTTTCCATCAATTTCTTTGATGATTACTTGTGGCTGACCAATTTGTAACTCATACCCTTCTCTACGCATGGTTTCAATTAATACTGCAAGGTGCAATACACCACGGCCAAAAACTATAAATTTATCAGCACTATTTGTATTTTCCATACGAAGTGCTAAGTTTTTTTCCAGTTCTTTTTCCAAACGTTCTCTAATATGACGAGAGGTTACAAATTTACCATCTTTACCAAAAAATGGAGAATCATTAATGGTAAACAACATACTCATTGTTGGCTCATCAATAGCTATGGTAGCTAATCCTTCTGGGTTTTCAATATCGGCAATAGTATCTCCAATTTCAAATCCTTCTAATCCAACTAAAGCACAAATATCTCCTGCATGTACCTCTGCTATTTTCTTACGCCCTAACCCTTCAAAAGTATGTAGCTCTTTAATTTTAGACTTTACAATACTTCCATCTCTTTTTACCAAAGAGATTTGCATATTTTCTTTTAAGATACCTCTATGTAATCGTCCAATAGCAATTCGTCCAGTAAAAGAAGAATAATCTAAGGAAGTGATCAACATTTGTACATTTCCTTCTTTAGCTTCAAAAGAAGGTATATGTTCTAATACCATATCTAATAAAGGTTCTATATTTTCTGTTTCATCTTGCCAATCATCACTCATCCAGTTATTCTTTGCAGAACCATAAACCGTAGGGAAATCTAATTGCCATTCTTCGGCTCCTAATTCAAACATTAAATCGAAAACAGCTTCATGTACTTCTTCTGGAGTACAATTTTCTTTATCCACTTTATTAACCACCACACAAGGTTTTAACCCTAAATCTATTGCTTTTTGCAATACAAAACGTGTTTGTGGCATCGGTCCTTCAAAAGCATCCACCAACAATAAAACTCCATCAGCCATATTCAATACACGCTCTACTTCACCACCAAAATCGGCGTGACCTGGAGTATCGATAATATTGATTTTTGTGTCTTTATAAACTACTGAAACATTTTTTGAGGTAATGGTAATTCCTCTTTCACGTTCCAAATCGTTATTATCAAGTATTAGCTCTCCTTTATTCTCGTTTTCACGAAATAAACTACAGTGGTGCATTATTTTATCTACCAAGGTTGTTTTACCGTGATCTACGTGTGCAATAATTGCGATGTTTTTGATTTCCATACTATTATCTTTTTAAGAGGGTGCAAAAGTAGTGTTTATTAATGAATATCCTTCTATTTATATTTTAATGTTTTTTTGGATTACAAATCACTTAAAACAGCTATATCTACAATAGCTCCCTCAAAATAAACAGGATGAAAATTAAACTACTCCTATTTATCCTTGGATTGAGTTTTATTACAGTGACAGCTTAATTTGGCCCACAACAGATTATTAGCATTACAATTTTGAATCTGAAATTTATTTTGTAAAAATTAAAGATTCTAATGGTTTTTCTGAAGTTCATAAAATCATTAAAGAATAAAGCTTTTCGTTATCTTTGCAGCAAAATAAATGGCTATGAACCTCGATTTAATTCCAAAGATAAAACATACCAATGCTAATAATTTCTTCCTTCTCGCAGGACCTTGTGCTATTGAAGGAGAAGATATGGCGCTTCGTATTGCTGAAAAAGTGATTCGCATAACAGATGCACTTAATATTCCATTTATATTTAAAGGAAGTTTTAAAAAAGCAAACCGTAGTAGAATCGATAGTTTTACAGGAATTGGAAACGAAAAAGCCTTAAAAATTCTTAAAAAAGTATCCGATACTTTTGATGTTCCTACCGTAACAGACATTCATGAAGTAAGCGATGCCTCGCTTGCTGCTGAATATGTTGATGTATTACAAATCCCAGCTTTTTTGGTTCGTCAAACAGATTTGGTGGTTGCAGCTGCAAATACAGGAAAAGTAGTCAACCTTAAAAAAGGGCAATTTATGAGCCCTGAAAGCATGCAACATGCGGTTCAAAAAGTAATAGATTGTGGGAATAATCAAGTAACCATTACCGACAGAGGCACTATGTTTGGTTATCAAGATATGATTGTGGATTATCGCGGTATACCAACCATGCAGCAATATGCTCCTACTATTTTAGACATCACACATAGTTTACAACAACCCAATCAAACCAGTGGTGTAACTGGTGGAAGACCAGATATGATTGGCACTTTAGCTCGTGCAGGAGTAGCCGTTGGTGTTGATGGATTGTTTTTAGAAACTCATTTTGACCCTGCAAACGCTAAAAGTGATGGGGCAAATATGTTAGACATTCAATATTTAGAAAAATTATTGAGGGATTTAGTTGCCATCAGAAAAACAGTGACTTCGCTCTAATAAAGAGATTTTGCCTTTTCAAGTACTTCAATTAAAATAGATTCATTAATTTCCTCAAGGTTTTGATATCGTAAGGAAACCATCTTTTTTCTGTTTTCGGTTATCAAATAATCTTCATGAATCTTAATTTGTTTGCCTTTACAAAATCCAAGGTCTACAAATTGCTTTTTATGACTTGCATTTAGATAGCAAAATGGTTTTTTATTTATATAATAAAAAGGAATTTTATACTTATACAACAATACAACTTCGGGTAAGATATTTTCAATTATAACTTGAAGATTTAATAGAATGGAACGATAAGGTTCGGGTTGGTTTAGGATATAGTTTTCAGCAGGATTCACAGAGGCAAAAATAGAATATTTATTCTAAAATAAAAGGGTTGTTATCTCTAACAACCCTTTCAATTCAAATAATCGCTTTTATTAACTCCCCAATTAATTAAGCATGGTAAAGATGCGACTTAGTATAATAGTTTTGGCTAGATTTACCCTAATTATAGCTTAGGGTTTTTCCCCTTTTTTCATAGGGGTTTTTCTTAAACAAGAACTAAAACTGTTCCAACAAATAATTAATTAAATCTGTTGTAGTTACTATTCCGACCAGTTTATTATCATCAATAACTGGAAGGGCATGAAATTCTTTTTTAGATAAAATTTCTGCGACTTCTTTTATAGACGCATTAGAAGATACGCTAATTAAATTTTTTGCCATGACTTGTTCAATAGAAAACATATTATAGACTATGGTATCTACTGTTTCTTCATCTTCGTAAACAGCATCTGCAAAACTTATACGCAATAGATCCGTATAGCTTAACATTCCTATAATCCTGTCCTCTCTAACCACAGGAATATGTCTTATACAATTCGTTTTAAATAACATTTCAGCAGTATCTAAACTATCCTTATTACTTAAGGTAATTACATCTGTTGTCATTATTTCGGTGATGAGTGTTTTTTTTTCATGGCTTTACTATTTTAGGAATTACCATAGTAAAAATCGGAATTTTTTAGCCAAAAAATTATGATAAATATCGCTTTTCAAAAAAAACTATAAATAAAACTTGAATTAATTATTTGAATAAAATGCAATCTCTATTAATGTAAGATTAAAAAAATCAAAAACTTAAATCTTCACCATCTACATATCCCTGCAAATAAGAATAACTTTCGGTAAGTTTCCCTTCATGGGTGGTTATTCTAGCTCTTTCTAGAATCCCATCTTTATCGTTATTAAAGAAAGCAGGCATTACCTTATTAAAAAACATTTTACCAAATCCTTCACTTGCATCTTTTGGTAATTCGCAGGGTAAATTATCAACTGCCATAACTGCAATTGCTCCTTTTGAATTATAATTCACTTCTTTTTCAGTTTGAGGATCATAACCATAAAATGGATCTGCAATGGTTGAAGCTCGTAATGTACTTGCTATAGGACCATCAACATCACAGGATATATCTGCAATTAAATTTATTTTAAAATCCGGACGTTTTGCATCTTCTCTAGTAAATAAAAATGGAGCCTCATTGCCGTAAAAATGCCCAGCAATAAAAAAGTCACTTACTTTTGCATAGGGCATAAAATTACTTTCATAGCCTGTAGGATCAGAATAAAATTCTTTCTTATTCCCTGCTTTTCCATCTTTACGACGATTATATTCCATTACATCAATAAGACAGTAAACCGGTTCAGAAAAATCTGATGTTAAATAAACAGTATCACTAACTTCATTAATTTTAAGATGGTCCAAAATTTCTTTTGCACCTTTTGCAACTTTTCCAGTACCAGATAATATTATTTTTAATTTTTTTGGTAATGTAATTTTATCTAATTCTAATTTAACCTCTTTAAGGTCATGCAAGGTTTCCACTTTAGGTAAATTAAATATTTTATCTCTCAGTCCAAGCGCTCTAAATCCGTTATAAGCTCCTACCAAACCAGCATAACGACCAAAACCAATAAGTCTTGCACCATTTTCTTTTACAATGGCCTCATGGTCATAAAACTCTATTTTCTTCTGAAGAATGGCTTGTAACAACCCTCTATTATAAGGTTGATGCTTAATAGTATGACTAAAAAAGAAATATTTTTTATTTGGGATTAATGCAGCTATTGGCACTTCCTTTACCCCCAAAAACACATCACAATCTGAAACATCGTTGTTAAGCTCAATACCCGCTTTTTGATATGCTTCATCTTTAAAAAATCGTATCTCACTATTTTCCACTTGTATCTGAACTTCTGAAAAAATTTCAACGACTTTCTTACATCTATTAGGCGAAAAAACAACTCGGCGATCTGGTGGATTCTTACGCTCTTTAATTAATGCGAATTTTATGGGCATTTGGTATAAATTTTGACTGAAATAAAAGAATGCAAAGATACATTTAATATTATATCTTTGCCACCCTCTCTTTATTGAGATTGTTCTTTGAAAATACATTTTAGATAGATTTTTTTTTAATTATCTAAATTTTTGGGGCCGACTGGTTTTGACAGCGGGTCTAATTGATTTGTAAGCATATCGAGCGTTGTTTTGCAGCTCGTTAATCTCGTGATTCACACTTTTTAAACGGCGATAATAACTACGCCCTAGCTGCATAATCCGAATTATAGTAGGATAATGCCTCGGCCCGCAAGGCGGGCAAGCAGGAAGTTTCTCAAGAGCCTTGGTTTATGGCAATTGATATAGAGACTTCGTAAAAATAAACCTAGCCACCTCAGGGCTTTGATGAGGTAGCGAAATCTAATCGAAGCTAAGCCTTATCTTGGTAGTTTTCGTCCGGGATATCGTCGAAAATTAATTGAAAACTAAATATGTAGAAAGCATTTTAATTGCACGTTTGGACGAGGGTTCGAATCCCTCCGGCTCCACCTACGCCCTCCGAAGCTTTGAGTTTACGAAAAGCGAAGGAGGGCTTTTTAATATAAGCATTCTATATTAAGAATTCAAGAAAGGACTTCGGTGGTTGCAGTCCACTTCCTAACATTTTCAAATTATATATTATCCCAAGAAATGATATAAGTCATTTTAAACTACAAGGTTAAAAGCTAAATTTAAACTCTTAATTTCAAACTTTTTAATCATGGAGTTTCACTTTTTATTTCCTTTTCTTTTTATAATGAGTTCATGGATGGGTATTTTAATTATAATCGTTGCAAAAATTGCGCTAATACTTTCATTTATCGCCATTAAAAGATCGAATAGAATTGCAAAAACAGATTTTATCCTGTCACACAGACCTTATGTTTGGGCTAAAAACATGAAATCTAAAAGCGCTTTAAATGAGGTTAACATAAAGGTTCTTAATTCTCCAGCTAAAATGAAAAGAGAAACCTATTCCTATTACATAATAGATAAACAGGAAAATAAGACCCCAATTGAGGAACAAAAACACAGCAACATTATAAGGTATCCAGACAAAACTCAATACACCAATACCTCACCAAGGGTTACTGATGCTGTTGTTCAAAACTTGAATGGAGGTCAATATTTAGAAAGGATCATAGAACTTGAGTACTCATGGCTTTCCGACAATAAGCGCTATTTTTTCAATTCCAAAAGCAGATGGGATAAAAAATCTCATCAGTGGATTTCTATTCATCAGATTGCAGATTAGATTTTTTTACTAGTTATAAATCAAGTATCCGAAAGGGAAAACGTAGTAAAAAATAAATTTTGAAAACAGTTTATAACTAGTTACTTAATTTTCTTATATAATTAATAATTAACCACTTATCTTCTTCATCTTTAATTTTCTTCTGAAAACTTGGCATGTCATCTCTTCTATTAATAGTTTTTTTTATTACTTGTGAAGAGGTTTATATAACTCTTTAAAATGAACTATATTTTAGAATTAATTAAAAATTGTTCTTCTATAAGCATAAGGTTTAAAGAGATAGCTATTTTTTTATAAAAATCGCTTTTTGTATGTTTTTTTATAGAATCTGTAAACTCCGTAACCCATTGAGATAAATGCCTTTTTAAAAAAGAATCCTGTTTACTACGATATGAGTCTGCTTTTAAAAAATCACTATTATTAATTGCGTCAACTTCAACTGTAATAAGATAAAACATAAATTCTAATTCTATAGCAATATGATCTGCAGGCTCTTTTAAATCAATATTTAATTTTTCTTTTTGATAAATTTTCATCACATCAATTGTAGAGTTTCCGCAAATGGTTTTGCTTTCTTCTAGATAAACAGAACCATAAGGAGGTGCAAATACTTTAAATGGCCCGATAAATAATTTACTAAAGTCAATTTGGAGGTCTTTTATTGAGCCTAAATAATTAATAATCTCACTTAAATTTTCAGGGACATTTTTAGCATAACTTTTAATTGATATTAATTGATTTTCTTCAGGGTAGTAAAAACATTCTGCAAAAAATTTATAACAATTTGCTTTTTGTATTTTTTTTGATAGTTCCATAAATTATTAATTAAAGGGAATATCTTTCACAATATTCCCATATTAAACTTACAATTTCAGATTACAATTATAATCTAAGCTTTATCAATCCTAACTCTTGTAAAACCTCCATGTCGTGAAGTTGCTCCACTCATCCGGTCGTAATCGACAAGAAGCACATCATTATTATTTCCTCCTCTTGCCTTTCTTCCAAACTCTTCAGATGCAACATTCCCATAAGCCCAATGACCTTGTCCATAGCACTTAGAAACGGTTCCAGGTCTTGTTCCCTCCCACAATTTGGCGGTACATTCAAGACTTCCGGAGCTAGAAGAAATCTTAATTTTATCTCCGTTTTTAAGGCCTAATGGAATAGCGTCTTTTGGATTAATTCTGGCAACATCATCATGTGCTTCATCACCAGGATCATACCCTTTCATATCATGATACCAGGCAGCATTAGCAGAACGACCCTCTCTATTAAAACGAGATTTAAAATCTACAAAGGCAAATGGATATTCTTTAGGATTATCTTTTACGTATGGTTCCTCATAATGAGGCATAAAAGCAACATCTCCTCTAGCTTGGTAATTACAAATTTCCATAATATCATCAACACTTGTTTTATGCTTTTCAGCATGGCTTTCAAGCGCTACCTTAAGAGTCTCACTATAAAACTCAAATTTTTTGGTTTTGGTTTTCATAGCTCCCCACCTTTTCTTGTAAGGATATGGATCTGAGTTCCACACACCTCTTTCATGAAGATCTTTCCAACCGTTTATTTTATCTCCTCCTTTGTACTTATCTGGATTCCACAAATTCTCCGTTGCATATTTTAATGCATACAGACTAAACTCTTTTTCATTGGTTGGTGCCAATCCTGTTTCTGGATCAATGTATTCTTTGTAATGGTTCAGTAAATTATCAAACCCTCTTTCGGCAAGTTTTTCAGCTATCATCCAAGGAACTTCAGTTTCATCAATTTTAACATCCCATATTCTGTCAATTACAGGCTGCAATAATGTTACATGCCTATAACCATTACCATGTGATTTTACATAGCCCCACTTTTCAAAAGAGCTTGTGCAAGCAGGTAACAAAATGTCTGCAAACATACTGCTTTCAGCTGCATTTGTTGTTAAATGTACAGAGAATGGGATTTTTGAAAGTGCCCTTTCCCATCTTTCAGTACCCGTACATGAAAAAGCAAAATTATGCATATAACCAATGAGTACTTTTATCTCATTCGGATCATCGTTCAAAATTCCTTCAGCTGCATTGTTGGTTATTACACTTTTGCCGGGTTTACCTGAATTAATGCCAGGAAAATCTATTCTACCCCTATGGTCGATCTTTTTATGCGATTTACCTTTTTTTGCAATACTATCCACAAAATCTTTTTCACTTGGAAATTTTAAAGTATACTCTTTATTTGCTTTTAGCGTACCACCAACATTATCCACACTACCAACCAATCCGTTAAGAGCATGACACATCATACTACTATAACCACCTCTTGGCTGCATAGAGACTCCACCTCCAACCCATGAAATGGCATGTGGGGCAGCTTT
>MAAC01000849.1_pt1 | contig 12131 bp, 5 predicted proteins | sample 1115981 | NCBI WGS metagenome assembly MAAC01 (sample SAMN04961126, study PRJNA320927) | seawater metagenome | isolation source: sample BD02T64 sea water enriched with oil for 64 days | place: USA:Gulf of Mexico | collected 2013-07-27 | reverse complement strand
CTTAGCTCAACACGTCTGTCAGTAATGCCAAAATCTCTTGGTCTCTCAACGGTTTCGTAAAACGAATGTAATTCAGTACGAGTGAGATTCTTCCCTTTAAGAGCTATTTTTAAGTTCTTACTAAATCTGTAATTAAACGACGCCGATAAACTACCACTTGCTTCACGGAAAACCGCTTGATCGTTATTTACTTCATTAAAAAAGTCATCACGCCAGTTCCAGGCAATTCTTGCCGAAAAGTCATCAGCAGCATAAATACCAACTACGTTGTAGCTGAACTCAGACAACCCCTCTAATGGTAAAACACGCCCCTCTATAGCCGATGGTGCTTCACTGTCAATCCAAGTAGCATTAGCCTGAACACCTAGATTTTTAAAGTAACCTGGTAGAAAATCAAAAAATTGTTGATAGGCAACTTCAAGCCCTTTTATTGTGCCCTTTTCACCATTAGTTTGGGTTTTTATATCAAACTCAGTACCACCATAGGTTTGTTTGATTGTAGAGCTTTGCAAGAAGCCATCAACTTTCTTATAAAAGAGCGAGCTCGCTACATAGCTGTTGTCATTAAAATACCATTCCAAAGTAACATCAGTTTGATCAGCCGTATAGGCTTTGAGATATGGATTGCCTGCTTTTCCGGCAAACTCATCATAATTCAGATCAGTTGTTGAAGGGCTCATTCTGATAAAATTAGGTCGGCCCATCGCACTAGAGGCTGCAAAGCGCATGACTAAATCATCGCTCAAATCAAACTTAACATTTACCGAGGGCAAAATATGATTTTCATCTGTATCAACCGTCAGTGGCTCGTAGCCACCTGCTGCTTGTAATACAGATCCAGTAGATGACATATCAGTTTTTACAAGACGAATACCAAGATTACCCGATACCGGAATACCAGCCAACTGGGATGACATATTTAACTGGCCATAAGCGGCATAAGTTTTTTCAGTAAAATCATAGGTATCATTTTCAAGAGGGGCAGAGTCAATTGACGGCAACCCGTATGCTGCTAGAATATCTGCTTTATTAGTTCTTAAGAATTCACTATCAGCGATAACCATACCCTGTGGCCAAATGCTCCCGCCTTCAGTTTCATAAAAATCATCAGAACCAGCGGTAAAAAGCCCATCGTAACCATCAAGATTCTTAGCGGGGTTAACGACCCTTAGCTTATATGAATCACGTATTGCTTCACGTGAAGTAACACGAACACCAGCTTCAATACTTTCGATGACACCATCATAAAAATCATAGGTAAAATCGACACGTGCTGCAGTTTCGCTGCCGTTCAGCTCTTGTTGTTCATCATTAAATTGGTTAAGTATATAATTGGCAGGATCACTGACATTAAAGGGATCACCAGAAGCATCTAAGAAGGTTACCTTGGGCATACTATTGCGAGCATCAGTATAATCTACGTTAACGATACTATTTTTATCTATCTTGCCTTTGGGTTTAAAATTTGTGTATTCTTTATGATTAACACTATCGGTATAGCTAACCTCAGCATTAATTTGCAGATCCCCCATAGAATACTCTCCACCTAGGGCAACATTATAACTTTCCGTGTCGCGAACGGTGTACTGAGATAATGCATTGTAACCTTTAGGTTTTTTAAACTGAACTGTAGTAACGTCGAGTCCTGAATCACTAAAGGTCGCATCAATAACGTTAGTACCGTATGTTATTACTTGAGTTTCTCTACGCTGGACTGTGTCGTACTGGGTATAGCCTGTATCAAGGAATAAACTGAGGCTCTCACTAGGTACCCAGTCAAAACCTAATACAATATTAGTACGCTCAGTATTCTCTTGTCCAAAAGTGATATTGCTGCCCTGTGAAAGCATAGCGCCCTCGGGTGCATCGAAACTGTCTTTAAAATTGCTTTTAAAGGCAAAGCCACGGCTACGATCAAAGCTACTTTGGCGTTCTTGATAGTTGACCGCGAGTAAGGCACCAACATCACCCATGCCCGTTTGCCAGTTATTGCCAAGGACTAAGCTCATTTTAGGGGTCACCGGATCTAGCCCTTGCGCATCTGCGGCCAAATCAGCATATTCTCCGCCGACAGTCACGGCTGCTTTAAAATCACTAAAATCGGTAGAGCGTAGGCGACGCATATCTATGCTGCCACTGATACCACCCTCAATTTGTTTAGCGGTAGGTGATTTATAAACATCGATTCTAGCCATCGCTTCAGAGGGAATATCGGTATAACTCACATCACGTGAACCACCGGTAAACACGGTTCGTCCATTTACTAAAGACAACGTTTGTCTTAATCCTCTAAGGGCTACCGAAGACCCTTCACCACTATCATTACGACCTATTTGTATGCCTGGTACCCGCTGTAATGCTTCAGCTATATTAGCATCACTAAAATTACCGATATCTGTTGCTGCGATAGAATCTACGACCTGTGAAGCGTGACGTTTATCAGTCATTGCCGCAGTAAGCGCGTTGCGTATACCACTAACCTCAATCACTTCAATTTGTTCTTTTTTCGTTTGCACTTTCTCTTGTTTTGTTTCTTGCTTTTCCTCTGCGGCTTGGGCAGGAATTAGCGAGGCAGAAATACAAATTGCCAGTGTTGTTTTTAAAAATCGATGCGGCTTTATTTTATTCTTATACTTATTCATTGTACTTCCCCTAATAAGATTGGACTTAACTCAGATAAATGAAGCTCCAGCAGACTATTATTTTTCTTTATACTACGTCTAAGTCTGGAACTGACTATCACTAGTAAAACAAATAGATATGTCAAAGTTATGTCAGAATAATTTTATTTTTCCGCAATGGGGTTACACACGGATACAACTTGATACAAGTCGAAAACTTCTATCCCTCAGGCCGTCTTATTACATACACAAGCCGGCAATCAGCTTATAAAGCTTCTGTTACTGCAAGTCGTTTTATTATTTTTAATTCTTTTTTTTACTTTTGTTCTTCTTATTTTTTCCCTTTAACATTCTGGTCACTGGCGTTAATGGAAATTCCGGGTGGTCAACATGTGCTTGTGCTATCAAACCCGTCATTCGGCTAACTTGCTCTGGATGAATATCCGCGACATTATTTTCTTCACCGATATCTGATTTCAAGTTATACAGTTCCGGAGCTTTACCCTGAAATTTCACCAACTTCCAATCGCCATCCCTAACCGCTTGAATAGGACCCTGTTTTTCATTAAATTCCCAATATAAATACTCATGCTGTGCTTGCTTTTCACTCTGCCCTAACAAAGCTGGAACATAAGAGATGCCATCACTTGGCTGACACTTTTTAACCTCGGCCAATTCACAGGCTGTCGCCATAAGATCCCATGAGGCAAAAATATGGTCTGAGGTTTGATTTTCTTGAATTGTTTTAGGCCACCAAGCAATAAATGGTGCTCTGATACCACCTTCATAAAGAGCTCTTTTACGCCCTCTAAACGGTCCATTACTGTTGAAAAATTCTCTATCAAATTCATGGCCATGATCACTGGTAAAGACCACTAAGGTATTTTCACTGATGCCCTGCTCTTTTAAAGTATTTAATATGCTACCTATATCTCTGTCCATACGAGAGACCATACCGGCATAAGCAACATTACCTTCACTATCATTACGGTAATGGCCTTTGGTATTAAGTTCACGCTTAGGCCAACCAAGGTTTTTATAGGCCTCTTTGGAGTCATCAGGCACGGTAATCGCCAAATGTGGAATGGTATAGGCTAAATAAAGGAAAAATGGTTTATCTTCCTTTTTATCTTTAATAAATGACAAAGCTTCTTGGGTTAAAATATCGTGGGTATATGTGCCTTTATTATTTAGATAATCATTACCTTCGATAATTGAAAGATCGTTATTTCGATACATCTTGTCCCAGTAATAATGATGGGCAGCTTTATGCGTTTTATAACCATAGAAGTAGTCAAAACCTTGCTGTAAAGGCATCGCGGTATTAGTAGGGTCATCTGCTTCGGCTAAGCCCCACTTACCAATTGCCGCTGTGCGATAACCGGCTTGCTGTAAAACTTCACCAACGGTGACGTCTTCAGCTTTTAAATCAACCGGTTCACCTGTTCTTGTCCACTTAGGATTACCACGTATTGGACTGTGTCCTGAATGTAAACCAGTCATTAAGCTAGCTCTTGATGGACCACACACAGGTGCCCCTGCATAATGCTGAGTAAAACGCATGCCTTGTTTAGCCATTTGATCTAAGTAAGGTGTTTTGATTTTTTTCTGACCGTAAGCGCCAATATCGCCATAACCCAAATCATCGGCCAAAATGTAAATAATGTTCGGCTTAACGCTTTCTTCTTTGACTATATCAGTTGATGTCTTGGTTAAATCAGGTGATGACTGCGAACAACCACTGGCTATGAGTAACAGGGAAAAAAAACCTGTCACTTTTCTAAATATTTTCATGGTAAAGACCTTATGACTTTAAAATTGAATCAACTTTTTATAACTAGACAAAATTAAACTTTGTTAGCTTTTTTCTTATTTTTATTCTTTTTACTTATTTGAAAAGTCTTGCCCGCGCACAATTTTTTATTTCTTTGTGCCGCAGCTTTAATACTGCAAAGATCAAACGCTTTTGCCACAGGCTGCCAGTCACCATTGGCATCTTTACTTAAGCCTTGATCATTAGAGCTTTCAATCCATTGATTTAACTTATTCACTAAACGCGCTTTGATTTTTTGATGAGCTGTTGAGTCAGCTAAGTTATTAAGCTCCCAAGGATCATTTTCTAAATCGTAAAGTTGTTCACGTGGTTTAGTTTCTGAGAAAAAATATGCCTGATCGGCATTTAACTTACCTTGTGTATGTAACTCTCTTAATAAAGGTAAAATTGGGCGAACCGTAGGCAAGTCGTAATAAGCCATACGGGCATCCCAAGGTACTTGCGGCATAAAGTTAGCGATATATTTATAACGTTTTTCCACTACAGTGCGGCTATTATCAACCACTTCGTCATGACGATCACGCGCAGCAAAAATAGCATCTTTAGCTTGGTAGTTAGGGTTATTTAATAAGGGTTGCCCCTGCATATGTTCAGGTACTTGAGCACCTGCTAGGTGTAGAATACTGGCGGTCAAATCAATGCCATCAGTCATATCGTTGTTTATCTGATTTGCTGATATACCCGGCCCAGCAACAATCAGTGGCACATGAATACCATCTTCAAATAAATAGCTTTTGCCCCGTACCTGACAACGACCGTTATCTCCCATAAAAATGATAATGGTATTTTCTAGTACACCTTGTGCTTGCAACTGTTGCTGCACTAAAGAGATTTCATTATCAATATATTCTAGCGTGTCGTAATAGGTAGCAATATCCAGTCTGACGTCTGGATGGTCCGGTAAATAGGGTGGTACTTCAATGTCACTGGTTGATACTGGGTGTTTAGACGCTTTACGCACTTGCTGCCAAGTATCGTCTGGCGCTCGGTGAGTCATTTTTAACTGAACTTGCATAAAAAATGGTTTACTGGCGTCAATTTTCTTTTTCTTATCGAAAACCGGATTTTTTTTATCGGTTTTAAAATTAAGATCTAGCTTCCTGCCTTTGGCATACACTAAGTCATTACCAAGCAAGACTGTATAACCAGCCTCTCGTAGATAATGTGTAACCGGCTTGATATGCTCAGGTAAGACATTGGTCTTATCTCTATGGTGGTGTCCACCCATACTGGTTTGATACATTCCTGTCATCAACGAAGTTCTACTAGTGGAACATATGGGAGAGTTGGTGTAGAAACGATTAAATTGAATACCGTTCTTCGCTAGTTTATCAAGGTTAGTCATCTGCAAGCCCTTGGTGCCATAGCTGGGTAGATCGATGCCAATATCTTCTGCCATGAATAACACAATATTTGGCTGAGCTGTTATTTTCTCTTGCGCTTTCACATGCACTGATAATGAAATAAATACCAGTAACACCAATAGTATCAAAAGATAATTGGCAGTTTGACGCCTTTGATTCTTTATTAACCGTTCTAACATTTTATACTCCAGTTAAGCTTGCTTATTGCTCATGGTTCATTGCTTTTATTGTTATTTTTTGTGCTTGCAAGCCTTCACCACTAACAGTAAAGACGATATCACCCGTTTGGTTAGTCGCTTGTATTAAAGCTAACGCTTTACCCATAAAGGCTTTACGTGTTGGCACTTTATGCGGAGCTAAATCAAGAATATCGCCATTTTCAACACCAATTAGACGTGCAGGGCCGGTAAGTTCAAAGGTTAATTGGTTATCTGCATACGGGACAAAATTCCCTTTAGCGTCGACAATATCGATTTCCAATTGAACAACATCACGTCGGTTGGCGTTGATGACGGTTTTATCAGCTAAAATGGAAACACTAGCTGCTTTTCCTGCGCTACGTACAGTATGTTCTTTGATGTTCTTACCCGATGCATCTTTAGCAACGGCAGTTAACTCACCAGGCTTATAAGGCACTTTCCAGACTATTTGCATATCGTCTGTCATTGGTTTTTCACCCAAAGACTGACCATCCAAAAATAGCTCAACTGACGTTTGGTTGGTATAAACGACTATCGGTATCTCAACACCCTCTTTTCCTGGGTGGGTCCAATGCGGTTCCAAACGCACCATCGGCTCAGTTGACCACTGACTTTGATACAGATAATAAACGCCTTTAGGAAAGCCAGCTAAATCGAGTACACCGAAGTTAGCGGTACGTGCCGGCCAACCGAACGATTCGCCTAAGTAGTCAAAGGCTGTCCAACGAAAGGTACCTAAGAAATAAGGCAGTTCACGTGCTTTTTTGATCTCATCTCTGATCGGCATACGCACTAAAGAGTTATCAAATGAAGAGCCATATTTTATGTTGTGCTCTGGAAACACCTCAGTTTCAGTAAGATCGGCTACAGGATATACTTTATTTTTCAGCTTCTGCCATACTTTTTTAGCATCGCGTTTTGTTTCCCAAGGGGCTGGATTGTCACGGGTACGATAGCGTGTTTTTGAGCGATAAACGCCACGGGTATGCATGGTATGCGTGACTTCTGTACCAATCGTTGGCACGTTAGGGTTTTGCTTGTGAAATTTTTCTATCGCCCCCTTATATTCACCATGACCGTTAAAACCAGCGATGTCGAGATGACCACCGGCATAACCCCGACCTTGGGTAACTGGTCGGGTTTTGTCGAATTGTTCTACAAAGGTTTTAACAATCTTTTGCTGCTCAGGAGTATAGCCCCTCACTTCATTACCAATACTCCACATCACTACACTGGGGTGGTTACGATCCCGACGAATAAAGTCCGATAGATCACGCTGCCACCACTGTTCAAAATATAAACCATAGTCAAATTCTGCCTTTGGAGTCCACCAGCCATCGAAGGCTTCATTCATAATGACAAAACCCATTTCATCGGCCATATCATAAAATTCTGGAGCAAAAGGATTATGGGTATTTCTCAGTGCATTTACGCCCATGGCTTTTAGCATTTTTAAACGACTACGTAAAATATCATCTGGCACAGCGGCGCCTACTGGCCCAGCATCATGATGCATACTGGCACCTTGAAAGATTAAGGTTTCTCCGTTAAGTAAAAAGCCACGGTCAACGGTAAACTCGATACTGCGAATACCTGTCCGGCTATCTAGACTATCCAACAAAACTTCATTTTGTTTGATGTTACTGCGTACGGTATAAAGGTTAGTGTCATCAGTTGACCAAAGCTTTGGATTGCTAATACTTAATGCTTGTTGTGCACTGATGGTTTTACCTGCTGGCAATACGAGTGCGGTACTATCTTCGGCAACAATTTCTCCCGATGAGTCAATAACTTGGGTTATTAGCTTAACTTTCTGCTCTGTTGTTAAGGCATTGCTCACCTGCGTATCAACTTTTAAATCGGCGTATTTAGTACTGACATTTTCGCTACGTATCCAAGTGCCGTCTTTAGCAATAGAAACCGGCGAAGTGGTGGTTAACCATACGTGACGGTATATGCCCGAACCGGTATACCAACGACCACTAGGGGCTTTACTGTGATCAACACGTACCGATATAATATTATCCCCAGCTTTAAGAAAGTCAGTGAGATCATAAGCAAAACCAATATAACCGTAGGGGCGTTTACCTAGGAACTGACCATTAACCCAGACTTCACTGTTCATATAAACGCCATCAAACTCAATCTGTACCTGTTTACCGGCCCAGTCTTCGTTCCATGTTAGGTGTTTTCGGTACCAAGCGATGCCTGTAGGTAAATAGCCACCAGCAATGCCTGCAGGGTTATTTTCATCATATTCACCCTCTATGCTCCAGTCGTGAGGCAAATCTAACTTGCGCCAGTTTTGATCATCAAAGTCGGTGTTTTTAGCCGAACTCTCATCACCTAGATGAAATAACCAGTCAAAGTCGATATTAATACGCTCGCGATTTTGGGAAGTAACACTTTTCTCGACATCTCCCATGCTACATGCACAGAGAGTAACTAATAGTAAAGAAGCTAAAACCGCCTTAATTCGCTTTTGCTGACTAAACATTTTGCTCAGTCTTTTAGTCAGTGAATATTTCATATATTTGAATTGTTTCATGACTTTTAATTGGCTCATGACTGTTCCTTGTTATTTTTCTTGGCGGTTTTACTCATTTTTGTTTTCTTTTTCACTTTTTTGACTTTAAATTGGCTAGGAGCAATATTGTTTTTAGACCATTGCTGATATTTAGTCTTGAGTCGGTTAATTATTTCAGGGTGCTTTGCGGCCAAATTTGTGGTTTCAGCTGGATCATTTTCTAAATTATATAAAAACTCCCCCTTCTCCAATTCGACATGCTGCTTAACGGCATATAAATCATCTTTGGCCCAGTGATACTTCCACTTCCCATCCCTCACAGCCACTTCATGGCCACTATCCCAAAATAACAGTTCATGAGAAAGTTGCGGCGCTTTACCGTTTAACAAAGGGCTTAAATCAACACCATCAATATGTGATGGCGCCTCAATACCCGCCGCTTGTAAAATAGTTGGGTACAAGTCCATGGCACTGACAACATTTTCTAGTACCTTCGTTTGTGGATATTTATCAGGCCAATGAACAATCATAGGCACACGGATCCCCCCCTCATATAAGGTATATTTACTGCCTCGAAGTGGTCCGTTGTTCGCGTAGATTGGCGTAGAGCCTCCATTATCACCGATATAAATAACTAAAGTATTTTCTGCCAGCCCTTGTTCTTTAAGAGCCGCCATAACGTTACCAATTTCTTTATCAAGATAGGATAACTGTCCTAAGTAATAGGCACGACCTTCTGGGTTATTTGGATAACGTCCATTTTTATACCAGTCGGCATAACTCTCAATTTCTGGTTGCCAGTCATGAGCGCCTTTTAATCCCATTTTATCTAAATACTTTTGTGGTAACTGATGGGTAAAGTTATGAATGGCATTAAATGATACCTGCAGGAAAAACGGCTTATCGGCAGACCGTTTTTGATGTTCCGCTAAAAACTTTGTTGCCTGAGCACCGATAAGCTCAGTAGAAAACCCCTCTTGATCAACAAGTTTGTCGTTTATCCATACCGGACCAGATGCCATCCCTTGACCATATCCTGAAGCCGATTTACGATTTTTCTTAGCGGCTTTTTTCACCCGTTCTTGGTACTTAGCTGCGGCCTCGGCGTTATGAATTAAATAATGTTTACGACCGCCAGAGAAACCATACAGGCTATCAAACCCGTGGCGCAGTGGAAAGTTACGGTGACTGGGTGAAAGATCCGAACCATAATGCCACTTACCAACATATCCGGTGCGATAACCCTCATTTTTCAATTGTTCCGGTAGCGTGGTAAACGCTGCATTTTTCAGCCCGTCTCCGCCATACCAATATCCACCAAATCGTTGGGTATAAGAGCCGGTGATCAAACCCGCCCTCGAGGTACTACAGATAGGTGATGTTGCATATGCCTGAGTAAAACGTAAACCACTACTTGCCAAGGCATCGAGATTTGGCGTTTTAACATCTTTGGCATTCCCAGTAACCCCCATATCGGCATGACCATGATCGTCACCGATGATCAATAAAATATTGGGTTGTTCTTTAGCATTAACAAAAGAGACCTGAGCGCAAAGTGCTAAAATAGACAAGCAAATACTTAACTGTTTTTTTACCAACATAAACTTTTCCTACGTTTAAAATACTCACATCAAATAGCTAGGTTCAACACAAAAGAGCTATATGAAATAAGGGTTAACACCGTGAAACTTCTTCCACTGAATGCGTTATGTTAGTTAGTTTGACCTAAGAATGTCGTAGAAAAATATCGAAACAAAGGTAAATTGTCGCAAGATGTAACGAGTGTGATGCAATATAAGTATCCTATGGGATATTTTGCCGTTAAAACTGGGGTAATATAATGAGTAATATCAGCAAAAGATAAATAGGTCATGACGAAAAACATCCTTAACTTAACAATAAAACGTGGAAAATTTCTAATTAATTTAAACGTTGTTTCCTGCTCACTATTGTCAATTTTAGCTATATCAGGCTGTAGCCTGCAAACTGATACCCAGGCAACTGATACAGAAATTACTCGCACCGATAAGCGCCCTAATATCATTTATATATTGGCTGATGATTTAGGTTATGGCGATATTGGCGCTTTCGGTCAGAAAGAAATCAAAACACCCAGCCTAGATAAAATGGCCCAACAAGGTATGCGCTTAACAGAGCATTATGCTGGCAGCACCGTTTGCGCACCTTCTCGTGCATCTTTAGTAACAGGTAAGCAACCTGGGAAATCTCAGATTCGAGGTAACTACGGATTGGGCACTTTTCTAGATGAAGAAGAGTGGGGACAATTGCCTCTTCGTCCAGGCACTGAAACTATCGGAACACTAATGCAAAAAGCAGGTTATGAAACGGCATTAATAGGCAAATGGGGCTTAGGTGGTCCTGAGTCTTACGGTACGCCTAACAAACAAGGCTTTGATCACTTTTTTGGTTATTTAGATCAAAAACAAGCCCATAATCATTACCCTACTCACTTGTGGTTAAATGAAGAAAAATTTCCGCTAAATAACGAATATTTAGATACTCATCAATCATTACCAGAAAATGCCGATCCAAATAACTCATTAAGTTACTTGCCGTATAAACGCAATGACTATGCTCAACAACGTCTTGCGGATGATGCCCTTAGGTATATTGAAGATAATAAAAACAAGCCTTTTTTCCTTTATCTCTCCTTTGCTGCTCCTCATGCAGCATTGCAAGTACCAGATGAAGAATTGCTCCCTTATAATCACTTTAACGAAACGCCAAATGTCGGTGGTGAACAAAAATACATCCCAGTGCAAAGACCAAACGCAACCCGCGCAGGCATGATTTCTCATATGGATAGAAGCATCGGCAAAGTCTTAGAAAAATTAAAAACGTTAAACTTAGACAAAGATACCCTTGTTATTTTCACTAGTGATAACGGCCCTTCATGGGAAGGTGGCGCAGACTTAGACTTTTTTGATAGTAATGGTCCTAACCGAGGATATAAGCGTGATCTTTACGAAGGCGGTATAAAGATGCCAACCATTGCTTGGTGGCCGGGTAAAATAAAAGAGAATTCTAGCTCAGCTCATTTATCAGCATTTTGGGATATTATGCCAACACTGGCTGCATTAGCTGAAGTTAAAGCACCGACTGAAACCGATGGGATTTCAATGTTGCCTGCACTATTGTCATCGCCAGAGCAAAAATCTCATCAACACTTATATTGGGAGTTCCATAATAACAATGGCGAACATGCCCAAGCGATTCGTTTAGACAATGCTAAAGGTCATTGGAAAGGCGTACGGTTATACAATAAAGAGAATCGAAACAACCCTCCGATTGAGTTGTATAACTTAGCTGTAGATGCAAACGAGCAAGTTAACATTGCCAGTAACCACCCTGAAATAGTACTTAAAATGAAAACATTAATGGCTGAGTCACGAACTCAATCTGATATAGATGCATGGAATTTTGATTATTGGCCAAAAGATTGATAGCTAAGGTATTGTAATACTTCGTAAAATCTAAAATCAATTCGCACTTCAACCTTTCTAAACTTTACTTCTAAAAGCAAAAAGCCGTTATCTTTCGATAACGGCTTTTCTAAATATGGCG
>MAAC01013909.1_pt1 | contig 12140 bp, 16 predicted proteins | sample 1115981 | NCBI WGS metagenome assembly MAAC01 (sample SAMN04961126, study PRJNA320927) | seawater metagenome | isolation source: sample BD02T64 sea water enriched with oil for 64 days | place: USA:Gulf of Mexico | collected 2013-07-27 | reverse complement strand
GCAGCTTATTAGAGAATGCAGGAGCATATTCTCCTGAATAACCATTATCTACAATCAATGCCTTGCCTATAAGCCTTTTAATTCTCGCTGAGTGGGAAAGAACTTAATCAACTTGGTATTAATGCTAACTTAAGCAGCTAAATACAGTTGCTCATAATATTGAAGGGTATCGATTAAATCGTTTTAGCCAGACTTGCTCTCCTTCAATGTCTTTTACTGCTTGACCAATGCTGATTTTACAATAGCAAAACCAATAAGCCCTAATAATGCACCGGTAACCTTATCAATGTAATAGGCGGCTTTGGTAAACTTACTTCGTATTGTACGAGTTGAAAGAAGATAAATAATGGCCAAGTCCCATAAAAAGACAACCACGGTCATCCAAATACCTAATCCCAACTTAAAAGCAAAACCTACTTCAGGGGTGAGCACGACTGCAAATAGGCTCAGGTAAAATAATAAATTTTTTGGGTTTAATATTCCAGACATAAACCCCGTGATGAATTCCTTTAAAAAAGTTGATTTATTGGAAGTATCGATAGACGACTCAGTCAACTCTAAGTTGTTGTATGAACTTTTACTAGCACGTAAAGCTTGCACCGCAAGATAAATAAGAAAAAGCCCTCCAATAATTTTTAGCACAATCATTATCGTTACTGAAGCGGCTAAAATTGAACCGACACCAATCAAACACAAGCCAATATATAATGCGTTGGCAGATGCTATACCCAGCGCAACACCAATAGCATTTTTACCTTCGTTTCTGATTGCGCTTTTTACAACAAGTACGAAATCTGGACCAGGGCTTAACAAGGCAAGAAAATGCGCTATGGCAACCGTTACGAAAATACTAAATAAACTTATATCCATATAAAACACCTTTATTAATCGTAGAAATGAGCGCTAACTTTGAATAAAAAATAACGCCGTTATTGTTATTGTTATTGTCATAGGGGTAAATATTATCGGCTAAATTTTTCTTGATAACCAAAGCATAATATTTAATAAAAATTGTTCATTTTGTTCAGCACCTTTAGCAATAACGCCCATTTTTCTTTTTGCTTCCCCGCTGACTTGCGCAGTAAACATTGCAGCTTCACCGAAAACTACAATTCTGCCTTTATCAAACTCCAATGTTGCACCTTGATTCCAACCCTTAACTGATATTTCAGGCGTATCGTCAGGAAACTCCCATGATTTTGTCGGCATATATGAAATTGCAGAATCACCAAAAACAAGTAAAGGTTTAGCATTTGGCGGGGACAGAAAAGCTTGCCCAGTAAATGCTTTTACCGATTTAATCTCTTCTTTTAGACCAGTACCTTCCAAAATAGGGTGGGCAAGTAAAGTACCTTTATCTTTTTCAAATAGCTGTGCTTTGTTCGTTAAGTCTTCGACATAACCATTATTAAATTGAAAGCCAAAGATAGCAGCCATATCCTCTGCGGCTCTAGGGAATGGCATATGGTCTGCAATTAGAAAAAGTGAGCCGCCGTTTTTTACCCATTGATAAACAGCCTCAATTTCGTTTCTGGAAAATGCAGAGTAATTAGGTAAACTCCAATTTTTTACGTTTTTTACGCTCAATGCATTAGATATTATTAAGATGTCAGCATGGGCTAAAGATTTTTTGGTGAAGATCTCTTTGTGTTTTTTAACTAAATAGCCATCACTTTGCAATATCTCAACAAAGGGTCGATACCTGCCATCCATCGTATGAAAGTTATGATGAGCTTCATCTAAGAGTACTACGGGGGATTCTGCGGGTGAAAATGTCTTTATGGTGTTTTTAGCTTTAAAATTGGTATCACCGAGTTGTTGCGCATGAATAGATAATGACATAAATATCATAAAGCTAGATATTAGTTTAACCACAAGAGTATCCTTATTCTGAAAGTAAAGTTGACCATAGATGAATACATGTCAACGCCGTGCTGAGCGGACTTATAACGGGTATCAATAGTTGGCTAATATTGTTGAGGCGATGCATAACCAACTACTACGTTCTGTTTAAGCGCCTAATGGCTTTGTTAAATGTAAATTTATTAATTAATGATTTCTATCGTATAGGTTATAACAATTTTTGGTTGTAGCATTAAACAAACATGACAATATTTATTTATAGCTTCTTCGATTGCTGTTTTAACTTGAGATTCAATAACCTTAGCTTCAATCGAAAAATGTAAATTTACTGATTTATATAATCTAGGCTCACTCTCTGTCAGTTGATACGTTAAACGATTATTTAGCGCTTTAAGTTCAATAGCATTATCTTTGAAGTAAAGCGCCACATCGGTCGCACTGCAGGAGCCTAATGCGGATAATAGTATTTCCGTCGGGCAAGGGGCTGATTTGCTATCAGCATCAATGAAAACCTCGAATCCATCTTCTGTAACAGCATTGAAGCGGCAATCTCCTTGCCAAGTAATATTAATAGCCATACTTTTCCTCTAAAATAATTTACCACGTTAAAATTACATTTAAGCCATCAATAAAGGGCTAAAAAACAGGGTGTAAAAAATGTTGTAGGATGAAACAGTAAACTGTTTTTAGTTCCGTTTGATTGCCTCGTTAGCTACAAAGTTCATTTAAGACTTTTATTGCTAATTCAGCCTTATCTGTTTGGACAAAGATATGATCGTGATAATAAGCCGCTATTACATTAGCGCTAATATTATTATCTGCCAGCTTACTAGAGACAGCAGCAGTTAGGCCTACAGCATCAAGACTCGAATGTACGGTTAAGGTTATACCTCTAAATACAGACTCAAATGGAAGTTGATTAGCAATAGCCATTTCTTTAGATATTACTAACGTTAACCCTTCTGATTCACGAAAAGTAGCTAATGGCGATAACGCATTAAAATCAAGATAATCACTTTGAACTGAACAAAACACAAACTCACCAGCTATCAACTTAGGTGACATAGATGCCAGCAATTTATCCAAATTAGTTTCCCCAATCATTTAATTATCCTTTGTTGTTAAAGCCCTGATAAAGGGTTAGATCTTGTTTATAAACTTGCCCATTGCTGTTTCAAGCCAATGAGGTGAATAATACCAAAACATAAACAAATCAAAGAACTCCACACCCAAAACTCAGGAGAGCGTCCCATCGGTGAACTAACAAAAAAGAAACCAGCAATACCACGAACGAAATAAATTATCGTAATGAGAATAAGGGCTAAACGGATTAAAGGTAAGCGGAAAGTAACACCTGCCGCAGAAAATGCATAAAGCGACCAGATAGAGAGAATAAGAACAATACCACTGGTGATTAAGGTAGGTTGAATACTACCTCGCTCAGCAAGAACGGCCATTCTCTCTCCAGCGCCAAAGAAACGATACCAAGGAGCACCGAAGTAAATACAACCAATATGAATAATGGCGACTAAAGCATTTAAGGTACCAGCAATAACTAAAAAACCATTCATATTCTAATAGAACCTCCGTGTTACCTAACGCTCATTTAAGCAAACATAATAGTTGGTTAATCATCAATGACTATGGACAAAAGCTAACTGTTTTTGTCCATTAAGTAACTTATTAGTCATCGACGGGTATACACTATTTTCCTAATTTTAATTCACATGCTTCAACAGTCTGATAGATCAAGGTGTTTATTGTCATTGGCCCTACGCCTCCAGGTACAGGCGTATATGCCTTAACACGATTCATTAGAGGCTGTAACTCAATGTCTCCGACACCACCTTCGTGATACCCAGCATCTATCACTACGGCATCATCCTTAATCCAATCAGCTTTTATGAATTCTGGTTTACCTACAGCACCAACAATGATATCTGCATTCTTGATGATTTTATCAAGACCAGTTGTTTTTGAATGGCAAATAGTAACCGTGCAGTTTTTATTAAGCAGCATCATAGCCATTGGTTTGCCAAGAATTGGGCTTCTACCAACAACAACAGCATGTTTACCTTCTAGCTGGATATCATATGCTTCTAAAATTCGAATAATTCCTTTTGGCGTAGCGCTTCCATAGGATTCTTCATTCATTGCCATTCGACCAAAACCCCAACAAGTTACCCCATCAACATCTTTAGATAAATCTATGGAATCAAAACACTGTCTTTCATTAATTTGTGGTGGAACAGGGTGTTGTAAAAGAATGCCATGAATATTTGGATTGGCATTAAGCTTTGCAATTTCAGCCAGTAACTCTTCTGTCGTTGTCTCTTCAGACATTTCAACTTTTAATGAGTCCATACCGACTCGGGTACAAGCATTCGACTTCATTTTTACATAGGTTGCCGATGAAGGGTCATTTCCCACTAGAATTGTGGCTAAAATAGGAACGGCACCATTACTCAATTTTTTAAGGCGTGCAACTCTTGAGCGCAAATCTTCTTCAGACTTTTTAGTAACGCTTTTCCCATCTAGAATCAATGCTGACATATATACAATCCTTAACTACTACGTTTATTTGTTAAAAAACTAACACCCAAATAATGGGCAAAATTCAGGTAACTAGAATAAGCGACACAGAAGCAAAAGCCAACTATATTTTGTCCTTATTTAACAGCTTGTTACGAAATATTACCAGTTTTCTATTGAGAGTTTCGGCCACTGTTCTTTCCATTTTATCGCTTTGCCTTCATAAATGGTTTGGTTTACCAAAACTTTATTTGCTCTCACCCTAAGAGAAAACATATCTTGGAATCCAAAAGGAGCTATAAACTCTAGTCGGCCTTGGTTCATCCGCATTGCCATACACGCACCGATAACAGGCCAGGTAGATATTGATTCTTGAACGCTGTGATATCGCTCCTTTGGTATACCAAAACGCTCCTCATACCATAAATGTACCCTAGCAATATTTTTGACATCGATTGGGATATTAATATCAGAGATGGATTCCGTTAACGAGCAGATATAGTTATTTTCTGACGCCCAAGTTAAATCATTTTCGTCCCAATACAAAATATCAATATCCTTTATATGCGTATTCAATTCATAGCCATGAATTACGTTCCATACATTCTGAAATATAATGCCTGCACCGACCCACGCGTTGGGAAGGTTACTGATTTTCTCTAATATTTTCGGCATGCCCTCAATTGTCACCACGAACTCAGATAATAAATCAACTTGCTCATTGATAGACAGGTGTTGGCCATTTAATAATTTATTTTTCATGCAGCACAGTTAAGTCCTTTGGGAGTTCATCACGCCTTATTAAAAGGCTAAAACTGTTGGCTAAAATATCGAGAAATGAAACAAAGCCAACTGTTTTTTGTTTCGTTTGAAGTGTTTTTATGGGCAAAGCTATTTTAATAATTCGCGGACACATTGTCGAAGTCATGGCCGTAATTCTATCTTAACCTACTGGCTTTTCAGAAGCCTGACCAGCAATAAAAACCTTTGCGTTCGGGTGAGCCTAAAGAAGGGGACGTACTCGGTGTAGTCATTGAGGTGCACAAAGGGGCAGTATCTTACTTCATTTAGTAAAGATGAAAACCTCTGTCATTTGTGCCCTATAACATCTTATGTTCGCAAAAATAAATAAAACCATTACAATGCAATGATTTTAAATTGTAATACAGGCTATGTCATTGAAACTCAGTAAAAGACTAATGCATATTGAGCAAATGGTAACATCAGGTTATACCCACGTATGGGATTGTTGCTGTGACCATGGCTTTTTGGGTGCAAGCTTATTGTCTAGACAAGCGGCCCAAACTATACATTTTGTTGATATAGTTCCTGAGCTCATGACAAAGATAGAAAGTAAGCTACAGCAGTTTTATTTAAACTCACTTTCAGAGTGGAAAACACACTGTCTTGATGTAGCAAAATTACCTTTAAAACAATATGAAGGGAAACACCTAATCATCATTGCTGGGGTTGGTGGTGATTTAATGATCCAATTCATAAATGACATTCACCGAAAACATCCTAACTTAAATATTGATTTTATTTTATGCCCAGTTAACAACCAATTTGTACTACGTCAAAAGCTAATCGAACTAAATTTCAGTTTGAAAAATGAAATTTTAGTTGAAGATAATCGACGCTTCTATGAAATCCTTTTAGTGTCATCAAGAAGTGATAAAAATAGACAAATTAGTGCAGTAGGAGATGATATTTGGCAATCAGTTACGGTTAAACAAGCAAACGTAGTGAAACAATATTTAGAGAAAACACTCAATCACTATCGCCGAACTCAACAAGGAAGCACTGACAGCATTGATGACATAATTAGTGCCTATCGCAGTAAAGCCTAACGCTTACATGAGCAAAAGAGGAGGGGCTATAATGTTAATAGTTTTAAATAGCCAACTGTATTTTGTCACGCTGATTTACTCCTTATATGTACGTTGCGTTCAGTTTAAGAAAACAAGGCAACATAGTGTCATAATAGAAATATAGTACCTACTTTTATGTACCAAAGAGTTGAAATGGCTGTAATTAATAAAGCTATCGCTCAACCTTCCTTATTAAAACGTTTGTTATGCTCACATCGTTTCGTGTTTTAAAATGATTTGCTCAACAATACTTTCCATTGTTTTTGCATGAATGTCTGGCTGCTGGTAAAGAGGGTGGTATGGAATACCTGTACGGTCGATGTAGGCTGCATTAAAGCCTACTGACAATGCACCGTGAGTGTCCCAGTCATGGGTAGCAACTAGGCGTAAAGATTCGGGTGATTGACCAAGTTTCGTTGCCACAAATTTATACACTTTAGGATCTGGTTTAAAGCTCCCCGTGTCTTCCACAGAAACAATCGTATCAAAATAATCAACTAATCCAGCGTTTACCATTTGCTGTGAAATAAGTTTCAGCGATGAATTAGAAAATGCCACTGTACGAAAACCATTAGACCGTAACTTTCTAAGAGCTGACTTTATATCTGAGTGAGGAGGTAAATTAGCAAAGCAGGCAAGAAGATCCGACTTCATTGTTTCAGTTAAAATCACACCAAACCGTACTCCTATCGCGTCAAGCATTACACCGGCTAACTCGGCAAAGTTGGTATTAACTTTCGTGGTAATGCAAACCGTAGAAGAATGTAATAGTTGAGAAAACCACAGAGATAAAGCGCTTTCATCACCAAATACTTTTTTAAATTTTGGTTTTAGTGAGCTCAAATTCAAAACTGTTTCGTTTATATCAAAAAGTATTGTCTCTCTGTTCATATGTTTCTAAGACCTCAAATATATATAGATTTAGCCTGTTAATAGGAAATAATACTGTTGGCTAGAAGTAAGCAACGAAAGAGCAAAATCCAACTGTATTTTGTCCTTTTGAATGGTTTGATACTAATTGAGCCTTCTCCCCAACGTTTAGCGTTTAGCTAAACTTTAAGGCGACGAAACCAAAAGGAGAAAGCTCGATGAAATTCTATACTACTTTACATAAATATTATTGCGGAATCGACTTACATGCCAAAATTCTTTATGTTTGCATCTTAGATCAACAAGGAAATAAGCTTGTTCATCAAAAGATTGGCGCAGACCCACTGGCTTTACTTCGATTACTCGAACCTTACATGGGCAATGTCACAATACCAAGACCGAAAATTAACACAAGAAGGTGCGGCAGAGTACTTTTGGCAAAGTATAATGGACAAATTACAATAAGTGTAAAGGTAATAAGTTAGTTGTAAGTCAATTTGTAGTGGCTAAGTTATTCAGATCACCAATTTATAATTTCTATCAAGCTTTGGGCACAAACCGCCTTATAAAATATTGCTCATTTAACTCTAAATTAGTGGCCATATTCACTGAACCACTACATTAACCCTTCGCGGCAAGTCGTCCGAGATCATCTCGGATACTCCTAATCGTTACGGTCTTAGTAAATCATGATGGAGCCATGGCCTTGAGATTCAGCAAAATATAATCGTGTCCGCACGATATACTCGCGGCCTTTATGTAAGCGAGCCCTGATCTTTGCGTTATATTCGTAGCCGCTATCATCATCACCTTCCATGTATTCCTGTACCCCATCTCTTATTTCGAATAGCACCATGACGGTATCCATTTGCCCAAATGTCTGGAGGGTATGCTTTCTGCTAATCGTTGGCTTAATAATGAAATCTACTTGTTCCCCAGCAGCAATTGTAAAGCGTTGAGATTCAAAGGCACGAAGCTCAGGGAATTGCTCTTCTTGAGGTGGGTATAACAACCGGATAGTTTTTATATCAACGTCTGAAAGGCCACTTTCTGGGATAAGAGCCTTATCTTTATATTCGGCTGGCTCTTTGATAAGGCCAGCGGCAAATTGATAATGCATGATGGAATTTTTATCCCAGTCCGAACCATCAACTGTATTGGCTGGTATTTTACGGATGATATTCCAGTGAGTTTGCTCTCTTGACCAATTATTTGGCGGCGCGCTAAGGCTGGCATAGACTTTTTCTTCATCCCAAACAATCCCCGCGCGAGGGTTCTGATGTTCGTGAGGGAAACCGAGTACATGACCTAGCTCATGTAAGGCGGTATCTCTGCCATAGCTGGTAGTTAAATCCCAGCCAAAATTAGTGGTGCGTTTACTCGGGTCATTAGCATATTTAATGCAATCTCTGCCAACATATGACCATGATCCGTCAGATTGATCGAAACCTATTTTAATCGTGGCATTATCAGCGGAGTTTACTTCTCGGAAATTTAAACCCATGCCGAGTTTTTTCCATGTATCAAACGCTTCTTTTACAGCCTGTTCCTGATCAGCACCGCCGCGCCAATGCGCAGGCTCTTTGAAGAAGAAGTAAGTTAATTCTGTTCCATTTACCCACATATTAGACATCAGGGATATCAGGCGGGCTCGATTACCATCGGTTATATGGCTGAGGTCGCGGTCTTGAACTTCTGGAAGCGAACAGGTCAGAGCTTCATGCTCATCACTACAGTTATGATTTTCTTTAGATGTGGCATCCATTTTAAAACTCCATTTATTGTTAATTAGTCCACAGACTACAAACTTCCCGAGGAGATTTTTTCAGGCACTAACTGCCTTTGTCATGCTTATTTAGTTGTTGTTATACATCCACCCTTAACTTACCCTCGTAAATATCAGCTTTTATTTGCAGCCGATTAAGGATATTCGATAGGAAAAATTCATCTTCGGGCGTGAAATTTGGCAAGCGATTATTTTTGGCGAGATACTCAATGAATAATTTCCATTGCTCAGGCTCTTTGCAGGCGGGCGCTAGGATAGAAATCAGCGCTGCAGTCTTTTGGCTTTCGCTAAGTTCATTAGATTTAGAGCTACTCTTCATACTCTTAACCGCAAAGAAAACGGAAATAACCAAGCTTGTTAATGAAATAATAATGGCAATCCAACCTTCCATGATTTTGTCCTTAACTATTATCAGATAATAGTGTGTTATTAGTGCCTAGGCTCAAACGAGGCTAATAGTGAAATATTATAGACTATTTTTTAAGCAGTGGAGTTAGTGAAATCCTTTGCTCAATATTTATCTAGTAGGAAAAGGTAAATAAAATCACAAAAGTTAACTGCGATCTACTTAGTAACAAGTATTGTTGTAGTAGATTAGTCAGTATTAGACCTAACAATTTTAATAATATAGCTTTTCAAAATTGTCAATTTGGTGCCCAGTTGCCATCATGTAGGGATGGTCTTGATGGGAATTGTATTGCCCAACAAACAGTTAGTACCGTTTCGAACGATATAGTTTAGCGGTATAAACTGTTAGTTATGCGTTGAAAAAAGCGATAGTGGAGGCTTCGTTTGTCTTGAATAAAGCTCCGGATTAGGTAAACTGGATTGATAACGTTGAGCAAAATAGAGTAAGGATGCTATTGAAAATTCAATTTATGGTTAATCACCATCCTACTACTGAAATGACTCAATAAACAAAAAACATATGGACTGTGCCTAGCGGCTCAGTCCAACAGGACATTTATCTCTCATGCTTCGACAAAAGATAAATGCTTAATAGTTATAACTACAAGGAAGTATTGTGAACAAATTATATATCGGAGTATTAATCGGGCTTACTTTTGGAGTGTCTGCAAACTCATATAAAAGTGATCCTGTTGAAGTATCAATCCAAGTAATTGAAGGGGAAGAAGCCTTTCACCTTGTTTGTAAGCCAAAAGTACCAATGTTAAAACTACCTGCCAATTGGGTGGATTCATGCAATGGTATAGGTAAAAAACTATTGGAATTGGCTGTTCAAAATGGCGTTGATGTTAAAATTATTGATAAAGTATTTGGAATGGCTGGTGATTTTGCTCAACAAGCTTCAAATGAATTACCAAAAAATATCACCCCAAAAGAAATAATAAGCCCAAAATTTGGTGGTAAGTAGTTTATAACAAGCCAATTAAGCAGGACTGTGTAGTTCCCCCGTTTTTAGATTAAGGCGCGTACGTATATTCGGTTTTTAGATGGAGAAGCTATCTCCTAACCCTCAATGTATGCGCATCTCGATTCCTACCTGTGGCAGCGGGTTTTTAATCCCTCATTCGAGAACAGGTTTTATCAAGATGGATATCTTTATCTAATATTGGCTTACTTGGCGAAACTCTTTTTAAACTGATTAAATTCAATAGATAGCTATACTTTAAACTATAAATTCTTTCTTATATTCTGTTCCTTGAGTTAATAATGCCCAAGCAGTTCGAACATTTTTATTAGCTAATGCAACGGCTGCTTTACCATAACCCGCACGTTCAATTAACTTGACTAACCACTCATCTTTTTTAGTCGTGACTGATTTCATGCGATGAACGTATGAGCGAGCGCCTTGTATTAATACTGAGCGAAGCCGCTTATTGGCAACAAATTTACTAATACCCATCAAACTCGCTTTACCACCGCTACTGTGTTGCTTCGGTGTTAAGCCAATATAGGCTGAGAATTCTCGACCATTTTTAAACGCTTCGCCTGTACCGAGTGTAGAAAATAACAATATTGCACTGATTGGCCCAACTCCTGCCATGTTAGTTAAGTTCGAATATGCTTCGTTGTTTTTACTAATTGTTTAACTTGTTCATCCAATAATGCCACATCATCACGAAGGTCGAATAAACGTTGGTACATGAGATTAAGTGTGGCTCTGAACATATTGGGTACATCGTTTTCACCGTCTTCTAAAATGTCAGGTATGTTTTTAAAAAGAGAAGCGTAACCTTTGGGAATAAATACGCCAAATTCCATTAACAAGCCACGAATGTGGTTTGATAAGCACGTTTTATTTTGAACCAGTAGTTCTGGATAGACTGCACTCCTTGCTGTTCAAGTTCTTTCAGTGGTGCTTCTTTTACGTTTGGTCTGTTCGCTGCTTCAGCGACAGCGAGTGCATCGTTCTTATCTGTTTTATGGCCTTGGCGAAATGTTGATACAACCTTTGCGGGCAGGATTTTTACCCGATGCCCTTAACTTCTAGCTAATCTCGCCCCATGATGTGCAGTTGAGCATGCTTCGAACGCAATAAGGCTTAAAGGTTGCTTTGCGAGAAACTCGGCAAACTTTGTTCTAGGAAGCTCTTTGTTTGTCAGTTCTTTATTTGAAGGCGAAAGAATAGAAACTTGAATAACATTTTTTGCTAAATCTACGCCAATAGTATTAACTTTGTTCATGTATGGATCCCTCTATTTGTGTTTTGGTCAACACTAATAAACCTAGCTTATAGGTTGGAGGAGTCCATACATTGTGGCAATAGTGACGGTTTGCGCTATCTCGGTTTGGGGCACAAAGTGCCATAGAAATTATGAACCGCTGAAGTAATAAGGACCGCTCCTCCGCTAATATAGGACCTAATGACACAAAATGTGATTTTTCTGGTATTGGTAATTGAAGCAGACGGTTAGTCGAACAAAAACAATCACCAAAAGAATGGCTGAAGATGGCCCAGATAATTATTTGCTTATTAATGTGGTCTATAATATTAATAGTCTTATTTTCGAACCTTTATTATGGCTGAGCAATTAATAGATAAATATATCATCTTCCAGAGGGCTGTTGAGCTTGCACACCACCGTTCATGGCAGTCATTTAGCATAATGGAGCTAGCCACTTCTCTTAATTGTTCTATGACCGATATTAAGGGCTACTTTCGTTCAAAAGATGATATAGCTGAGCTTTTCTTTGATAGAGCCGATGAAGCCATGTTATCCATGACGTCAGCCGACAGTTACTTTACTCTCTCG
>MAAC01020118.1_pt1 | contig 12145 bp, 5 predicted proteins | sample 1115981 | NCBI WGS metagenome assembly MAAC01 (sample SAMN04961126, study PRJNA320927) | seawater metagenome | isolation source: sample BD02T64 sea water enriched with oil for 64 days | place: USA:Gulf of Mexico | collected 2013-07-27 | reverse complement strand
ATATGGACGAATATTCTTTATTAACTAAATCGTTACGTCCGTTGCCTGAAAAATTCCATGGTTTATCAGATCAAGAAATGAAATATCGTCAGCGTTATGTTGATTTGATCATCAATGAAAATACGCGTAATACTTTTAAAATTCGCTCAAAAATTGTTGATGGCATTCGCAGTTTCCTCGTCGCGCGTGACTTTATGGAAGTTGAAACGCCAATGTTGCAAGTGATCCCAGGTGGCGCAACGGCTAAACCTTTTCAAACCTACCATAATGCCCTTGATATTGATATGTACTTGCGTATCGCTCCTGAGCTTTACTTAAAACGCTTAGTGGTTGGTGGTTTTGAACGTGTTTTCGAAATTAACAGAAACTTTAGAAACGAAGGTTTATCAACCCGACATAATCCAGAATTCACCATGATTGAATTCTACCAAGCTTATGCTGATTATAACGATTTGATGAACTTAACTGAAGAAATGTTACGCACTGTTGCTCAAGATGTATTGGGCACAACCATGATTCGTAACACGGTTAAAAATGCAGATGGTGAAGTAGTAGAAGAGAAGTTTTATGACTTCGGTAAATCTTTCCAACGTTTATCAATGGTTGACGCTATTGTTAAATATAGTGAAGAAAGACATCAAATTAATGAAGCGGCATTACGTGATCCTGAAAACAACTTTGATGCTATCAAAGCAATGGCAAAAACTGTTGGCGTTAAAGAAGGCGATGCTGCTAAAGTTTGGGGGCCGGGTAAGTATATTTGTGAAATTTTTGAAGAAGTAGCAGAGCATCTATTAGATCAGCCTACCTTTATCACTGAATACCCGTGGGAAGTTTCTCCGTTAGCGCGTCGTAATGATGACAATTCATTTATTACCGACCGTTTTGAGTTTTTCGTTGGTGGCCGTGAATTAGCCAATGGTTTCTCTGAGCTTAACGATGCTGAAGATCAAGCCGCACGCTTTAGAAAGCAAGTGGAAGAGAAAGATGCAGGTGATGATGAAGCCATGCATTTTGACGATGATTATATTCGCGCTCTTGAGCATGGTTTACCACCAACAGCAGGTGAAGGTATTGGTATTGATCGTTTAGTGATGTTGTTTACTGACTCGCCAACGATTAAAGACGTTATTTTATTCCCGCACATGCGTCCAGAAACAGAGTGAGAACGACGGCAATAGCTAGGGTAATTATTGCTGATTAAGGGTGAAAAGTGACGGTATTGGTTATAGCGACCAACCGTCATGTTACTTTTTAAATTGCATTTATTCAGCTTAAAAATATTTACCACATTATTATCACAGAGATACACTGAGGGTAATAAAGCCTCTGTGTAGGCTCGAAGAGCCCTCTGTAAAGCATCGCGGCTCGGTGGTGAACAGTTCTTTAAATTTACCTAATTACACTTTAAACTCTAGCTATTGTCGGTTCGCGATGTTGTTCGCATCACCTGACTGATCCGCTCATCGACTTTCTCATTATTGTTACTATCTTCTTGTTGATAAATTCTAACTTGGTTACGGCCGTTGTGCTTGGCAAAATATAACGCCTGATCAGCATGGCTAATCATTCTGTCGTATTCAATAACTTCGCTGTTATCAGTTAAACCAATGCTTACCGTAATATGTAAACCGTGCGCTATTTTAGTAAAATCATGGTTTTTTATACTGGCACGCACTAGTTCACAAAAATCATAAGCCTTTGTTTTTTTACTGCTGATAAGAAAAGTAAACTCTTCGCCTCCCCATCGGGCTATTTTGGTTTGCGGTGAATGGTCTTGAACAAGCTGTTGTAAAATATCAGCGACTGTTTTAATGACTTTATCGCCAATGAGATGAGAAAACTCATCATTAACGCGCTTAAAGTTGTCAATATCAAGTATGGCGATAGTCAAGGGTTGCTGAGTTGTTTTTGCTCTGGCAAAGTCTTCGTTACACCAATGATCAAAAGCACGACGGTTAAATAGCCCAGTTAGCTGATCATGGTTAGCTTGATAGGCAAATAATTCTGCTTGTTTTTGCAAATCAATGGTTTGCTGTGCGACTAAATTTTTCAATTTTATTTGTCTACGCTCAATAGTTATTATTCTAAAGCGATAAGCTGCATATAAAACTAAGCATAAACACAGGGCAACAAATAATTTAAATAAAAGTGTTTGCCAAAAAAAAGGCATTATAACGAAGCTGATACTGGCAAGGTTTTCTTGCCATTGGCCATTAGGGTATTTAGCGCGCATTAAGAAAGTATAATAACCGGGTTCTAAATTAGTAAACTCAGTAAAGGTTTGGTTATCCTTGTTTTGCCATTGTTGATCAAAACCAATTAATTGAGTTTGATATTCAATATGCTTTGCCATTAAATACCCTAGGCCAGCATAATGAATGGTGATGCGCGATGAGCCTGCGGGTAATGTGACATAATCAGCCGTATTTTTTGGTTGTTGTGCTCTGCGCTTTTGCGTAAGTGAATTTTGTTTGATATTTTTATAAGTATTAATGGGATAAGGTTTACTATCAACATCAAACTGCTCAATAACGACGGGGATGACGGTTTCAGCCATACGCTGTAATCTTTCATGGCTGACTTGACCGACCCCTTTTGCTGTCGCAACCCAGACACTGCCATCTTTATGAAGGGTAGCTGCTGGCGTTGAGCCGCCATTTGCTTGTGAGCTTAAAAGGCCTGCGCCTTCAGCAAATAGTTCATAACGGACAGTTTTACTTTTTCCCTGAATTATCTGTTCAATTTGTTCTCTAGTAACACTTATCACGCCACGATTACTGGTTAACCAAAAGGTATTGTTATTATCAATAACAACTTGAAATAATTTGTCGATGGGTAAACCATTTTCTTTAGTTACTGCGGTCATTTTATTGGTGTTTAAGTCAATATGAATTAAGCCCCTGTCTGTTGTCATCCAAAGAGAGTTAGGCTCAACATGAAAGCCAAAAGCGTACTCAGCATCAAATTTATCATGTAGGTGATAAGTTTGTAGTCTCCCTTGTTTATAAGCCGCGATACCATTGCCGGTACCAATCCATATAGTGCCTCGGGTGTCTTCTGTGATTGCCATAATAAAATTTGCCGGTAAACCGTTTTGCTTATTAAAATGCTCTTGAGTGCCATCAGGCTTCACTTTAACTAAACCTGATGGCGTGCCAAGCCATATATTTTTATGAGAGTCTACTAATATGCTGCGAATTTCATTATTGGGCAGCCCCTGCTCAGTTGTCATTAAAGGCGTTAAGTTATTATTGATAACATGATAAAGACCGTTATTGTAGGTACCTACCAATACTTGCTGATGTGAGTTTTCGGCTAAACTTAGCACTGATAATGGCTTGTCGTTGTTAGCTATTGCTATAGTATTAACAGTATTATTTTCTATTTTATTCAATCCTTTACTGCTGCCAACCCATAAACTACCCTCAGAATGAGATAAAACACTGCGAACATAATCTCCAGCTAAGCCTTGTTTACTGGTTAAAGTGATAAAAGGTGCTTCTCTTAAGCGAAATAAACCGCCACTGGTACCTACCCAAATACTTTGTTCTTTATCTTGATACAACGAGGAAACTCTATTGCTGGGTAAGCCATCGTGGTCATCTAACTGCTCTAGGTTTTCTTTATTAAGTCTGAATATGCCGTGGTTACCAGTGCCTAGCCAAAGGTTATCATTATTATCTTGCAGTAGGCTGGTCACTCTTTCATTAGCTAGCTCTTCATGTAATGGTTTAAAAAAGCCATTAACAAGTTTATAAGCCCCTTGTCGAGTGCCTACCAATAGTTGCTGGTTTCTTGTAAATATAACGGTATACACTGGGGCGTTGGGTAAACCATGATCTTCATCAAAATGTTGTATTAAAGTTTTATTTTTTACTGAAAATAAACCTTTACTGGTGGCTAGCCAAATAGTCCCTTTGCTATCTTGTGCTATTTTATAGGCACGAAGATTGTCAATTATGACTGTGCCTTGTTGCGTATCACGGTGCCGATAAACTAAGCCTCGCCCTTCTAATGCTAACCAAGTATTACCTTCATTATCGTAAATAGTATGATTGATCATAGTGCTCGCTAAAGGTTTTGCTGACCAGAGTTTATTGACTCGCTCTGATAAACCACCACGAGCACCAGCAACTAATAACTTTCCTGCTTTGGTGGCAACTAAGCTTTTCACTGCTGAGTCAGGTAAGCCAACTTTTGAACCACGAGAAAATACTTTAAATGCCCTACCATTAAAGCGTGCTAACCCTTCCCATGTACCAATCCAAAGGTAACCATCGTCCGTTTGTGATAAGGCATTTATACCGTTATGGGGGAGGCCGTCTAGGGTACTCCATGACTGGGTGAAATAATCAGACAAGGGTAGTGCTTTTTTTATTTTAGCTGTGTGTTTAGCGTCGACTAGGCTAGTGGATAAAATTGAAAGAAAGACAACAGAAATAGCAAATAATAAACACTTATTGATTAACGGTAGGGGGTTCAAGACAGACTTTCCTTTGATAATGACTTGGTTGATTAAAAAATAACTGGTTTTGGTCAAATATAGTATCAATATTATATCGTTTTTGATGGTTATTTAGCAAAAAAATGCGGAGTTATTGTTTGTAGAAGCGGTTTTAACCGCGATTTTTACAAGAGCTTGGCAATACTTTTGTTAAAAAAAATAAGCCCTCCGACAGGTTTTTAATCTCTTCCTTCGCTAAATGCATAGTTACGAAGTTTATTATTGGCAGAAATCGTCATTATAATGTGCAGCTAGGCTGTCGTTATACGGATGTGATTTATTGCAAACGACAGAAACATATTATTTTATCTAAGGACTTTACAATAATCTGTAACAGCATAATTACATTAACCACAAAATATATTTTTTATAACACTATTTTTTTTGTTTACTTTTAAGTAAATTAAGCGGCTACCACTTAGATAATACTAGCGGTAACAATGAAAATAATAATGAAAATAATAATGAGATCTATCAATGAATAATGCAAGAGGCGGCTTTAGCTCGCGTATCGGTTTTATCATGGCAGCAGCAGGCTCAGCCGTAGGGTTAGGTAATATTTGGGGCTTTCCAACGCAAACGGCCAGCAATGGTGGTGCAGCCTTTGTATTAGTGTATTTAGTGTTAGCCTTTTGTTTGGCTTATCCTGCTTTTATGGCGGAGTTGCTAATCGGCCGTTATGGGCAAGCAAATGCGGTGAGCTCAATGGAAAAAATGTCACGTAACGCTGGGCAAAAGCGCTTTGCTTTTGTTGTTGGCTTTGGCGGCATTATTTGTGCCGCGTTAATTTTAAGTTTTTATGGCATTTTAGCGGGTTGGATGATGTCTTATGCCATTGAACCAATTACCTCGCTCCTTGGCCTGAATGAAGCGTCAAGCTGGCTCACTTCACAATCTATTGTCCGTAATTTACTTTTTACGGCGCTATTTATGATGCTCACCATTGCTATTATTCGCCGCGGAGTTGAGCAGGGTATTGAAAAATGGTCGAAGCGTTTAATGCCAATGTTAATTGGCTTATTAATATTACTAATTATCTATGTTTTTACACTTGAAGGCTCTCGAGAAGGCTTTATTGCCTATTTAAACCCTGATATCTCGCGAGTATTTGAACCCGACTTACTCATTAGCGCCCTTGGGCAAGCGTTTTTTTCTTTGTCATTGGGCACGAGTGTCATGGTGATCTATGGTTCTTATATTGCTAAGTCAGAAAACTTAGTGACTCTTGGCGCTCAAGTCACCTTAATTGATGTCTCAATTGCCTTTTTAGCAGGGTTATTGATTATTCCATCTATGTATGTTGCGCAAGCACAAGGTGTGGCCATTTTTAGTGATGACGGTGCCTTAATTTCAGGGCCAAACTTAGTGTTTGATGTACTGCCAACATTATTTAATGGCATGGGTGCTATTGGTTTATTTGTTGGTTTTGGTTTTTTTGTTTTAATGTCAATCGCGGCGCTAACGTCTTCTATTTCAATGCTAGAAGGGCCCGTTTCGTTTGTGGTTGAACGTCATCATATCGAACGTAAAAAAGCCACCACATGGATAGGATTTGGTATTTTTATATTCAGTGCTTTAATCGTATTAAATTTTGATGTGCTTTTTGGTTTGGTTATTTCAATCTCTACCGTTTATGGTCAGCCCCTTATTGCCATGCTATGTTGTGTTTTTGTCGGTTGGATCTGGCAACGCAGTGGCATACTGGCTGAAATTAAGCTCGGTAATGACAATATAGAGCACAGCTTTTTTTGGAAAATTTGGCCGTGGTACACCAAGTTTATTTGCCCAAGTGCTATTGCGATTGTGTTTTGGCATTCGTTATAAATATTATTATTATCGGCTGCTCTTTAGTGAGGCAAAAGAAGTGAAGGGCTAAAACCCTATTTATTTAGGGTTTTTGGCGATCAAAGCTTAGGCCAGTTTAACAACCATGGCTGTTTAATTTCGTTTAAACAGTGATTGAAATTATCCGACAAGTAAAAATGCCCCTCGCTTGGCGGTAAAGTAAACTCATAATGCTTACCTAAAAGCTCAAACCGCAAAGCGTAAGCATGCAGGTAGCCTCGCTCAGCAGTTAACTTTGATTGCTCTGTTGAAGAGTCGCTTGCACTTGAATAATACAAAGGATCGCCAATAATAGGTGCGCCAATACTACTAAGCGCTACTCTTAATTGGTGAGTTTTTCCTGAATGAGGTTTTAACAGGTACAACCTTTTACCATCACCTAACGGGTAAGAAAAAAACTGGCTGATAGCTGGGTTCTCCATACTGCGCAGCAATTTATACATGCCACGTCGACTTTTTGCCATGTCTCCTTTGAGCAAACCTTGTTTTTTAGTGGGTTTTTTGTCACTAATGGCAAGATAGTACTTTTCAACTAAATGCTGTTTAAAAAGATCAGCAAATAGCTGGGCACATGCTAAGTTCGTGGCAAAAACAATCAAGCCTGAGGTCATTTTATCTAAGCGATGTACGGGATAAAGCTCAGTAGTGCTCGTCTGTTTTTGAAGGAAGGCTTTAACCTGAGAGAATAAGCCAGAGCCTAGCTCACCTTCATCATGAAAATTAACCCCAGCACTTTTGGCAACAACAACAAAATTGTCAGTTTTTGTAATAATTTTAAACATTTATTAGCTCTACTTAGTCGCTTTTTACATGCTATGATAATTCAATCTAATTGTTTTTACTCTGCTTACAGGATGTTATTTTGAAAAAAATTCCCCGCTTAATCGCTAGTCTTAGCATCGTTGCTTTGACGACGTCTTTATTATTTGCATGTACAAGTAGCGAAACTGCTAACAAAGCTGACGATGATGCTGTTTTACCTGCTGGCGTGAGCTTAGTTGAAACGGTTGTAGCGACACAAGAGCGCTTAGCTATTCCCTTTAAAAAATATACGCTTGCTAATGGTTTAACGGTTATTTTACATCAAGATAATTCAGATCCCTTAGTACATGTTGATGTTACCTATCATGTTGGCTCGGCCCGTGAGCAATTAGGCAAGTCTGGTTTTGCGCATTTTTTTGAGCACATGATGTTTCAAGGTTCGAAAAATGTTGCGGATGAGCAGCACTTTAAAATAGTGACTCAAAGTGGCGGTGATTTAAACGGTACCACGAATACGGATAGAACTAATTACTATGAAACAGTACCCAGAAATCAGTTAGAGAAAATGCTCTGGCTGGAATCAGACAGAATGGGCTTTTTATTAGAAACCATCACTAAAGAAAAATTTGAAATTCAACGTGCTACGGTAAAAAATGAGCGTGGTCAAAATGTTGATAATCGTCCTTACGGACGTTTAAATGAAACGATTAATCAAATGATATACCCCAGAGAACATCCTTACTCTTGGCCTGTTATCGGTTACATGACTGATTTAGATCGCGGTACAGTCACCGATTTAAAAGAGTTTTTTAGTCGTTGGTATGGCCCCAATAATGCGGTGTTAACTATTGGTGGTGATATTGATGAAGCGCAAACGTTAGCCTGGGTTAACCAGTACTTTGGTGAGTTAAAAGCAGGTCCTAAGGTTGATAATATTGCTAAAACACTAACCACGCTAGAGAAAAATCGTTATTACTCTTTTAGTGATAATGTTTCTTTGCCATTACTTTATATTAGTTTTCCCACGGTTTATGGCATGCATAAAGATGAAGCCGCATTAGATGTCTTTGCTAATATTATTGGTAATGGTCCAACGTCACTGCTTTATAAAAATTTAGTGAAATCGGGTGTTGCCGTGCAAGCAGGTGCCAGTCATCCTTGTAAAGAATTAAGTTGTCAAATGAGCTTCTTTGCACTGCCAAATCCGCAGCAAGGCATGGCATTATCAAAAATAGAACAAGTGATTAATGAAACCTTGCTTGAGTTTGAACAACGTGGTGTTAATGACGATGACTTACTTAAAACTAAAGTGAATATTGAAACGGGCACCATTTATGGTCTGCAAAGTGTTTCAGGTAAAGTTTCAACCTTGGCTCATTATCAGACTATTTTAGGCAATGCCGATTATACTGAGCAACAAGTTGCGCGGTATAACAAGGTAACTAAAGCCGATGTTGTACGAGTTTATCAAAAATATATTAAAGATAAGGGCGCGGCAATACTGTCCATTTATCCTAAAGGTCAAAAGCAATTTATTGCCAAAGCAGATAACTTTGTTTTACCAGACATAAAAAATCCCCCTGAGCTTGCACAACTTGAAACCCCGATTATGAAGAACGCAAGCACCTTTGATCGCAGTGTAATGCCTGTATCAGGCGCTAACCCGCAAGTTGAAGTGCCAAAGCTCTGGCGTGATAGTTTTAAAAACGGTCTACAAATAATAGCGACTAAAAACAGCGAAACCCCAACAGTAAGCTTGTTATTAAGTATAGAAGGAGGCCCTTTACTCGATCCAATTGAAAAAGCAGGGTTAGCTTCGCTTACCGCGAGTTTGATGAATGAAGGAACGACAAATTATATCAAAGAAGAACTATCTAACGAACTAGCAAAACTGGGCAGTGATATCTCTATAAGTGCGGCTGGAAGAAATACTACCGTCCGAGTTAGTTCTTTAGTGAAAAACCTTGATGCAACGTTAATGCTAATGCTTGATATGATGTTGAATCCTGCATTTGAAGAAAGTGATTTTAATCGCGTTAAAAACCAATTAATTCAAGGATTAGAACAGGGTAGTAAAGATGCTCGGACTTTAGCTAGTAGAGCGCAAAAGCAAGTGACTTATGGTGAAAATAATCGTGTTGGTTTAGCAAATGAAGGCACCATAAAAACAGTTTCAGCTATTGCTCTTGAAGATATTAAGGCTTTCTATCAACAATATTTTTCACCTAAATATGCCAGTTTAGTGATTGTAGGTGATATTAGTAAAAATGAAATACTACCGAAGCTTGGCTATTTAAAGTCTTGGCAAGGTGCTGACTATACAATCCCATCGTATGAAGAATTTCCTCAAATAACACCTAATAAGCTTTATTTCGTTGATTTACCTGGTGCTAGCCAGTCAGTCATTAACTATAGTCGCCGCGCGATGACTTATGATGCAACAGGGGAGCATTTTAAGGCAACGTTAATGAATTACCCTTTAGGTAGTGCTTTTAATAGTCGAATAAATTTAAATTTGCGTGAAGACAAAGGTTACACCTATGGCGCTTCTAGCCACTTTTCTTCGGGAAAAACCTTAGGGCGATTTATTGCAGGTGCAAGCGTTAAAAAAGAGCATACCTTTGATGCTATGATTGAGATAGAGCAAGAGCTAGATAATTACCAAAAGAATGGTTTAACGAGTGATGAAGTTGATTTTATGCGACAAGCCATTTCACAAAATGAAGCATTAAGCTATGAAACTCCAGGGAAAAAAAGTGGCTTTTTAAGACAGCTATTGCAATTTAACTTGCCTGAAAATTATAGTGAACAGCAAAACAAAATCATCAATACTATTACTATTAATCAGTTAAATGAAATTGCTGAAAAAGAATTAAGTCAACCAATGCAATGGATTGTGGTTGGAGACGGTCAAGTTATTAGATCACAATTAGAAAAAATGAATTTAGAAATTGTTGAGCTGCTGTTGGCCAAATAAAACAGCCTTTGGGCTATTAAAGTTCGCCTGCAAATAAATATTCACTTGAAAACGAATAAAAACGCCTTATTTATAGTTCATTAGATAAGGCGATTTTACTTACCACCGTTAGGAATTATTTTGACATTATCATTGAACGATTATATTAACGCTTTCAATCAAGACGAAAATTTTAAGACCCTTGCAGATATCGGTCGTGGTATTGAACGTGAAGCATTAAGAGTCTTGCCTGAAGGAAAGCTATCTCAACATGGTCATTATAGTAAGTTAGGCTCAGCACTAACGCACGGTGAGATAACGACAGACTACTCAGAGACCTTATTAGAGTTTATTACCCCAGTGAGTCATACGCCTGAGGAAGCCATTGCACAACTACAAGATATTCAAAAGTATACTTTTGCTAATATCGATGGGGAGCTATTATGGCCAATGAGTATGCCTTGCTTTGTTGATGATGCAGATAAAGTTCCGTTGGCGCAATATGGAGATTCGAATATTGGGAAAATGAAAACAGTGTATCGTCAAGGATTGAAAAATCGCTATGGTTCAATGATGCAAGTTATTGCAGGTATTCACTTTAACTTTTCATTTTCACAAGATTTTTGGAAAGTTATTCAAGGTTTGCAAAAGCAGAGCAATACTAAACCGTCTAATGATTTTATTTCAGAACAATACTTTTCCATTTTAAGAAACTATAAACGCTATTGCTGGTTAATTCCATACTTATACGGTACTTCACCAGCTATTTGTGATTCTTTTTTACAGGGGACAATGCCACAGTTACCTTTTAAAACATCTCCAAGTGGGGCTTTGTATTTACAATATGCAACGTCTTTACGGATGAGTGACTTAGGTTACACGAGTAGTGAACAATCAAATTTGAAGATTTGTTATAACAACCTACACGATTATGTTGATGGGGTTCAAAATGCTATTGGTTTAAAGTCTGATGAATTTGCAGATATTGGGGTGAAAGTTGATGGAGAGTATCAACAACTAAATAGTAATATTTTACAAATTGAAAACGAACTATATGCACCTATTCGTCCTAAGCAAGTGATAAGACCTGGAGAAAAGCCTTCACAAGCATTGCGCGATCGCGGCGTTGAATATATTGAGGTAAGAGCCCTTGATGTAAACCCTTTTGTAGATACTGGTATAAGTCTTGAACAAATCCACTTTTTAGATATTTTTATCACTTATTGTGCTTTTATTGATAACAAACGGTTTGATTGTGACTCTCAACAACATTATGAGAATAATATGAATGACGTAGTGTTACGTGGCCGTGACCCTGCATTATTGCTATCAGATGCTAATTGTAATGGTGAAGTAAACTTAAAATCTATTGCAACGTGGGGAAATGAATTATTTGATGACATGGCGCAGGTTGCCTCGCTTTTAGATAAAGCTTATACAACAACTCAGTATTCAGACTCTATAACGAGAGAACGGGCGAAAATTAACGATGCTAGCCTAACTCCTTCAGCAGAAATTTTATCTATCATGGTAGATCAAGGGCAAAGCATTTCTAAATACTCTTTAGGGTTGGCTGCGAAATACCGTAATGAGACTTTAGCTCGTGACTATCAATTTTATTCACAACAATATTTTGTTGATGGTGCGGAAAAATCTCATAAGACACAACAAAATATTGAAGCAAATGATACGTTAAATTTTGACGATTATTTAGCGAATTATTTTCAATAAATTTCATATAAAAAAAAGCGCGCTAGGGCAGCGCGCTGTAGGTAAAGCTATTCACTTTATCTTAAAAAACTCTACAAAATAAAACAACATGAAAGCAGTCCAGGGAGTATTGCTTCCATTAATTATGACGCTTAAAAGTACAAATAGTTCAAATTTTGTACATTAAAATAAATGATCTCTTTAACTGAATGATCTTATTAAATATTTTTTATTGCGATAATTAACTTTCACAAACAACAGACAAAAAAAAGCGTCTACATAAGTAAACGCATAAAACATGAAACTTATCTAATGAGGGGAGGAAATAATACTTTCCCTTAGAAAGCATAAATTTTCACAAACAA
>MAAC01013908.1_pt1 | contig 12151 bp, 9 predicted proteins | sample 1115981 | NCBI WGS metagenome assembly MAAC01 (sample SAMN04961126, study PRJNA320927) | seawater metagenome | isolation source: sample BD02T64 sea water enriched with oil for 64 days | place: USA:Gulf of Mexico | collected 2013-07-27 | reverse complement strand
GGCTGCTGATAGTAAAAAATTACTCGTTGTACGTACTATTGGATTAAATGCCTCAATCTACTCAATAGATGAAACTCACCAAGAGCAAGTACTTGTTGAAAGTGAAAATACCGTCATTGGCTTAACTTGGGATCATTCCAATAATGCTTTTTATTATAATTCAATGAAAGAAGGCACTTTTGTTATTTCAAGGTTCGATATAAAAAACAAAAAGATTGAAGAGTTTTACCGGAGCAGCGGCCTTGGCGCTATCGCACTTAATGTACAATTGAAGTTGCTCTTCTTTTCGAAACATGTCGTTCAAGAGCATATTGCAATTCACTCGTTAGAAAACGGTAAATTAATAAAGCAGTTGGCTTCATCTTCTCGTGATTTATACGGCCAATATGTCGCTAAGAGTAATGCAATGCTCTTTCTTTCAAATAGAAGCGGTGATTGGGAGTTATGGCTAAAAGATGGCAATACCAGTAAACAATTAACCGACAATCAGGGACAAGTTACCATCCCTGTCGCTTCACCTATTGAAAACAGCTTTGTGGTAGCAATTAAAAAACCTAAAGCAGAAAAGTTTGTCATGTTTCAAGGAACACTTCCTGAAGGAAAACAAGAACAGTTATTTGAAATACAAGGGGACGTTAGAAACCCTTCGTATTCAATTGACGGTAAGTCATTGTATTTTTCATCTAACGTAGATGGCGACTGGGGGCTTTATCGTTATAGTTTTATCACTCGTTCTATAGAGTTAATTACTGCTGAACACGGACAATTTGCAGTGGAGTCGCCAGATGGTGGTATTTATTTCAGTAAAGAAAATGTTGATGGGATATTCTATTTATCAAAAGATAAGATGAAAAGTCATCGCGTGACACAAGATTTAAATAAAAAAGATTGGGGCAGTTTCTTTTACTTAAACGATGCTTTACATTATTTAAAGCGTGATAATGAACTCGATAAATTGGTACGTATTGATAAAACAGGTGTAGAACATGACCTAATGACATTCCCTGTTTTTAGCATACGGAATAATCGAGCTTTCTCGCCGATAGAGAATGATCAAATAGCCGTAACTATGCAGGGTATTAGTGGTGCCGACATTTACAGCATACCATTACAGTAATTGCCTTTGATTAACAAATATCATCCACTGCAGTAAATAACACAGATAACCTTCAAGCTCCCATTCAAAGCAGTATCAGCTTTTTTAGTTATTTCTTAATAAGAAGTCTGCCTATCATTAACACCCTTTATGGGTATGAATGATAGGCAGTTACATAGATTATATTAGAGGTATAAATCTTTAGACTTAGCCAGGGAAAATACGATTGTTTTGCCAAAGTTTACCAAAGATATTATCAAATGATAATGAAGCTGCATGAGAAAACTTTTCTGCTAAGCTTTTCTTCGTCGCATATTTAAGCGCAATTATTTTATGCGACTTACTGCGCGACTGTAGATAATCGTCACTGGTTTGAATTTCGTCTACCAAACCTAACGCTTTAGCTGTACTACCGAACCAATGCTCGCCTGTAGCTACTTTATCAATATCTAAGCTCGGACGGTGCTCTCTGACAAAGTCTTTGAATAATATATGAGTTTCTTCTAACTCTTCGGTAAATTTTTCACGTCCTTTTTCTGTGTTTTCACCAAACATAGTAACGGTGCGTTTAAATTCTCCGGCGGTAAATTGCTCGTAATCGATGTCATTCTTTTTAAGTAACTTATGAAAGTTAGGTACTTGCGCGATAACGCCAATAGAACCAAGAATAGGAAAAGGTGCTGAAATAATTTTATTCGCCACACAAGCCATCATATAACCACCACTGGCTGCTACTTTATCAACAGATGCGGTTAATGGAATATTGTGCTGACGAAGTCTGTCAAGCTGCGAAGAAGCTAAACCGTAACCATGAACCATACCGCCGCCACTTTCTAAACGAACAAAAACTTCATCTTCTGGGGTTGCTACCGTTAATATTGCTGAAATTTCTTCACGTAAACCGCTTACTTCACGGGCATCTATGCTACCGTTGAAGTCGAGAACAAAAATCTTAGGATCTGCTTTCACAGCCTCATCTTCGTTATCGCCTTTCGCTTTAGCTGACTTTTTATCAGCCTTAGCTTTTTCTTTTGCTGCTTTTTTATCTTTTTTCTCTTTTTCTTTTAGCTCATCTTTTGATAATAAATAATGAGTAATATCTTCTTCTACATCACTAAATTCTTCGGATAAGTCGGTTAGCTCCAATTCACCTTTTTTTCCGCCTTGCTTCATCGCTGACGATGCAATCACCGCAACGATTGCTACAACGGCAATAACAAAGGTCACAACCTTGGCTAGAAATAGCCCGTATTCATATAGAAATTCCAAAATATTCTCCTGTTAGCAACTTCATTACAGTGATGTAATTTTTTGAGTTGAAGTTAACTTATAAATTATCTATTGAATATATGGGGGGTGTTATAAATAAATAAAGTTAATAAAACAAAAAGACAAAAAAAAACCCTCAACTGAGGGTTTTAGAATCTAAATGTAACCTAAGGTTATTTTACAACATCAGTATCTGTTACTTTAATCAATTGCCCCATCGTCGCAAAGAATACCGCTACTTGCGATTGCATTTCTTGCGTTGCTTTAGCACTTAACGCAGCGTCAGGTGAAGCAGCAGTAGAGCGCGGGTCAAGAATTGAACTGTGATGTCCATTGACAAATTTTACCACTCCAGAACCATTCGTATATTCAGGAGTTTCACTAACACTGTCCAAATCTAAAAAATTAATTATAGGATCAGTGCCCCCCATAGGAGTGAATGGCGCAGTATTAGTCACTGTTTGGTCTGACAGATTATCAGCACCGTCACCAACAACTTCAATTAAATGTGTTGGTGTTTGTGTTGCTGCTAATGCTTGTACATAAGCAATAGGGTCACCTGAGTCTGTCACTGTTTGTGCTGCCAAAGTAAATTGTGCAAAACCAGCGTCTAATGTTGCTTTATTTTCAGCGGGTAAACTGTCATAAAAAGCAAAATAGAATGCATTCAACTCGTCTTGGCTATAGTCGGCAGGTAAACTAGCCGCAACCGCTGCAGCAAAATCAGGCGATAATTGTAGAGTTAAACTAGACTTTACTAACCCTTCGAACGCTGGCGAGTCTATACCGAAGTTAGCTAACATTAAACCAGGCATAGCTAAAGAGGTACTGGCGATGTTAAATAAACCATCAACTTGGGGATCTAAACCAGTATTTGCTAACGCAACTGCATTCATGCCGTAAATCCCCCCTAATGAATGACCTAGAAGGTGGACTTTACTGCTATCAATCTTAATTGGATTGCCACTGCCATCAACACCACCTAAAAAGTTCATGCCTAAACGCAATCCTAATAAGTCAGCGGTACTTTGGCGAGTATTATCACGCATAGTTAACATACTGGCTAAGTTGACATAATGTAATGTCGACACCGTACTGGTATTAATTTCATCACCTGGGTTAGTAGGGTCAATGTCAAAACCACGGCTACCATGAAGTGGTTGATCAATAGCAATGGTTGCTATACCAAATGTAGATAGTATGCCCGTAATTGGTAACATTTGTTCTTTGGTTGAAGTTATACCATGTACTAAAATCGCTACCGGCCAACCATTTTCAGGCTCTTCTAAGGCAGGTAATCCCATACTTGCACGCACTGGATTAGCCCAAGCTAAATCTGGGGTGGTCATTTGCACATCAATTGGCATCATCGCACTTGTCGCAGGAATTGGATTAAACTTAGTTAAATTACGTTCCGTATCGATAGCGACAATTGAACTTAAGTCACGTAGACCAAAGTTCATACAAAAACCATCATTGGCATCTAATGGTCCTGCTGGAGTTGACGATAAACCTGCTACTGTTGCACCCGAGTCACAACGTGCACGCCACCAATCATTAACAGGGGCAAGTGGATTTTCGGCAGATGGTACGCCTGAGTAATAAGGTAGTGTAATTGAACCACGAATATAATTTGCTGCGGAATACAAAGGTATTAAACTATCAGGAATTAAACCCGTCAATACGGTTGCCACTGACATGCCTGTATCGGCTACGCCAATTGCCGGAACGCCTTGCTGAGCATTAGCAACCAATTGTGGCACGCCAGCTGCCATCAAAGACTTAAGGGTACTTAATACGCGAGTCGTAGATTGTGTGGTCATTGCAGCACTATAAATGATTGTATCGCTATCAACACCAGCAGCAACAACTGCAGCCTCGTAACTGTTAACTGCGGCTTGTAACCCTAATTGTTCCGCATTGCCTAGTGGTAAAGTATTGATATCTTGACGTGCTAATTCATAGGTGCTTGAACCTGCAATAGCTTTGCCATTGTTATCACGAAGATTATTCGTCATCACCATAACATAGGTGGTTTCTGCTTTAAGTGGTTTAGTTGGAACAAAGACAACATTATCGCCAGACTTTTTAGTGACAAAATCTTGCATAAAAACAAGTTCACTAACCACTTTACATGCAAGACCACGTGTTACAGCTGTACAGTCAGCGTCATTCGCGTCGCCACCCATCACGGTTTCAAAAACTCTTACCGACGCAGGTTCAGAAGCACTGCTAGCATCTAAAGAAGTACCCGCTGGGAATTCAATGGCAAGTGGGAAAGGTTGAGAAATTGACCAACCGTCAAGTGCACTAAGCGCAACAAAAGGATCCGAACCATCTGTTGGATCGGCTACAGGGATTTCTAACGTACCGTCTAGGCTACCAGAAAAAATCAAATCGTTTGGAATAGAAAGTCCTGCAGCGCCAGCACTTGGATTAAACTTAACGCGAGCGGTTGCAGTTACGGCAGTACCGTTATCAACAACTTCATTTTGAACATCATTAATTGATTCATCATCACATGCACTTAGACCAAGAACACTGGCGATAGCAACACTGAGTACTAACTTTTTCATTTTATCTCCCCACAGACGAGCTTTATATTATTTAGCTTTTTATGCTTTTATTATTTATTTAGGTGCTATTTCATGACTTTTAGATCACAAAACCAACTTGTTCGACCAGTTAAACTTACCCCAAGAATTGCTTAAGTGCTAGCGGTTTTTTGTTTTATTCGAGTTTTTCGTGTTATTTAATTGAAATAAAGCAAATATAACTCGTCAGATAACAGCTCTAAGTAGTAGAATTAGCGCCCATATTTTCCTTCAAAGAATTTGCTTCAACTTATGTTTAATTATCAAATAAAAACAAATAACCTTGCCGATAAAATAATATTAGTTACCGGTGCTGGTGACGGTATTGGCCGACAAGCCGCCCTAACCTATGCAGAGTTAGGTGCGACTGTTATTTTATTAGGTAAAACAACCTCAAAACTTGAAGCGGTTTACGATGAAATAATTGCCCAAGGCTCTGCAGAGCCCGCCATAGTGCCATTAGATTTAAAAGGTGCAACGAAGCAAAATTATATTGATATGACATCAACAATTGTTAGTCAATTTGGTAAACTTGATGGTGCACTTTTAAACGCATCAATATTAGGCGAGTTAACACCTTATACTCAGATACACGAACAAATTTGGCAAGATGTCATGCAAGTCAATGTCACTGCTCAGCATCTTATGGCACAAGCACTCATTCCTGCATTATTGCTCAGTGACGATGCATCACTCGTTTTTACAACCTCTGGTGTTGGTAATAAGGGAAAAGCTTATTGGGGCGCTTATAGTATTTCAAAATTTGCAACAGAAGGTCTAATGCAGGTTATTGCTGATGAATATGAAAACTCATCTTTACGAGTTAATGCAATTAACCCGGGGGCAACACAAAGTAATATGCGTAATTCAGCATACCCAGCCGAAAACAAAGATACGATAGCTCAAGCAAAAGACATTATGCCAGCTTATGTATATTTAATGACAAGCGATAGTACAAAGGTGAATGGTCAGCGTCTTAACGCTCAAGAAACTAAATAATAAAAAAGGCCGTAACTTTTAAGGTTACGGCCTGTAAATAAAGTTAATTAGTGATATAACGAATTAACGCAACTCTCTTCTTAAAATTTTACCTACATTCGTTTTAGGTAACTCATCGCGAAACTCAATATTCTTCGGTATTTTATAACTCGTTAAATTCTCACGACAATGCTTAACTAAATCTTTATCCGTTACACTTTTGTCTTTAAGCACAACAAATATTTTTACCGCTTCCCCTGTGGTCTCATGAGCAACACCAATAGCAGCGGCTTCTAATACACCATCATGCATCATCACAACATCTTCTATTTCATTAGGGAAAACATTAAAACCTGAAACTATGATCATGTCCTTTTTACGATCTACGATTTTGAAGAAACCGTTTTCATCCATAGAAGCAATATCTCCAGTGGCAAGCCAGCCATCTTTCAAAATATCTGCGGTATCTTTTTCTCGTTGGTAATAACCTTTCATTACTTGAGGGCCTTTAACCCACATTTCGCCTGGTTCACCGATTTCTGCATCACTACCATCGTCTTTGATAATACGTATATCTGTTGATGCCGCTGGCAAACCAATATTACCACTGTAGCTTTTTTGATCATAAGGACATAACGTCACTAAAGGAGCACATTCTGTTAAACCATAACCTTCTAGTAAGCGAGTTCCTGTAACACGTTCCCATTCTTCACCAACAGCTCTTTGTACTGCCATACCTCCACCTAGAGACATTTTTAACGTGCTAAAATCAAGATCTTTAAAACCAGGAGCATTTAATAAACCGTTAAATAATGTATTAACACCTGTGATTGCAGTAAAGCGGTATTTAGAGAGTTCTTTAACAAAACCCGGCATGTCACGTGGGTTGGTGATCAATAAATTGGTGCCACCTAATGTCAAGAAGGTTAAGCAATTGGCCGTTAAAGCGAAGATGTGATAAAGCGGTAAAGCCGTTACAACGAGTTCCTTACCATCTTGCATAATTGGGTTTATTGCAGCTTTAGCTTGTAATAAATTCGCAATCATATTTCGGTGGGTCAAAATTGCCCCTTTGGAAACACCGGTTGTACCTCCGGTATATTGCAAGAAGGCAATATCTTCTCCGTTAAGTTCAACAGGATTATAAGTTTTCATCATGCCTTGAGAAATAACTTTATTAAATCGAATAGTGTTAGCTAAATGAAAAGCCGGCACCATTTTCTTTACATATTTCACCACGCAATTAACAAGGGCGCCTTTCACGGTGCCGAGTCGGTCTCCCAAAGAGGTAATAATGACATGCTCAACCGAAGTATTATCAATGACTTTCTCTAAGGTATTAGCGAAATTTTCAATGATTAACATCGCTTTAGTGCCAGAGTCTTTTAATTGATGTTCAAGTTCACGAGCCGTATATAATGGATTAACATTTACCACGGTTAAACCAGCAAGCAAGGCACCAAAGAGTGCTATAGGGTATTGCAAACAATTAGGTACCATGATGGCAAATTTGTCGCCCTTCACTAAGCCTAAGTCATGTTGAAGGTATGCTGCAAACGCTTTTGATTCAATTTCTAAATCGCGATAATTTATTTCTGCGCCCATATTAATAAAGGCAGTACGCTCAGCATAAAGCTCAACATACTTATTGAACATATCAGATAACGAGGAGTATTGGTCTGCATCGATTTCAAATGGAACACCGGGTGGGTAACTCTTTTCAAGCCAAATTTTTTGCGTTTGTTGCACGTTGTGCCTCCTCTACTAATTACTTAACGTTGATGATTATTCGTTTTATTATTTTCACGATTAATTCTAATCGTAATCATCATTTTTGTTATAAAATTTTTATTTTAAATATTTTAAACACATGTTTGAATTTTCTTTTTACGTGAATACTGGTCTGATGTCTATATTTTTATCTGCTTTAGCGCGTTATCTTTACTTACACCCTTAATATTAGAATAAACTAGCCAATAAACTCTAAAACATACTGGCTAGTTTGAGCAGGCTGCTCCATATGTACATGGTGTCCTCCTGCTAATTCATGAGAAATTAAGTTTGAAAATAATGGCGCAAACTCTTTCAAACCCGTTTTCACCAATGGCAAACCTTTGTCACCATAAATTAGCTGTACGGGAATCGTAATATCCTTAATAAACTGTTTAGCTTGGCTTAAAGTTAATCGATAGGGTGACATATTTCTTAAACGACTATCTGATCGCCAAACATAACCGTCACCGTGTTCAACACTGCCACGTGCAACGAGTAATTGAGCATGCTGAAAGTTCAAATCTGACACTTGCATACGAGCATTTATGGCGGAGTCAATTGTTAGATGAACCTTTTTATTTGAGGAGCTTTCAGCTACAACTTTTTGATTGTTCTTCAGGCGACTTAACATGCCTTTACGTAAATGATGGGTAGTCTCTTGAGCGTCGCTGCTGATAAAACCTATCGAATCAAGTAAAGTTAAACTTTTTACTCTCTCAGGAAAGGCGGCAGCAAAGGCGGAGGCAATCATTCCTCCCATCGAATGAGCAACAATATTGACCTTATGCCAGCTGTTTTTTTCACACAACGATAATAAGTCATAAACATAATCAATAAAGTGGTAATGAGCATCTGAACTACGGTGAGACGACAAACCATGTCCAGGCCAATCTATCGCGATAACACGCTTATCTTTTAGCTTGGGCATCAGCGGAATAAAGCTTGCGGCGTTATCAAGCCAGCCATGCAAACATAACACTAAATCGCCTTGTTCAGCCCCATAAGCTAACCCGGTTAAGGTTAACTCTCCCAAATTGAAACTAATCTCTTCTATTGAAGATGAAACTGTCATCATTAATTACTTAGTCGTGCTCTTTGATGATTTACGCACGACAACTGTTCGTGGGTAATATGATCGAGGGTAATGCCAATAAGAAGGGCTATACCAAAATGGATCACGGGTAACTTGTACATCAATTGCTTTAATATCTTTCCATAAATGAACTTTCGAAGCATTTAAAACAGGGTAAGTATATTCGTGCTCACCAATTTTTCCTAGTTCAGAAGGTGATACATGCCCTAAAGAGGTAATACTTTTACCTTCTTTATAAATAACAGGGTCAAGTAAGCCAGAAAAGTAAACTCTAAAGCGCCCTTGAGTTTCATTACCTTGTTTAGGTCTTGAAGATGATTTCAAGGGAAAGTGTACAATTTCTATCATTGTATTGTCAGCATTATTAACGACTTTCGCAATAACACCGCCCCAACGAGCTAAATTTCCTTGCGCATTAGCAGGATTTTCTCGTACTTGTGCAAAATTTGTTAATGTCGTATTCTCAGATACTTGCAGTGATTCAGGTATGCTTGAACAACCACTTATAAATAATGTACCGATTACTAACGGTAAAGCTAAAATTTGGTTAAGCTTTTTCATTATGTTTCCCCTTATTCGATGTTTTTGCTAAGAAAACAATACCACCAATGCCAATAGTAAACCATACGAAGACCCATATAATCTCAGGTATTCCGGTAAGTTGAGATAGCGCAGCACCATCCCCCAAATTTCGTCCATCAACTAAATACCATGGGCTTTTCACACTGTTTAATAAAATAAGTGCACCGGTGATTTGTAAGCTCAATTGCAAATAGCTCAACTTACTGTATTTGAATTTCAATAACACCACAGCTAATAATACAGCGATAATAATAAAGGTCAGGATATCCCTAGCCCAAAAGATAAGCGTTGTTACAAGTAGCAAGGCAATAACACCACTTAGTATTTGTGCTATACGCTGATGCATAGAAGCAACAAAGTAAATTCCCATACCCCATAAGGCTGCGCCGGCATAGCCCATAAAGCTAATCAAAAAGTTCATGCCTCCACGGGTTGTGCATAAACCAGCACCATTAGGGAATAATTGAATTTTCACAATAGTACCACCCGTTACCAAAGCTGCTAACCCATGGCTGATTTCATGAAAGTAACTTTCCAGCCATTTAAAAGGGATAGAAATAAGCGGGATTTGACTGATGATAAGAGCGGAAAATAAGATTAACCAAAAACGATATTTTTCAGTAAAAGATATAGAAGTATTCATAGGATTATTGTCATGTTATAGAAATGAAGAGAAATGAAAGAGTTAAGCTAACAGATCAACGCCAAAAACTTGCTGAATATTTTCACGTTGTGCAATATTTCCTACTGAAGAATAAGCCGCAATCGCGCTTTTATTTTGTTGAGAGGGACTATCATAATCAGTTTGTGTAGTAGACTTGCTGGACTGTTTAGATTGATTGTTCGTTTGTGATGATAACTGTGAGCTTGATTGCTCTTCTGCTGATTTTTGTTGGTTTTTTTCAACTAAAGCGAGTGACTTCTCATCAACATCAAAACGGTTAACTTGGCTAGACTTTTGTTCTTGATCTTTTGCTTGTTGAGCACTTTGTTGTGCTTGTTGCGTTTCTTGTTGTACACGCAAACGATCACGTTGCTGAGCAACCTGATTCTGATTATCAACAGCCAAAGAGCCTTTTGCTTGTGGCGTATAAGAACTCGCACTATTTATCTGCATACTTTAAATTTACCAAAGTTTTGTGAAAATACAAAACTTTTTACATTTTTAAGTTAAAGTTTTTTATTTTCCTGGAAGTTTTTTCCATGAAACTGTATCTCGTACATAAACAGGTTGGGCATGTTCGGCACTTACTGCCTTACCTCGAGCAAATAAATGTTGTCCTATCTCTAATAATTCTTCCGCATTAGGAAAAAGTATTTCGGGCGTTCCAGCATTTATCTTTAACGCTTCGAGCTCAGTTTTATAGGCGTCCCAGCCCGTACCAACACCGTAAGTTTGCTGTCCTTCACTTAATTGTTCATGTAGATAGTCAGCTAATTTTTCTGGCGGTAGTACTGTATCCTTAAGTACTGGTTCCATAATGCCTTGTTCATTAAGCTGATAATAGCCCGCATAAACTTCGGACATTCGAGCATCTATCGTTGCAATAACATCAACTTGTTGATGCAAGCTATACGCTTTTTGCGCCATAATTTGCAGCGTAGAAACGCCAACCACTTTCAAATCAGCAGCAAAGGCTAAGCCTTGTGCAACCCCAACACCAATACGCACGCCCGTAAAACTTCCCGGGCCTTGCCCAAAAATAAGCCCATCTAATTGTGCTAACTGTATACCCGCCTTTTTTAATAAACGGTCAATCATCGGCAGTAATAATAAACTGTGTGATTGCGGCGCTAGTTCAAACTCACTAATGGTTTGGTTGTTATAGGTTAATGCTACTGAACACGCTTCTGTGGAAGCGTCTATTGCCAAAAAATTCAAATTATTCTCTCTAAAATTTACTTAATTTATTTACCAAGCGTTTCATTATTTTGTTAATGAGACCAAAAACTGGCTGGCTTGTTCAATATCTCTACTGCGTTTCATCGCAGGTAAGCTCTTTAAAAACACTTGACCGTATGGGCGATTCACCAATCTATCATCACATATTACCATGACACCTTGGTCGGTAACATCACGAATTAATCGACCGACTCCTTGCTTAAGGGCAATAACGGCTTGCGGCAATTGAATTTCACCAAAAGGATCCCCTCCCCGCCTGCGAACATCTTCACAACGTGCCTGCAACATAGGATCGTCTGGTGAAGCAAATGGCAACTTATCAATGATCACACAAGTCAGCTTATCTCCTCGTACATCAACGCCTTCCCAAAAACTAGCTGTTGCTAATAAAATAGCCTGTGGGTTTTCCATAAAAGCGTTCAATAAGAGCCCTTTACTCATTCGACCTTGTACTAATAACGGCGACTCAATCTTTTCAGCTAAAATATCAGCTACTTTATTCAGCATTCGATAACTAGTAAACAATAAAAAGCACGCGCCATTGCTCGCTGAAATTAACGGTATCGCTAACTCGGCTAATGCTAAAGCACGACCATGATGCTGAGCATCAGGCAGATACCGCGGTACAATAAGTTGCGACTGTAACTGATAATCAAAGGGGCTATCAACCAATAAGGTTGCCGCTTTCGTTTTTTCTAAATTCAAGCCTAACTGCTGGGAAAAATGCGAGAAACCGCCATCGACCGCTAACGTTGCAGAGGTAAAAACCCAGCCAGCACCAGACTTAGCGATATACTCACTAAATTTATCGGCAACACTTAATGGCGTTAAGTGTAATACCACATGCCGACGTGTTGTTTCAT